>Ga0181595_10000870_pt1 | contig 33627 bp, 24 predicted proteins | sample 041ome_7_FD_145604 | JGI IMG/M metagenome (GOLD analysis project Ga0181595, IMG submission 145604) | Coastal salt marsh microbial communities from the Groves Creek Marsh, Skidaway Island, Georgia - 041401AS metaG (spades assembly) | ecosystem: Environmental > Aquatic > Marine > Intertidal zone... | reverse complement strand
CGTCAATAAATCCAGAGGAAAGAGTTTCAAAATGCATTGGGAGTTCTATGATTATCTCTGCTACTCTTTGATGCATGTTTTTTTGTCCCATAGCAACAATCTTATCATCCGAACGTTTTACGTATTCGGCCAATTCTTTCGTTACTAATAATGAGAAGTTGCTTTGCTCATTTAACAATTTTAAAAAATGATTTTTGGATAAAAAACAGCCCCTCACAGCAACTACTGCTTGAGCTTTTAGATTGGTTTGGTCTTCGCACAAAACACTTCGAATTCCCAACAAAGTTCCTTTTGACAATAATTCAATAATTTGATCTCTTCCATTACTACTCGTTTTGGAAATCAAACAGGTGCCCTCCCGAATACAATAGATGCCTTTTAAAGATTGTTTTTCCGAAAAAATAAGTTCTCCCTTTCCAAAATAAAAAGGACGCAACTCATAGTAAAAAGAATCTACAAAAGATTTTTTTTGTTTTTTTTTATGTAGCAGACAATCAGAACATTCATGCATGGTAGAATCATTTGGGACAGTGTAAAAGCAAAAAAATACCCTTCGCTTTATAATTACAAGTTTACAAAAAAATACGTTTGTTAAATTTGATTCAACAAAAAAAGTACTTTTGTGAAGTATTTCTGTTTTGAAATACAATATCCAAATTTGAAATGCGCCCAACATCCTACCATTGTTTTCATTGCTCGCTTAGATTCAACTATGCTCCTTTTCAATATGAGGGGAAAAATTTCTGTTGCAGAGGCTGTAAAACTGTATTTCAGTTAATCAAAAACAAAGAACTTGACACCTTTTATGAACTTATTCCGGGAGCAGGAAATATTCCACAAGAAAATCAAGATCGTTTTGATATTTTAAAAAATCTAGAATTTGCCCGTTCCTTTATTTCGTTTGAAAAAGAGGGGCTCCAACACGCGCTTTTTTCAATTCCCTCCATTCATTGTAGTGCCTGTATTTGGATATTGGAACAATTGGATCAATTTGATGCCGGTATTGTCCAATCCACGGTGAATTTTTCTAAAAAAACACTGCGTTTTGTCTATCAAACGGATCGCACTTCTCTGTATACCATTGCGCTCTTATTGGCTTCTTTGGGTTATCCTCCAGATATCAGCCTAGGCCATCAGTCAACCAAAAAAGAAAGCAACAAACGATTGCTTCAACAAATTGGAATCGCTGGATTTGCTTTTGGAAATTGTATGTTTATGTCCTTGAGCACCTATTTTGAAAGTCAAGAGTTTTGGATGCTCCAGTTTCGTCCTTGGTTTGATCTTTTGTCCTTTTTATTGAGTCTTCCGGTACTTTTTTTTTCTGCTCAAGATTATTTTATTACCGCTTGGAAAGGACTAAAAGCCAAATTTCTCACCCTTAATGTACCCATCGCCTTGGGAATCAGTGTCCTTTTTTTAAGAAGCACTTACGTTGTTTTTTTTAGTGATGGACTCGGATATTTTGACAGCTTGAATGGTTTGGTCTTTTTTCTACTCATTGGAAAATTCATGCAGCAAAAAGTATATTCCAATTTTTCCTATGACCGAAATTATACTTCCTTTTTTCCATTGGGCCTCCATAAAATAATGCCCGATCAATCTGAGGCGATAGTTCCTCTAAAAAGCATAAAAGTGAGCGATCAAATTGCGCTGCGGGTGGGTGAGCTCATCCCTGCTGATTGCACGTTAAACACTGCTTTTGCGGAAATTGACTACAGCTTTGTGACCGGAGAATCCAAAGCGGTTCGAGAAGATCAGGGAAGCACACTCTATGCTGGAGGAAAAATTTTAAAACAAAATTGTACAGCAACGGTGATTCGAGAAGTGGAGGAAAGCCAATTGATTCAACTGTGGAATCAACCTGTTTTTCAAAAAAAAACAGCCGGACTTACTCCCACTTTGACCGATCAATTGAGTCGTTATTTTACGCCTTTTGTCCTGCTGTTTGCAGTGGGAGTGAGTTGCATTTGGGCGTTTATTGATCCTCAAAGAATTGTTGAAATTTTTACGGCCGTTCTTATAGTAGCCTGCCCATGTGCTTTGGCACTTTCTGCCCCTTTTGTTTTTGGTAATATGCTCCGCTATTTTGACCAACTATCGTTCTATCCCAGATCTTCAGAAGTATTGGAAACCCTCACAAAAATCACCCATCTTGTGTTTGACAAAACCGGAACTTTGACAGACCCCAATGGATATGAAATTAGATTTATAGGGAACCCCTTACTTCCCAAAGAAAAAGACCACATCAAGTCGCTCTGCTATCAATCCAATCATCCGCTCAGTCAAGCCCTTTTTTTATTTTTAAAGGATGTTTCATTTGCAACCAACCTTCCTTGTACACATCATTTGGGAAAAGGCTTGGAGGCTGAAATCGAGGGGCGAACTTATCTTTTGGGAAGTGCCCAATTTGTGGATATTCCCCCTCCAAAAAATAATCCTTATACTTTGGTTCACCTGAGTATCGATGGAAAATATAAAGGTTTTTTTGAACTGCGTCCCAGCTATCGAAAACACCTTAAAAAGCTACTACACGCCTTTCCCAATTACCCCAAAACCATATTGACCGGAGATACGTCCCAATCGATTGTTGATTTACAAAAACATATCCCAAAGGACACAAAAGTTCTTTTTGAACAAAATCCATTTGAAAAAATCCATTATATCCAAAAGCTACAAGAAAAAGGAGCAAAAGTACTGATGATTGGGGACGGACTCAACGATGCCGGTGCCCTCCAACAAAGTGATTTTGGTATTGCCATAAATAATCATACCCACACCTTTACGCCGGCTTGCGATGCAATTATAAAGGGGACCGATTTATATAAATTGGCGTCCCTGATCAAAGCCACCCGCACCAGCCTTCGATTCATATATATTAGTTTTGCAGGTTCTTTATTATACAATGCTTTAGGATTGAGTATTGCAGCTATGGGCTACCTGAGCCCCCTTATTGCTGCTGTCTTAATGCCCTTGAGTTCTATTACGGTGGTTTTATTTGCCTATGCAGCCACTTTCTTATTGTTTAAAAAAATTAAAAAAAATCTTAAAACATGATAATTATCATGAAAAAGACATTTCCCAAATGATACTTTTATATTCTCAATTCGCAACTAATTTTGAACGTCATCTTCCTACTTCTGATTGTTAGTTTTAGCATCGCTTTATTATTTCTAATCGCCTTTATCATTTTGATTAAACATGGGGAGTACGACGATTTGGATGCGCCACCGCTTCGATTGCTTTTTAAAGATAAAAAACCTAAAATTTAACTCAACAATTACCCCTTATCTTCTGTTATGGAACTTCAACAATTCAAGTATGACAACCTCATCGTGAAAAAATTTCTTTACGCTACTCTGCTGTGGGGTATCGTAGGAATGAGTGTAGGCTTAATCCTAGCGTTTATGTTTTTATTCCCCAATATCACTGAGGGGATTCCTTGGCTTAGTTTTGGTCGCCTTCGACCGCTACACACCAATGCCGTGATTTTTGCATTTATTGGAAATGCCCTGTTTGGTGGTGTGTATTATTCCCTCCAACGGCTTTTGAAAGCCAGAATGTACAGCAATTTTTTAAGTGCTGTAAACTTTTGGGGATGGCAGCTTATTATTGTTGCAGCAGCCTTATCCATTCCCTTGGGATACACCACTTCCAAAGAATATGCTGAGTTGGAATGGCCCATTGACATTGCTATTGCTTTGGTGTGGGTGGCTTTTGGAATCAATATGATTGGAACCATCTTAAAAAGAAGACAACGCCATTTATACGTTGCTGTTTGGTTCTACATCGCCACTTTTGTGACCGTTGCGGTTTTGCATATTTTTAATAGTTTGGCCTATCCCGTAAGTTTGCTAAAGAGTTATTCAGTCTATGCCGGGGTTCAAGATGCCCTAGTACAATGGTGGTATGGCCATAACGCTGTGGCCTTCTTCTTAACCACACCCTTTTTAGGCTTGATGTATTATTTTGTTCCCAAAGCTGCCCATCGACCCATCTATTCCTATCGTCTGTCCATCGTGCATTTTTGGTCGTTGATTTTTATCTATATCTGGGCAGGTCCTCACCACCTCTTATATTCTGCACTCCCCGATTGGGCGCAGAATTTAGGAGTTGCCTTTTCAGTCATGCTGATTGCACCTTCTTGGGGAGGGATGATCAATGGACTGCTTACACTCAGGGGGGTTTGGGATAAGGTTCGAACTGACCCTACCTTGAAATTTATGGTCGTAGCCATTACCGGCTATGGGATGGCCACCTTGGAGGGTCCTCTGCTTTCATTAAAAAGCATCAATGCTATTGCCCATTTTAGCGACTGGGTGATTGCCCACGTACATGTTGGTGCTTTAGCTTGGAACGGCTTCTTGACCTTTGCCATTGCGTACTGGTTAATCCCCAAGATGGCCAAAACCAAACTTTACTCTACCGGTTTGGCCAATTTCCATTTTTGGATCGGCACCCTTGGAATTGTACTCTATGCCATTCCCATGTATATTTCTGGAGTGACCCAAGCTTTTATGTGGAAACAATTCAATCCTGATGGAACTTTGGTGTATGGAAACTTTTTAGAAACTGTAGCGCAAATCATTCCCATGTATTGGATGCGTGCCATTGGGGGTAGTTTATACATCTTAGGGGCGATCATTATGATTTATAACATCTATAAAACCATAAAAGTGGGAAGCCCCATTGAGGATGAGTTGGCCGAGGCTCCGGCTTTGGAAGTTGTTGGGGGAAGACGATTGATCGGGGAAAAATTCCATGCTTGGTTGGAACGCAAACCCATTCAACTTACTCTTTTAGCCACTGTAGCTATTTTGATTGGAGGTCTTGTACAAATCATTCCCACACTTTTAGTAAAATCAAACATCCCGACCATCAGTTATGTAAAGCCTTATACTCCTTTAGAATTGGAAGGCCGCGACCTCTACATTCGCGAAGGTTGTGTCTCCTGTCACTCTCAAATGATTCGCCCTTTTAGAAGCGAAGTAGTGCGCTATGGTGAATATTCCAAAGCAGGAGAATATGTCTATGAACACCCCTTTTTGTGGGGAAGTAAAAGAATAGGTCCCGACTTGTTGCGCGTGGGACAAAAATACAATGATGCATGGCATTTGAATCATATGTATGACCCACAGTCCACTTCACCCGGTTCCATCATGCCGAGTTATCCTTGGCTGATCACCAACGAACTAGACACCCGTCAGACCCTTGCCAAAATGAAAGTTATGGCAAAATTAGGCGTTCCCTATACCGACGAGGATATCAATTCGGCACTCTCGCATTTAGAGCAACAGTCCGAAGCCATCAAAAATCGCCTTTTGGAAGATCCGCAATTTGCCGCCTCATACAAACAAGAAGAAGCAGAAATGGGAGGCAGCGAAGATTTTGTTCCTTTAAATAATCGAGAAATCATTGCCATGATTGCCTATTTACAACGATTGGGTACTGATATTTCTCAAGCCAAAAATAAATAGCCATGATGAAATTTATTAAAGGGCATTTGGAATCCATTGATGGCATAGCAATCTATCCTATCATTTCCTTGGTGATTTTTACTCTTTTTTTCGTACTGCTCTTTGCCCGAGTAGTCCTTTACAAAAAAGAGCATTTAGAATTTTTAAAAAAAATACCTCTTACTGAAGACGAAAATACAATTGTATCATGAGAAAATTTGAATCTTACCTTCGCATTATATTAATCCTTTCATTGGCCTACACCGGAGCTGAATTTGTTGTAAAAGACCCCAACTATAAGTTGGCTCTTTTCAATCCCTATGTGATTGGTTTTTTGTTTTTTATCCTAATCATCCTGGTGAGTTTTGAAGTCATTATTGGAGTGTTACAAAACATTTCCGACCAACTCATGACGGAAGAAAGACGATTGGCCTATGAAGAAAAAAAACGGCTGCGGAAAGAGCATCGTTGGTCGCGCAAATTCATGCGCTACCTCACAGGAAAACAAGACCTTCCCGAAGCCCATCTTGTTATAGAAGATCACAACTACGATGGCATTAGAGAATTAAACAACCCCCTCCCCCCATGGTGGCTGTACCTCTTTTATATAACCATTATTTTTGGGGTGGTTTATGTTGCTTATTATGATGTGTTTGGAGGCCCGGATCAGGAGGAAAATTATCAAAATGAAGTAGCACTGGCAGAAGCTGAAATTGAGGAATATAAAAAAGTAGCTGTGGACTTTGTAGATGCTGCCACGGTAACACAATTGACGGACGAAGCCAGTTTGACATCGGGTGCGCAGCTGTTTTCAACGCATTGTGCCGTTTGTCATTTGTCCGATGGAGGGGGAAGTATTGGACCTAACTTAACGGATGCATATTGGATTTTAGGAGGAGATATTAAAGGTGTTTTCCAGACCATTTCCAGCGGAGGTCGTCCCGGAAAAGGAATGATCGCTTGGAACACCTCCTTAAGACCCTCAGAGATTCAGCAACTTAGCAGCTTTGTACTTACACTTCAAGGTACTACTCCTGAAAATCCTAAAGCTCCTGAAGGTGACCTAATCAGTAATTAGATTTCATGGAACTAGAACCCAATGAAAGCTATCGGGATTCCATAAGTACCGTTAGTAAAGCGGGAAAACGTATATGGCTGAATCCCAAAAAACCAAAGGGGATTTACTACAACAGAAGAAAGTGGGTAGGCTATTTTTTAGTCCTACTCCTTTTTTTGGGGCCTTTTCTTAAAGTGCGTGGAAAACAGTTCTTTTTATTCAATGTATTAGAACGCAAATTTCATGTTTTTGGCACGCCTTTTTGGGCGCAGGATTTCCACCTGTTGGTCATCATGATGCTGATTGGAATCGTGTTTATTTGTCTTTTTACGGTGGGTTTTGGACGCCTTTTCTGTGGTTGGGTCTGTCCCCAAACGGTCTTTTTAGAACTTATTTTTAGACCTATAGAATATTGGATTGAAGGAGATCGTGGGGCGCAAATCAAACTTAAAAAGCAAGCTTGGAATACCGAGAAGATTTTGAAGAAACTGGCGAAATGGAGTATTTATTTTATTATTTCGTTTGTTATTTCTAATGTTTTTTTGGCCTATCTGATCGGTTCTGATGAACTGTTGCAATATATTATTACCCCCAAAGAACACCTTAAAACCTTATTGATTTTACTCTGCTTTACCGCTGTTTTCTATTGGGTTTTTGCATGGTTTAGAGAGCAGGTTTGTATCATCGCCTGTCCTTATGGAATATTGCAGGGCGTACTCTTGGACAGACATTCCATCGTGGTGGCCTATGACCACAAAAGGGGAGAAAAAGAAGTAGGTCGTGCTAAATTCAATAAAAGAGAAGATCGTGCTGCCAGTGGAAAGGGCGATTGTATTGATTGTAACCAATGTGTCCATGTCTGCCCTACAGGAATAGACATCCGCAACGGAACCCAATTGGAATGTGTTAATTGTACGGCCTGTATGGATGTATGTGACGAAATAATGACCTCTGTAAAACTGCCTAAAAAATTAATCCGCTATGCTTCCGAAGATCAAATCGAATTGGGCAAACCTTTCCGATTTAGTGCTCGTCTAAAAGGTTATACGGCAGTATTGCTGGTACTTATCGCTGTTTTTGTGGGTTTGATCCTCACCCGAACCACCATTGAAGCCACCCTCTTGCGGCTGCCCGGCCAACTGTACACCGTTAATGAGGAAAGCAATACCATACGAAATGTATATACCTATAAAATAATCAATAAAAGCAGTTTAGATTACAATCAAATTGAAATGCGTTTATTGAATCAGCAGGGCACTTTATTCACGGCGGATCATCAAGGGATACAATTGAAAGCGGAAGCTATTCAGGACGGCACTTTTTTTATAGAACTGCCCCGATCAGAATGGGTGGGTAAAAAATTAAAAATAAAAGTTGGTTTTTTTAGTAATAACCAACTCATCGAACAAACAACTACACAATTTTTAGGACCGCGTTCCTATCGCTAAAACCAACTTTATGAAAATTAACTGGGGAACTGGCATTATCATATCCTTTATTTTATTTGCCGGATTTATAGGATATTTGGCTATTAGAATTCAAACCCATCCCGATTACGAACACGATTTAGTGGTTAAAAACTACTATGAAGAAGAACTCCACTACAATCAAAAACGACAAGCACAATCCAACGCCTCCGAATGGTCGGCGAATTTGCAGCTAGAAAAAGCTACGGAATATTTGAACGTCTTTGAACTTCCATCAAATCAAGACATAAAAATCAAAGGCTACTGTCCTTCGGATTCGAAAAAAGATTTTTACCTAAGCCAGAAAACCGATTCGATGGGTGTCCTTCGACTGTCCCATCGGAACTTTATCCAAGGGAATTGGACCCTCACCTTCTTTTGGACAGCAGCAGATCAGGAGTTTGAAATTGTAACCCCCTATTATCACTAAACCATGGGTGCAGCATTTCTTTTGGGTTTGGCGGGGAGCCTCCATTGTGTCCTGATGTGTGGCCCCTTGATGTTGATGCTCGCCTCAAGTAAAAAAACGGCTTTCCTAAAACATCATTTGATCTATCACAGCGGTCGGCTTTTAATGTATCTATTATTGGGTTTTGCCGCCAGTATGGTAGGTATGGGGTTCACCCTCGCGGGAGCCCATCAGGTTTTGGCCATTGCTCTGGGTGTGCTGGTCGTTTTGGTGGGACTGGGTCAATTGCTCCACCAACAACGTCGATTTAAAATTCCAGGTTTGGATCAATTTTCGGAACTACTTTTAATAAAATACAATCGATTAAAAAGCCCCAATGTCTTTATCAAAGGTGCTGTCAATGGACTTTTACCTTGTGGTTTGGTCTATGTTGCCTTAGCCGGAGCAGTGCTGACGAAATCTGCTGTAGAAGGTGTTTTCTATATGCTCGCCTTTGGGTTGGGAACCACTCCACTACTGTTGTTTATCATTTTCTTTGGTCCTTTACAGCAGAAAATAAGAGGCTTGGCGTTTCAAAAAGTACTTCCTTGGGTTACCCTTATTTTTGGGCTTTGGATCTTGATTCGAGGGCTGGGACTCGGAATACCGTTTTGGTCTCCCAAACCCGAAATGATGAATGTTCAAACAGAAATGCATCAGCATTAAATATTTTTAAATCAAATAAATGGCTCCAAAAAATTAGGATAACGTATGCCCATAAAAAAAACCTTATTCTCAAAAAGTGAATAAGGCTTTTTCGTTTATAAATAAAACTGTTTTAATGCTGCAGCTCCTCTTCTCCTTCTTTTAGGGGAATATGCTGTGGAATAAAATCTTCATCATGACCTAGTTTGGAATAGTCATAGGCCCAACGGTGTACATGAGGAATTGCTCCTTCCCAGTTTCCGTGAATGTGCTTGATGGGAGCTGTCCACTCCAAAGTGTTTGATCTCCATGGATTTTGTTCGGTTTTCTTACCGTAGAACATACTGTGGATAAAGTTGTAAAGGAAAACCAATTGCGCCGCTCCAGCAATAAGTGCGAAAATCGTAATCAACACATTGATGTCCGCTAAATCGTCAAAGTAAGGGAAAGCCGTGTTGGTATAGTAACGACGGGGTAAACCGGCCATTCCAATAAAGTGCATCGGGAAGAAAACCCCATAGGCACATACGGCGGTCACCCAAAAGTGAACATAGCCTAAGTTTTTATTCAACATACGTCCAAACATTTTGGGGAACCAGTGATAAACTCCTGCAAAGAGGCCATATAGGGCAGAAATACCCATAACCAAGTGGAAGTGTGCCACAACAAAATAGGTGTCGTGAACGTTGATGTCCAACGTACTGTCTCCTAAAATAATTCCGGTCAATCCTCCTGTAATGAATGTAGAAACCAAACCGATGGAAAACAACATGGCAGGGTTGAGTTGCAAATTCCCTTTCCACAGGGTGGTGATGTAGTTAAAAGCTTTTACTGCCGAAGGAATCGCAATCAAAAGGGTGGTAAAAGTAAATACAGAACCTAAGAAAGGATTCATTCCAGAGATAAACATATGGTGTCCCCATACAATGGTGGACAAAAATGCAATCGCCAGAATTGAGGCAACCATGGCTCGATATCCAAAAATGGGTTTCCGCGCATGGGTTGCAATAACTTCAGAAGTAATTCCTAAAGCCGGTAAAAGTACGATGTACACCTCTGGGTGCCCGAGGAACCAAAACAAGTGTTCGTAGAGTACGGGAGATCCACCTTGGTAGTGCAATACTTCACCTTGAATGAAAATATCGGACAAGAAGAAAGAAGTACCAAAACTACGATCCATGATCAACAACAAGGCTGCGGATAATAGCACGGGGAAAGAAACCACCCCAATAATAGCCGTTACAAAAAACGCCCAAATGGTTAATGGCAAACGAGTCATACTCATCCCTTTGGTTCTGAGGTTGATGACCGTAACGATATAATTCAATGATCCCAAAAGTGAAGAAGCAATGAAAATAGCCATAGAAACCAACCACAAGGTCATTCCGGTTCCAGAACCGGGTTGTGCTTGCGGTAATGCACTCAAAGGGGGATAGATGGTCCAACCTGCCGCTGCGGGTCCTGCCTCTACAAAAAGAGAAATCACCATGATGACACTGGAAAGGAAAAACAACCAAAAAGAGATCATGTTCAATAGTCCAGAAGCCATATCACGAGCACCAATCTGCAATGGAATCAAGAGGTTACTAAAGGTTCCACTCAATCCGGCGGTGAGTACAAAAAAGACCATAATGGTACCGTGAATGGTTACCAATGCCAAATAAACATTGGGATCCATGACACCGTTGGGTGCCCATTTTCCCAGAAGGACTTCGAAAATCCCAAAAGGTTGCTCCGGCCAAGCCAGTTGTAAACGGAATAAAAGCGACATCGCAATTCCGATAATTCCCATGAAAAGACCTGTAATTAAATACTGTTTAGAGATCATTTTATGATCCTGACTAAAAATGTATTTCGTTACAAAGGTTTCTTTGTGATGATGTCCGTGATCCTCCTCGTGTTCGTGCGCTACTGCTGTTGACATATCTTAAATTTAATAATTATTAGTTATTGAATGACCTCAACAAAGGTTTGTTGTTCTGCCATCCATTTTTCAAATGCTTCGGGTTCTTCTACAATAATCTTCATCTGCATATTGTAATGCGATGCACCACATATTTTATTGCAAAGTAATAAATAATCAAAAGAATAAGGTTCGAGTGCTTCTTCGCCATTGGCAACAAGTGCTTTACTATTTTCTACTCGAATAGCATTAATCTTCTTGACCTTTGCAATCATATCCGGAGTTTGACGCATTTGCGCTGTTGTCAAATTAGGCGTAAAGGCAAATTCCGTAATCATTCCGGGCACACAATTCATTTGTGCTCTAAAATGGGGCATATAGGCCGAGTGCAATACATCTTGCGAACGCATTTTAAAAATGACTTCTCGCCCTACAGGCAAATGCAGCTCCTGAACGACCACATCATCCAAACCATTTGGATCAGTCGCATCGATACCTACTAAATTTTTTCCTTCAAAATCTTGTAAAAAACGGACATTGGCATCTCCCAAAACACCATCTTCTCCGGCATATCTGGCTTTCCAATTGAACTGCTGTGCGTATAGCTCAACTACGAGGGCATCTTCATTTTCCTCAACGGTCATGATGTCCGTCCAAGTGTATAAACCATAGAGAATTAATCCCGCAAGCACGATGACAGGAATTACAGTCCACAGCATCTCCAGCTTGTCGTTATCGGCATAGAAAAGTGCTTTTTTCCCTTTTTCGCCACGGTATTTATAAGAGAAATAATGTAATAACGCTTGGGTAATGGTTTGTACAAAAAAGATAATAGCAAAGGATATCCACATCAAATTGTCATAATCACCACCGTGCTCTGAAGCTGCGTCCGGAAGCAATACATCGCTATATGCCCAAAAGGAAAAAATGGTAATGCCATAAATAAAAATCAAAAAGGCAAACATCAGTTTTCCATTCAAGTTGTTATCCTTGTCGGTAGCCACTTGGGTATTGGGAGTCTTAGCCTGAGAAAGTTCAAAAATCTTTGAAATCTGCCAAATTGCAATGGCCACTAAAACTAAAACCGTAAATATCAATAAGGTCGTCATCTATTGCTTCTGTTATATATTATTAATAATGAAAACGTTCACTTTCACCCATATAAGGATCTCCTTTTGCCAATAACGGTGCTTTGGTTAGTTCCGTAAATACAATGAATAAGAACAACCCAAGGAAGAATAAAAAGCCTCCAATTTCAGCCACACCGATAAACCATTGGTCTCCAACGGCTGAGGGCATAATCATGTTAAACACATCCATATAATGTCCCAAAACGATAACAATACCGGCCATCACTATAAAATAGTTGATGCGTTTGTAATCACTGTTCATCAAAACTAATATTGGGAAAATAAAATTCATCACAAGCATCCCAAAGAAGGGAAGGTTGTAATCTTCAATTCGCGTGATAAAATAAGTTACTTCTTCCGGTATGTTGGAATACCAAATCAACATAAACTGTGAGAACCACAAATAGGTCCAAAAAATGCTGATCCCAAACATAAACTTACCCAAATCATGAATATGGCTGTCGTTGACAAATTCCAAATAACCTTTGGATTTGAGGTAAATGGTGACCAACGCAATAACGGTAATTCCGGTAACGAACATGCTGGCAAATACATACCATCCAAAAAGCGTGCTGAACCAATGGGGGTCGATAGACATCACCCAATCCCAAGACATGATTGATTCCGTAACAATATAAAATACTAAAAACGCAGCCGAAATTCGAAAGTTTTTTTTGTGATTCGAGATGTCAGTAGCCTCGTCTTGAGCCAGGGAGAATTTTCTTGAAAAATAACGGTACAAGCTCCAACCTGTGAGGAAAATGAACGCGCGTATCATGAAAAAAGGTAGGTTTAAAAAGCCTGTTTTTCCGGCAATCAAAGGATCGTGCGCCACAACTTCGGGATCCATCCAAATAAAGAGGTGGTTAAAATGAAATCCTGACAGAGCCAAAATAACAATAACAATCAATCCACCAGGAAGTAGATAGGCCGTAATACCTTCCATGACCCGGTAGAGTACGGGCGACCAACCGGCTTGGGCTGCTCGCTGAATGGCGTAAAAAGCCAAAACTCCAAGGGAGATCATAAAAAAGAAAAATGCTGCTACATACAAGGCTGCCCAAGGTTTGTTGCTAAGCTGATGATACAAGTGCTCATCGTGGCTGGCATCGTCGTGGGCGCTTTCCTGTGAGGCTGCTGCATGATCATCAGTGGCATGCGCATCGGTGGTCGCATGAGCTTCTGCCGGTGCAGCACTGTGTTCGTTACCATGACCGTCGCCATGAGCATCCGCCACCATGGCTTTTGCTTCTTCAACAGAGTGGGGGGCGGTTAAAAAACCGTAAGTAAGCCCTAGGAAACCTACCACCATAAGGGTGATTGCGAAAATTCTGAGTTTATTTGGAAAGGTATACATCATTCGATTTCCTTAATATTATTTAACTAGATTACTTCTCAACGCCATGACGTGTTGTGCAATTTGCCAACGCTCTTCGGCATTCACTTGTCCGGCATGAGAGCCCATTGCATTTTTACCGTACATCAAAACATGATAAATGCTTCCGGGAGTAATTTCTCTATCTGCATAGCTGGGAACTCCCAAGAATTTTTCACGTGTCATTAAAATCCCTTGACCATCGCCTTTAGCGCCATGACAAACGGTACAGTAGATATCGTACAATACTTTTCCGTTAGCTTTATGCGCTGCTGTTTCCGCTATAGGGGATACCGCATTGGCTTTGGCCGCTTCATAGCCTTCATTAGTGTCGGGATAATCATATGGTTGCCATCCTCGAGCAATACTTCCTACAGCAGGAATTTGAGCTTCTATACCATTGGCAAAAGCATCGGAATCCGCATAAGTTTCATAGCCTATAGGCTCATACATATTAGGGAAATATTGATAGTTGGGTGCCGAAGGATTAAAGCATGACTGCATGGCGAGTACCAATAACATTCCCAATAAAAAGGTAACTTTTTTCATTTATTCTGACTTTTCAACAACGGTTATATCAATCGCTCCCGATTTTTTTAAAAGACTGGTCAACGCTTTTTCATTGTCATGAACCGTAATGGCTACTAAAAATTTATCATCCGTAGTTAAGGGATTTGGATTTTCGGCTTTCTTAAACGGCCATAGTTTACTGCGCATATAAAAGGTAATCACCATTAGGTGGGCTGCAAAAAATACAGTCATTTCAAACATGATTGGAACAAAAGCGGGCATGTTTTCCAAATAAGAAAAACTGGGCTTTCCTCCAATGTTTTGCGGCCAATCTTCGATCATGATGAAATTCATCATGGTGATGGCAACCGCCAAACCAATACAACCGTAGATAAAAGCCATAATGGCGATTCGGGTATCGGCAAGACCCAGAGCCTTGTCCAGTCCGTGGACAGGAAAAGGGGTATAGACTTCATCAATTTCATGCTTTTCGGCACGAATTGTTTTGACTGCGCTCAAAAGCACGTCGTCATCGTCGTAAAGTGCGTGGACTACTTGATCACTCATTTGGCGTCTCTTAATTTTTTATACTTTTCTCCTGATGCTTTCAAAATTGTTTTTACTTCTGCTTGGGCAATAACCGGGAAGGTTCTTGCGTATAATAGGAACAACACAAAGAAGAATCCAATAGTTCCGATGAAAATCCCAATATCGACAAAACTAGGAGAGAACATCGTCCAAGAAGAAGGTAAATAATCTCGGTGTAAGGAGGTTACAATAATTACAAATCGTTCAAACCACATTCCAATGTTTACCACTATGGAAATAATAAAGGAGAACATGATGCTGGTTCGTAATTTTTTAAACCACATAAATTGTGGCGAAAACACATTACAGGTCATCATTGACCAATACGCCCACCAGTAAGGACCAGTAGCTCGGTTTAAGAATGCGTATTGTTCGTATTCCACTCCTGAATACCAAGCGATAAACAACTCGGTAATGTAGGCCACCCCGACAATAGAACCGGTAATCATGATGACAATGTTCATCAATTCAATATGTTGTACCGTAATATAGTTTTCCAAGTGGGATACCTTTCGCATGATAATCAACAAGGTGTTTACCATGGCAAAACCAGAGAAGATCGCTCCTGCGACAAAATAGGGGGGGAAAATTGTAGTGTGCCAACCGGGAATTACGGAAGTGGCAAAGTCAAACGATACAATGGTGTGTACAGAAAGTACCAAAGGAGTGGCCAAACCGGCCAAAACCAATGAAACTTCTTCAAAACGCTGCCAATCTTTGGCACGTCCACTCCATCCAAAGCTCAATAAACTGTATATTTTTTTCTGAAAAGGTAAAACCGCACGATCGCGAATCATCGCAAAATCGGGGAGTAAGCCAGTCCACCAGAAAACTAAGGAAACGGAGAGGTAGGTAGAGATCGCAAAAACGTCCCATAAAAGTGGTGAATTAAAATTTACCCATAGGGAGCCAAATGCATTGGGAATGGGAAGTACCCAATACGCCAACCAAGGACGTCCCATGTGAATAATGGGGAACAATCCAGCTTGGATTACCGAGAAAATGGTCATGGCTTCCGCAGAGCGGTTGATGGCCATTCTCCATTTTTGACGGAAAAGAAGAAGAACCGCAGAAATCAATGTTCCGGCATGTCCAATTCCAACCCACCAAACGAAGTTGGTAATATCCCACGCCCAACCCACGGTTTTGTTAAGTCCCCAGGTTCCAATCCCGGTAGAAATCGTGTAAATAATACAACCTATACCCCAAAGCAAAGCTGTCAAAGCGATGCTGAATACAATCCACCATTGCTTGTTGGCATTTCCTTCAACAGGAGCGGCAACATCAACAGTAACATCGTGATAGGATTTATCTCCGGTTACTAAGGGTTTTCTGATAGGTGCTTCGTAATGCGAGGCCATACGCTACTTTATTATATAATTATTTTAAACGTTTCTCACTTTGGTTTGATACATCACATTGGGTTTTGTTCCAACGCTTTCCAAAAGGTGATACATCCGATCATTCTCTTTTAAAGCAGCAACTTTGCTGTCTTTGTCATTAATGTCGCCAAAGGTCATCGCTCCGTTGCTACATGCTGCAGAACAAGCGGTTTGGAAAGCTCCATCGGTGATGGTTGCTCCTTTTAACTTGGCATCCAAAATGGTTTTTTGAGTTTTTTGGATACACATAGAACATTTCTCCATGACACCACGAGAACGAACAACTACATCTGGATTTAAAACCATACGACCTAGATCGTTGTTCATATGATAATCAAACTCATCATTTTTGTTGTACAAGAACCAGTTGAAACGACGTACTTTATAGGGACAGTTATTGGCACAATAACGGGTTCCAACACATCTGTTGTATGCCATGTGATTTTGTCCTTGTCTTCCGTGGGAAGTTGCCGCTACGGGACATACCGTCTCACAGGGAGCGTGGTTACAATGCTGACACATGACCGGCTGGAAAGTCACTTGAGGATTTTCGGAGGCTTGCTCCATTTGTCCAAAAGTAGAAAGAGAATCTCCAATACCTGATATACCGTCTTTGGTGGCTACATCGGCTTCAAAGGTCGATTCTGAAGAATAATAGCGATCGATGCGTAACCAGTGCATATCTCTAGACTTGCGTACTTCTGCTTTTCCTACTACAGGTACATTGTTTTCGGAATGGCAAGCAATCACACAGGCGCCACAACCGGTACAGGCATTCAAATCGATGGAAAGATTGAAATGATGCCCAATAGAGCGATCAAATTCTTGCCACATATCCACTTCGGGAGAGGTGACATCTACTTCCATGTGGTTCTTAGAAACCTGTGGAATAGCATTCCAATATTTTTTGTCTTTTGTGTTGAATACTTCTAAGGTGGTTTCCTTCACAATATCCCCTCGTCCCATAAGGGTGTTGTGCAACTGTACACAAGCAAATTCGTGGAAGCCATCCGCCAAGGCAACCGTTACAGGCTGCACATCACGTCCTTCTTGGTAGAATAAATAGGCATTAACACCAACTTGCATTTCTTCTTGCAGACCTAAAGTTTTTCCATAACCCAAAGCCAAACCAACAGATCCAGGTGCTTGACCCGGTTGAATGACGACGGGAACTTTTAATGTATGTTCGCCCACCGTAACATTGGCATAGCTACCATTTAGAGCACCGTTGGCAACATTTACGTTTTTCAAGCCCAAAGCCTTAGCATCGGCAGCAGAAACGGTAAGATAGTTGTCCCAAGCCACTCGAGTGATAGGATCAGGGAATTCTTGTAACCAAGGGTTGTTGGCTTGAGTTCCGTCTCCCATACCGGTTTTGGTATATAGGGTTAATTCTAAACCAGAAGCCGAAGCCTGTGCCAAAGCTGTGGTTGCGGCACTCAAATCATTTTCTATATACGCAGTTGATGCAACACTGTTCGTGCTGAAGTATCCATCGTGAAGAACCGCATTCCAAGAGTTTCCTCCCAAGATGTTTTCTGTCCAATGCGATTTTATCGCTTCGTAATAGTTGGCGTTACTGCCGGACCACATCAACAATGCATCTTGAAATTGCAAGGTGTCAAATAAGGGTCGAATGGTGGGCTGCGCCAAAGCGAAGTGTCCTTGTTTAAATTCAAAGTCACCCCAAGCTTCCAAATAATGGGGCACGGCCGCAATGTATTGACTGGCTAATGCCGTCTCGTCTTCTTTCAAAGCGAATGCCACAGTAAGGTCTAATTTTTTGATTCCCTCGGCAAAGGCTGCTCCTTCAGGAATTTGAAATACAGGGTTCACGCCTACAGTGATCAATCCGCCTAAAGTTCCCGCTGCAACAGCATCGATAATCTCCCCAAATTCTGATCCTCTCTCTTGACGAATCAAGCGGGGTTGAGCAACATCCATGACTTGGCTTCCCAAGTGATGATTGATGGCCAAAACCAATTGTTGGGCACCTTTATCCTGTATCCCTGAAACTACTACTCCTCCACTGCCTGCTGCTTTCAATGCCGCAACAGCTGCTTCAAGATGTTGTTGGTGATTATCGGAAAGATTCCCACTCACGGCATTACCGGTGAGTGCCGCATACAAATGCGCTAAAATATTTTTTTGAGCCGCTGGAGTGGCAGGAACGCGCACATCCGCAGCGGCACCACTCAAAGTCATGTTAGCCTCAAACTGATAGTGTTTGGACATGGTGGCTTTTCCGTGATGTTTGTGAGGTACACGAGTGGCTGAATAGCCAGAATCATAACCTCCCCCTTGCCAATCGCCTAGGAAATCAGCACCCACAGCAACAATGACTTTTGCTTTGCTGAAATCGTAATCGGCCAAGGCGCGTTGTCCATAAGTCGCTTCAAAAGCATCGACCGCATCGTAGGCAGCAACAGAGTCAAAATATACGTGTCGCACATTGGGATATTGTGCAATAAATCCTTCAATAATTTTTGAGGTGGTGGGACTTGCAAACGTCTGAGTAACCAAAGCTACGGGTTTTCCGGTAGCAGCTAAGGCTTTTAATTTCGCCCCAACTTGAAGGTGAAAATCCGACCAGGTTACGTCTTGACCATTGGCTCTTGGTCCTTGGATGCGTTTGGTATCGTACAAAGAAAGTACAGAAGCATGAACGCGTGCATTGGCGCCTCCCAATGCAGGAGCGTCAGGATTGTTTTCTACTTTGACAGGTCTTCCTTCACGTGTTTTGATTAAAACACTTCCAAAGTCAAAACCATCTCCAATCGCCGTTGCGTAATAGTTGGCAACACCCGGACGAATTTGCTCGGGTTGTACCACATAAGGCACCGATTTAATCACGGGACCTTCACAGGCCGCTAGGGTTGCTGCAGCAGTACTAAATCCAACGTATTTCAAAAAGTCCCTTCTAGAAGTACTACTCTCTTCTAAGGTTTTTTCATCACTGAGGAAGTCCACAGGAAGCTTGGAAGCAAATTCATTGTCCTCCAATTTTTTAACTTCCACATTATTCGGATCTATTTGATCAATGTTCTTCCAGTATGTTTTGTTTGATGCCATGAGCTTCTCTTAATCGCTTTTTTTAATAGTGACATTTACCACATTCCAGTCCACCCATTTGGGCAACTGTTAATTTTTCTACGCCGTATTTTTTGGAAAGTGCCTCGTGAATTTTGGCATAATAGGCATTGTTTTCCACCTTGACATTGGTTTCTCGGTGACAGTTGATACACCAGCCCATGGTCAAAGGAGAATATTGATACATCACTTCCATTTCTTCAACCGGTCCGTGACATTTTTGACATTCGATTTCTCCCACCTGCACGTGTTGCGCATGATTGAAATAGACGAAATCGGGCAAGTTGTGAATACGCACCCATTTGACAGGTTGTGTTTCCCCTGTGTATTGTTGATTTTCTTCATCCCAACCCACAGCTGCATAGAGCTTTTTGATCTCTTGGGTATAAAAATCTTTGGTGTAACCATTGGCCACATCTTCCTCTCCGTTGTATTCTGCAATATTTCTATGACAGTTCATACAAACATTTAAAGAAGGAATTCCGGAATGCTTGGAAACTCTTGCCGAAGAGTGACAATACTTACATTCAATTTGATTGGCACCTGCGTGAATTTTGTGGGAATAGTGGATGGGTTGAACCGGCATATAGCCTTGATCAATTCCCACTTGCATAAAGAATCCATAGATATAATAGGCACTCCCCAAAAGGAGCAACACTACGGTCACAAAGACCAAAAATTGATTTTGTACAAAAGCGATCCAAATGGGGGTACGTTTTACTTTTTCTTCGGGTTGAATGTCTACCCCACTAGCCGCAGCAATACGCAAGAGTGTGCGTTGCACGAGGATTAACATAACCACCAAAATGCCAAACACCAACGCCAATGCCGCCAGTATCAAATTATTGGAAACACTGTTTCCTGCGGGAGCCGCAGCTGCACCTCCTGCTGCCGCCGTAGCTGCTGCAGCTGGTGGAGTGTAATCCGTATAGGCAATGATATTATCAATGTCAGCGTTAGACAATTGAGGAAAAGACGTCATTACAGAACCGTTGTACTCCTCATAAATAGCAACTGCCTGTGCGTCTCCCGACTTCACCATTGCTGTACTATTGCTAATCCATTGATACAACCACTCCTTGTCATATTTTGCAGAAACTCCTTTTAATGCGGGTCCTACTGCACGCTTATTGATCTTGTGACAAGCCGCACAATTCGCATTGAACAACTTCTTTCCGGCCTGGACAGCTTCGTCTTCTTGAGCAGAAACCGCTGTGGGGAACGAGAATGCAATGAATAATAGGAAAAGGATAAAGGGAGTAGCAGCTTTTTTAAGCGTTACCATACCGTGTGATGAATATAAAAATTTTTGCAAAATTGTAATTCTAAAATCCTGACAAAAATACGCCATCCACTCGGTTTGGAAAACTCAAATATTTACAATTTTGTAATTTATATTCGTTCTAAATAATATTTTAAAATTGTTAATTTTTGATTTTAATAATTCAAAAAATTGTTTTTTTGCAACTATGAAAAAAATCTCTATCACCGCACTTTTTTTGATTGCATTTCTAGGCTTTACCATGAATTGTTTGGCGCAAGAGGCTGCCATCGTCATTCGTCAAGATCCAAAAATTGACAGCGTTATGAAAGTAAAAAGTCAATTGGACGCGCAGCGGTATGAAAGTGAATATTTCACCGTACAATTGTTTTACGGAGATTTTACAACGGCAGAACAGACCTTGAGCATTTGCAAGGAAAACTTCCCCAATATGGATGTTGCTTTAAGCTTTGAAACACCCAATTACAAAGTACAGGCAGGTCGATTTAGAAATAAGATACTCGGTCTAAAAACCCTAGATACACTCAAAGGTGTTTTCCCGGGAGCCTTTTTGCTGGCTCGAAAATAAAAAAACTATTTATAATGTTTTTTTGACCGCCACTTCTTGGAAGCATTCCACTACATCACCTTCTTTAATATCGTTGTAGTTTTTGATTTGTAAACCACAATCATATCCTTTGGCAACTTCTTTAACGTCGTCTTTAAAGCGTTTTAAAGAGGCCAATGTTCCTGTATACTGAACCACCCCTTCGCGGATGATTCGAATACCGGAGTTTCTAAAGATTTTTCCGGTGGTTACCATACAACCCGCAATCGTTCCGATTTTAGATATTTTAAAGGTCTCCCGAATTTCAGCGGTTCCTGTGATTTCTTCCTTCATTACTGGAGAAAGCATTCCTTCCATGGCGTCTTTGACGTCATTAATAGCGTCGTAGATAATGGAATAGGAACGGATATCAATTTCTTCTTTTTCAGCAACCATACGGGCATTCCCCATGGGGCGTACATTAAACCCAATCACGATGGCATCAGATGCCGAAGCCAAAAGCACATCGGATTCTGTGATGGCTCCTACTCCTTTGTGAATAATGTTGACCTGAATTTCTTCGGTAGATAATTTTTGGAAAGAGTCCGTCAATGCTTCCACCGATCCATCCACATCTCCTTTAAGAATAAGGTTTAATTCTTGGAAATCTCCCAAAGCAATTCGACGCCCAATTTCATCCAAGGTGATATGTCGTTGGGTTCGAACATTTTGCTCACGGAGCAATTGCGTTCTTTTGGCAGCAATTTGTTTGGCTTCGCGTTCGTCTTCCAACACTATAAAATTGTCTCCCGCTTGCGTGGCGCCATCCAAACCGAGGATGGACACAGGCGTAGAAGGAGGTGCTTCGTTCAAGGGTTTACCACGCTCATTAAACATGGCCTTTACTTTTCCACTTTGTTTTCCAGCGAGGATATAATCTCCAATTTTCAGGGTACCGGTTTGCACCAACAGTGTAGATACATATCCACGACCTTTATCCAGATAGGCTTCTACAACGGTTCCTTTTGGATTTCTTTTTGGATTGGCCTTAAGTTCAAGGAGTTCTGCCTCGAGCAGCACTTTCTCTAGCAACTCTTTCACACCGGTACCTTTCAGTGCAGAAATATCTTGTGATTGCACTTTTCCACCCCAATCTTCCACCATCAAATTCATTCCGGCAAGGGCTTCTTTGATTTTTTCTGGATTTGAGGTTTCTTTATCCACTTTGTTGATCGCAAAGACGATGGGCACACCGGCTGCTTGCGCATGGCTGATGGCCTCTTTGGTTTGCGGCATGATGTTGTCATCTGCGGCAATAACAATTATAGCAATATCGGTCACCTGTGCACCTCTTGCCCGCATGGCGGTAAAAGCCTCGTGACCAGGAGTGTCCAAAAAGGTGATTTTTTGTCCATTGTCCAAACTCACAGAATAGGCTCCAATATGTTGAGTGATACCTCCCGACTCACCGGCAATAACGTTTTCTGAACGTATAAAATCCAGTAGTGACGTTTTTCCGTGGTCCACATGTCCCATAACCGTTACGATGGGAGCTCTTGGCATCAAGTCGGCTTCGTTCTCTTGAACTTCATCATCGAAGGTTTGTTCCAAATCACTTTTCACAAAATCCACTTCGAATCCAAACTCATCGGCAACTATGGTTAAGGTTTCAGCATCCAATCGTTGATTCATGGTCACCATGATTCCCAAACTCATACAGGTGGAAATGATTTCTGTAGATGAAATTTCCATCATCGTAGCTACTTCGCCCACCGTAATAAATTCAGTCACTTTGAGAACTTTACTCTCCGCTTCCAATTGCGCCATTTCTTCTTCCGTTTTCTGACGGTGCTGAACGCGTTTGTCCTTGCGGTATTTTGCTCCTTTGGATTTATTGGATTTCCCTTGAAGTTTTTCTAGGGTCTCACGAATTTGTTTTTGTACTTCTTCGTCGGTTGGGTCTTCCTTCTTAGGAGCATCGACCTTAGGTCTTTGACGTCCGGTGTTTTTACGATTGTTTGGAGCAGCATTGCCTCCCGGAGCTCCGGGTCTTGCTCCTGTATCTTTACTGATTCTTTTGCGTTTTCGTTTACGAGCATCCTCAACGGTTTGCTCTTTTTGCTTCATCGCATCCAAATTGATGGTTTGTCCTGTTTTTTTAGGACCCGTTAGTTTTTGATACTGAGTCACATGCGTTTCAGAAACCGCCGGCTCTTCCGCAGCTGGCTGTTCGGCTTCCTTTGTTGGTGCTTCTGTTTTGGTTTCTACGGGAGCTGCTACTTCTGGAGCAATTGCCACAGGAGCTTCTTGAGGCTGTTCTTCAACAACTTCCTCCACCACTGGAGCAGGGGCAACAACGGGTGGAACTTCCTCTTTGGGAGCTTCCTCTTTTGCTTTTGGAGGCGCAACACTGGGCTTGTCCAAATCAATTTTCCCCAACATTTTGGGTTTTTCCATAGCCACCCGATTGGATTTCATCTCCTCGCGTTTGGCGATTTGATCCAGACGCTCTTGTTCCTTCTTTTCTTGAATCAATCGAAGGGACTCTTTCTCCTTACGTTTTTCCTCACTGACTTCGTGAGAAGCTACTTTTTTGGATTTATCTGTTTCAAATTCTTCCAACAAGACATTGTAAACCTCATCTGTGATTTTAGTTGTAGGTCGTGCTTCAATTTCGACACCTTCTTGTGCGAGATATTCAACTGCACGATCTAGGGAAATATTTAATTCCCGTAAGACTTTGTTCAATCGAATGCTAGGTTGGTTGGCCATATATAATTTAATCTATGCTTCAAAAATAGGAATTAATTTTTGAGCTCTATTCTTCAAATTCTTCTTTTAGGATACGAACGACCGCTTTTATGGTCTCTTCTTCCAAGTCAGTACGCTTTCCAAGGTCGGTAATATCGAGTTCTAATATACTTTTGGCAGTATCTAATCCTACCTTTTGGAACTCGCCGATGACCCAGTCTTCGATTTCATCGCCAAACTCTTTCAATTCCACATCTTCTTCCACGCCTTCGCGATAGACATCGATTTCGTAACCGGTCAATTTCCCGGCCAAACGAATGTTGGTTCCACCTTTACCAATGGCTTTTGAAACTTCTTCTGGGTTTAAAAAGACCTCCACGCGTTTGGTTTCTTCATTGATTTTCAGAGAATTGACCTTTGCAGGGCTCAATGCACGAGAAATAAACAATTGTAAATTATTGGTGTAGTTGATGACGTCTATGTTTTCATTGCCCAATTCACGAACAATCCCGTGAATCCGTGAGCCTTTCATACCCACACAAGCACCCACAGGATCGATACGATCGTCGTATGAATCTACCGCTACTTTGGCTTTTTCTCCGGGAATACGCACCGCTTTCTTAATGGTGATTAAACCGTCAAATACTTCTGGAATTTCTTGTTCAAATAATTTTTCTAAAAAGATGGGTGAGGTGCGAGACAAAATAATTCTCGGTTTGTTTCCTCTCAGCTCAACGGATTCAATGATCCCTCGGACATTATCGCCTTTTCTAAAAAAGTCACTGGGAATTTGTCGGTCTTTAGGCAAAATAATCTCGTTTCCGTCGTCATCCAGCAGGATGATTTCGCGATTTCGAATATGGTGCACTTCGGCAGAATAGATTTCTCCTTCGCGATCCTTAAATTGTTTGAAAATATTGGTACTGTCGTGTTCAAATATTTTGGCGACCAAGTTTTGACGCAAATACTGAATCGAACGACGCCCCAAGTCTACCAATTTAACTTCTTCGGAAACATCCTCGCCCACTTCAAAATCAGGCTCAATTTTTCGAGCCATCGACAATTCAATTTCTTGGTTGGGGTCTTCCACTTCACCGTCCTCAACAACAATACGGTTTCTCCAAATTTCTAAATCGCCCTTGTCCGGATTAATGATGATATCAAAATTGTCATCGGAACCGAATTTGCGCTTAAGCGTGTTTCTAAAAACATCCTCAAGGATTACCATAAGGGTCACACGATCTATCAGTTTGTCGTCCTTAAACTCTGAAAAAGAATCGATTAATGCTAAATTTTCCATACGTTTATTTTTTCAATTAGAGTACCACTTTCGCTCGTATGATTTCAGAATACGAAAAGGTTTTATTTTTAATTACTGTTATTTTTCCTTTGCCCACGGGCTTGTTTTCTCTTTGTTTCCAAGTGATGGAAAATCCATCGTTGTCGGCGGCGGTCACCGCCCCTTCATAATGGGTGTGATCGATCCCTTCTACTTCTAATTTTCGACCCCTATTTTTTATATATTGTCGAGGCAAACTTAAGGCTGTTCCCACGCCAATGGAGCCCACCTCCAAAGAAAAATCGTGTTCCTCGCGATCTAGATTGTGTTCAATCGCGCGACTGACAAACATACAGTCTTTTAGGGTCACTCCCTCATCCCCGTCTAAGGTGATGCGAATGCTGTTGTCGGCTCCAATTTTGAGATCGATCAAAAACAAATCGGATCGCTCTTCCAAGGCAATCGACAATAAGGACTCAACTTCACTACGAAAATTCATATCAAAAAAAAGAGGGACGTTATAGTCTCCTCTTATCTATTTAGTTCGATAATTCTGTGCAAATATAAGCATAATCTACAAAAAATTTGCGAGCCAACGCTATTTTTTCTAATTTAATTATTCTAAATCTTAACTCCATGAAAAAAATCTACTTTGCGCTGACGTTTTTCACCGCTCTTTTCATTGCTCAAATCAGTTTTGGTCAAAACAACATTCAAGGATCTGTAACGGATACGAATGGAAATCCGCTGTTGGGTGCGAATATTCTTATAAAAGGAAGCACCCAAGGGACAACAACCGATGATGATGGTGCTTTTCGCCTGAATTCTTCAGCAACATATCCTGTAGAAATTGAAGTTTCATTTATTGGTTTTGAAACTCGGACTTATCGCATCACCAGTTCGGATGCGGTGAAAATAGCACTGAGCCCCGGAGGTCAGTTTGATGAGATAATCGTATCAGCCTCCCGACGCGCAGAAAAATTGCAAGAGGCGCCTGCAGCCGTAACTGTGCTCACAGCAGCACAGATGAACCAATCCGGCGGGAGTGTTTCCCCGCTCAGAGGCTTAATCAACATTCCTGGTGTAGAATTGCAACAACAAACCGGACAACGGATCAATATCGCCCTGAGAGGGAGTAGTGGTGTTTTTGCCACCAATGTTTTCCCGCTATTGGACTATCGTTCGCTAATTTCTCCTGGTTTGGAATATTTTGATTCTCAAAACTCGCCGTTGAATACCATCGACCTAGAACGGGTAGAAGTTGTTTTGGGTCCCGGCTCTGCCCTCTATGGTCCCGACGTCACCACGGGGGTCATTCACTTTATTTCCAAAGATCCTTTCCGTTATCCCGGAACTACCACCGAGTTGATTTACGGAGAACGCAATACCTTCAAGGTTGCCCTTCGTCATGCTGGACACAACAAAAATGAAACCTTTGGTTATAAAATCAATGCGCGCTATGGCAGCGGAAGAGATTTTGCTTTAGACCCCAATGACCCCGTTGATCAAAGTATTTTGAGTCAATTTAAAACCTCCATCAATCGTTCACAAATTGGTGCCGAAGGCTATGTCAACACCGATCTTGATGGAACCAAACTTTTTGATGTCACCCAAACTCAAAAAGAAAAATATTGGGCCAGTGCGGCCAATGCGTCGCTTTATTTTCGTCCTAAAAATGGTATGGAAATCGTTACTGCCGGAGGTTGGAATGCCGGAGATGCCATCTTTTATAACGACCTGGGGGAAGGACAAGCCCACAGCAATGAATATTGGGCGCAAACACGATTCAACTACAAAGGTTGGTTTGCTCAAACCTATTATATTGTTAACGATGGAGGAAATGATCAACACCCTACTTATTTGAATCGCACCGGGATCATCGTCCCCTTCAAAAGAAGTCACTACGAAGCCCAACTTCAGTACAATTTTGATTTTGAAAAATTCCTAAACTCTGAATGGACCGTAGGGATGGACTATCGTACCGCCATTGCAGATACGCAAAATCATGTGTATGGACGCCATGAAAATGATGATGACTACAACATTTTGGGAGGCTATGCCCAAGGGAAATTTAAACTTGACCCCAAGCTAGACCTCTTCCTCGCCGGGCGCTATGACGGGTATAACTTTACCGATGAAAAAACATTTTCCCCGCGGGCGGCTTTTGTTTACAAACCTGATCCTGATCACAATTTTAGACTTACCTACAACCGCGCGGCCAACCCCATTCCAGCTTCCGACATCTATTTTGACCTTCCCACGCAAACCACCCGCGGGATTTTGGACGTATGGGTGTTGGGCACCAAAAATCCATACACCTATCCCTCCAACCTCAGTATTGATTGGTTGATTCCCGGCTTACCAAACACCCCGTATAATGCCGGATTCCCCCTTGCCGCTGCCTTTGGTGCCGTCACCGAAGGAGTGTTGGCGCAATTGCAAGCTTATGCCCAAGATCCTCAAATCGGCCCCTTACTCCCCCTCCTCGAGAATGTGATTAAAAATTCTGTCCCCGAGGGTTTTGCTCCGGTGGTAAGTACGGATGTGGAAGGCAAACCCCTGCTGCCCAAAGGCGGAAAGGGTAATTTAATTTCAAAGCTCACGTCTTACGAAGTGGGATACAATGGTCGCTTTGGGGATCGCTTTACCGCTGGAGTGAATGTCTATTATTTGAGAAATTCTGCGGGTGCTGGCTTTCAACAAATCAATCCCGTTGTGAGCATTGCGAGCCTCGGTCCTGAATTGGGGAATGCAGTGCAAGACAAAAGTGTTCCCCAGCTGATTGCTGGACTGCAAGGTTTGGGCTTGGATCAAGCCACAGCGACAGTATTGGCAGGTGCCATTGGCCCCATGCTTAATGAGGCATATCAACAGGCGGGAGATGTTTTTTTAGAAGAGCTTAAGAAAGCCGGCCTTCCTTTTCATGGAGTGATTCCCATTGACCAAAGCCCCAGTGGATCGGCGGCGAAACTGATCTTTGGCTATATCACTCGAGATCAAAATCGAATTACAACGAATTGGGGTACAGAAATCCATGGAAAATTTTTAGTAACCAGTGAACTCATTGCCAGTGCCAATTATACCTGGTTTAATCTTCCAGAAGGGATGCCCGGCGACTTAAATTTTCCGCAAAACAAAATTCGTTTCGGCTTGCAATATCAACCGGTATCAAAATTTAGCGGTGCCGTCAACTACCAATGGGATCAAGCCTACACCTCAAACAACGCCAATTATCCAGGAAAAATTGACGCCAAATCTTTGTTGGATTTAAATCTTGGATATCAAATTAATACCGCTATTAAATTTGAAATTAATGCCACCAATTTATTGAATAATGAATTTAGAGCCCTTCCTGGATTTCCAAAAATTGGAAGAACGCTCACCGGTCGATTAGTTTTTGATTTTTAGTACATTAGTAACATCAAATGCAGATAATGCCGAAGTCCATGAAAAAATTTCTTTACTTAATTGGGGGTATACTTTTACTCCTGTGTGTCCTCATTTTTTATCCCACGTCCATGCCGGAATACAATGTCACTCGAGATTATATTGATATGGAGGCAGAAATATTGGAGTCCTTTATTTTAGCCAAAGACAGCAGCGTCATTCAGCTTCCGGAAGGGCATTTTTTGTTTTCTCAGGCGTTGAGTTTGGATGCCAAAAAACACCTCACCATACGGGGCATGGGAATGGACAAAACCATCCTTTCTTTTAAAGGACAAACCAAAGGAGCCGAGGGAATTAAAATTACCCAATGCAGCAACCTAATCATAGAAGATTTAAGTATCGAAGATGCGGTGGGTGACAATTTGAAAATCAGCGATTCGGATTCCATCATCCTCCGAAAAATCAGATCGGCATGGACCGGAAAAGTTTCCAGCAAAAATGGTGCGTATGGTTTATACCCTGTACTATGTACCAATTTGTTGATTGAAAATTGTGAGGCTATTGGAGCTTCCGATGCCGGAATATATGTGGGGCAATCTCAAAATGTGGTGATTCGCAACAACAAAGCTTTTTTCAATGTGGCCGGTATTGAAAGTGAAAACAGTACGCAGGTTGAGATTTATGGTAACGAAGCCTATGAAAACACCAGCGGACTCTTGATTTTCAATTTGCCACAACTGACCGTTTATGGAGCGCATGTAAACGCGCATCACAACACCATCTACAACAACAATGTGCGCAACTTTGGCGTTAAAGGTTCCATTGTGAGTGCTGTTCCCAAGGGGACCGGTGTGGTGATTATGGCGACCGAAGATGTGGATTTTCACGACAATACCGTCCGCGACCATAAAACCGCCAACCTTTCTGTGGTGAGTTATGCCCTTTTTGCAGCCGATGAAGATCCAGAAAGCAGCACTCAAAACCAAGCTGCAGAAGCCCGAGGATTACGCAGTATTCAAGGAGATTATGAAAAAGATATTGCCTATAACGCCTACCCCAAAGCCGTGGCCATTCGCAGCAATACGTTTGAAAACAAGTTTCGGTTTCCAACCCTCAGCAACGATTATGGTAAATTGATGCTCTTTAAAAATAATACGCGCATTCCCGACGTGGTTTACGATGGAATCCTTCCTGACAACACTCCCGTTCAAAGCCCCGATTTTCAAATATGCGTCACGGATAATGGGACCATCAATTTTGCTTTTTTGGATGCCGACAACGATTTTGAAAAATTCTCCAACGACCTCAGCCCTTTTGATTGTCAATTGAATTAGTACCTTTGAAGATGATGCGGATTTTAGGGTGTGTTTTTGTTCTATTATTGATGCTTTGCTGTGGTCCTTCCAACACCACAGAAAAAGCTCCTGTTGCCAAGCGAGTCAACCCCGCTCAGCCCCTCATTCAAAACAAAACAAATGAGAAACAACAACTGTCCGACTACGGTTTTTTCAAAACGCCTTTGGCGCAATTAATTCCCGAAAAAAACGTCTATGCTTATGACGTCAATACGCCTCTGTTTTCAGATTATGCCTCCAAAAAAAGATTTGTATTCCTCCCCGAAGGAAGTAGTATGCAATATGCAGAAGATCAAAAAACGTTGCTTTTTGAAGAGGGAAGTGTATTGATCAAAAACTTTTTTTATCCAATGGCCGATGGAAAAGAACGAATTATCGAAACTCGGTTGTTGGTGAAAGAAAAAGGGGAATGGAAACCTTTAAATTATGTTTGGAATGACACCCAAACGGATGCGCAACTCAATTATATCGGAGCAGAAACCGAAGTGGTCTGGAAACCTGAAAACGGTGCTGCCAAGACCCTCCACTATACGGTGCCCAATTGGAATCAATGTAAAAATTGTCATATCTCCGAAAATCGGATTGTTCCCTTAGGACTGACGGTTGCCCAACTCAATCGCAGCAACCCTATGTTGGCTGCCGATAAAAATCAATTGGTCTTTTTTGAACAAGCGATGCTTCTTAAAAACATGCCCGAACACGCATCATGGGCTAAAATGCCCGTTTGGAACGATCCCTCCAGCGGTTCATTAAACGACCGTGCAAAAGCGTATTTGGATGCCAATTGCGCTCACTGCCATCAACCTAAAGGAAGTGCCAAAAATTCGGGTTTACATCTCAATTTTGAGGAAATCAATTCTAGAAGTCGCGGTATTTTTAAACCCCCGGTGGCCGCAGGAAAAGGTTCCGGCGAATTACAATACAGCATTGTTCCCGGCGATCCGGAACACTCCATTTTGCTCTATCGTATGCAAAGTACAGACCCTTCCATTCAAATGCCTGAAATTGGTCGATCTTTGGCACATTCGGAAGGAATTGAATTGATTTCTGCCTATATCAAAGCGCTTCGGCCGTAAAAATTATTACCCTTTTCACCTCCCCAATTTATTAGGATTTCCGTTATCTTTGGAAAAACGATATTTAAAGAAAAGCTGCATGCTGCCTAAAAACACAAGGTCGGGACTCTTATTCTCCAAACACCAAAAGAAAAAGCAGACGCCTTTTGAACGACTCTTTGAAATTTTCAAAGAACTCATCACGCACACCTCGGGCGATTTTGACGAAGCCATTGAATGGTTGCGCGAATTGGACAAGGAATACAAACTCTCCGAACCCGATTATACCATCGACGATTTTATTGAAGATTTGCTTCAAAAAGGATTTATAAAACAAGAAATAAAACCCGATGGAAGTGGCGAAGGAATGGGCATCACCGCAAAAACCGAAAAATTGTTGAGAGAATATGCGCTCAAACAAATTTTTGGAAAACTAAAAAAATCGGGGCAAGGAAATCACAAAACCCAGCATGTGGGTCAGGGGGCAGACCAAACGGGTGAATTAAAAGCCTATCAATATGGCGATCCCATTGAAAGTATTGCTTTGACCGAAAGTTTAAAAAACGCTCAAATCCACTCGGGCATGGATCAATTCAGCCTCCGCCAAGAAGATTTGGTGGTTCAAGACACCCATCACAATGCGCAAATGAGTACGGTGTTGATGATAGACATCAGTCACAGCATGATCCTATATGGTGAAGATCGCATCACCCCGGCAAAAAAAGTGGCCATGGCTTTGGCAGAATTGATTACGACGCGATATCCCAAAGACACTTTGGACATCTTGGTCTTTGGAAATGACGCTCGAACCATCCCCCTTAAAGAACTTCCTTATTTGCAAGTGGGACCCTATCACACCAACACCGTTGCGGGTTTGGAATTGGCCATGGACATGCTCCGCCGAAAAAAAAATACGAACAAACAAATCTTTATGATTACGGATGGCAAACCCAGTTGTTTAAAAATGCCCGACGGCAGCTACTACAAAAACAGTGTGGGTTTGGATGAATTCATCGTTGAAAAATGCTATACCAAAGCCCGACAAGCCCAGCGACTACACATCCCCATCACCACTTTTATGATTGCCAAAGATGCCTATCTGCAACGTTTTATTCAAACCTTTACTGCAGCCAATAAAGGAAAAGCGTTTTTTACAGGCTTGGATAATTTGGGCGAAATGATTTTTGAAGATTACGAAGTAAACCGTAAAAAAAGACTGGGAAATTGATCCCGAAACACCCCCTATTGATATTGAATCTGATACAAACATTATGACAAAAAAACCAACGATAACTACCCTTAAAGCACTGAAAGCCTCAGGCTATCTCCCCAAAAATATTCAACAAGAATTGGGGGACAACCTGAAAGTAAAACTTCAAAACGGTCTTTCCACCTTTCAAGGAATTGTAGGATATGAACACACCGTGATTCCAGATTTGGAACGCGCCATCCTATCGGGTCATAACATCAATTTATTAGGGCTCCGCGGACAAGCCAAAACCCGTTTGGCGCGTTTGATGGTGCAACTGTTGGACGAATGGATACCTGTAGTTGAAGGAAGTGAAATTAATGACGATCCCCTGCAGCCCATCTCTAGATTTGCCCAAGAATTGATCGCCGAAAAAGGAGATGAAACTCCTGTGGACTGGTTGCATCGAGAGGAACGCTTTTTTGAAAAACTGGCCACTCCGGATGTAACTGTTGCCGATTTGATTGGAGATGTGGACCCCATCAAAGCGGCCAGTATGAAACTTTCCTATGCCGACGAGCGCGTGATTCATTTTGGGATGATTCCGCGGGCGCATCGTTGTATTTTTGTTTTGAACGAACTGCCCGACCTACAGGCACGGATTCAGGTTGCACTATTTTCAATTTTACAGGAAAAAGAAATTCAAATTCGAGGATTTAAATTGCGGTTGCCATTGGAAATCCAATTTGTATTTACCGCCAATCCGGAAGACTACACCAATCGAGGGAGTATCGTAACCCCGTTAAAAGACCGTATCGGATCACAAATTTTAACCCATTACCCACACAACCGCGACTTGGCAAAAGCCATCACCGCTCAGGAATCGCATATTGATTCCGAACGTTTGGCCAAAATTCAAGTTCCCGAATTGGCAAAAGATATTTTAGAACAAATTGGGTTTGAAGCCCGCAAAAGTGAATTCGTAGATGCCAAAAGTGGGGTGAGTGCCCGAATGAGTATTACGGCCTTCCAAAACTTAATCAGTACCGCCGAACGTCGGATGTTGATCAACAAAGAAACACACACCAGCCTGCGCCTTGCCGATTTTCTTGGCGTGATTCCTGCCATCAACGGGAAAATCGAATTGGTCTATGAAGGAGAGCAAGAAGGGGCGGAACAAATTTCCTACCATCTTCTTTCTCAGGCTATTAAAACTTTATTTCCCTCCTATTTCCCGAAAATTAAAAAACTAGAAAAGCCGGATGAAGAAGGTCCTTACGACACCCTTTTAGCTTGGTTTTTTAAAGACAATGAACTCTTTGTTGGAGATCAAACCACGGATGAAGAATACCAAAACAAACTCGACGAAATTCCAGGGGTGGATTCAATTTTTAGCCAACAACTTCCAAAACTCCAACCAGAAGATCGCTATTTTATGATAGAATTTTTGCTATGGGGCTTGGAGGCACACAAAAAATTAAACAAATACAGAACCGTGGAAGGTTTTCAGTTTAAAGATAGTTTGGGAAGCTATATCAGTCGTCTCTAAGTTCAAAGTTTATTGCGCATACTGGCAATGGTGGAGGAATTTAAAATTTCAAGAGTCCGGTCGCGCACTTGTTCAAAAACACCTTTGATGGAGCAAGAAGCTTCGTCGCATTCGTCGCAAGAAGCATAATAATTTAAAGAAACGCAGGGCAACAAGGCAATCGGGCCGTCCATCAAACGCATCAATTCTGAAAGATGAATTTCTTCC
>Ga0181595_10000864_pt1 | contig 33692 bp, 33 predicted proteins | sample 041ome_7_FD_145604 | JGI IMG/M metagenome (GOLD analysis project Ga0181595, IMG submission 145604) | Coastal salt marsh microbial communities from the Groves Creek Marsh, Skidaway Island, Georgia - 041401AS metaG (spades assembly) | ecosystem: Environmental > Aquatic > Marine > Intertidal zone... | reverse complement strand
AAAATTTAAAAACCTGAGGGGTGAAACACCCCTCAGGTCTAACTAGCTGATTTTAAATGAAAATATATAAGTTATCCACAAATATGTTACATTTTGAAAAAGTAACCAGTTATATCTTACAGGCGCCACCGGCGCAGCCGTCGTCTTCTGCTGCGGGCTTGATATCATCCTGGATATCAGAAGCGCCATCACGGGTGTTGTGATAATACATTGTCTTCACACCCAGCTTATAAGCGGTAAGCAGATCTTTCAGCAGGATCTTCATCGGTACTTTACCGCCTTCGAACTTGGCCGGATCATAGTTGGTGTTAGCCGAAATGGTCTGGTCGATAAATTTCTGCATAATGGCCACCAGCGTCAGATAACCATCGTTTGATGGAATATCCCACAGCAGCTCGTACTGATCTTTTAAGCGCTCATACTCCGGCACAACCTGCTTTAAGATGCCGTCTTTACTGGCCTTAACGCTGATATGACCGCGCGGCGGCTCGATACCGTTAGTCGCATTCGAGATCTGCGATGAGGTCTCAGATGGCATCAACGCTGATAACGTTGAGTTACGCAGGCCATACTGCTGAATATCTTTACGCAGCTGCTCCCAATCCAGTTGTAAGGCTTCAGCACAAACCTTATCCAGATCCTTTTTATAGGTATCAATCGGCAGAATACCCTGCGCATAAGTGGTTTCGTTAAACTTCGGACAAGGGCCTTGCTCCTGCGCCAGTTTCACCGAGGCTTTCAGCAGATAGTACTGCATCGCTTCGAAGGTACGGTGGGTCAGGGCATTGGCCGAGCCGTCCGAGTATTTCACGCCATGCTTCGCCAGGTAGTAGGCGTAGTTAATCACACCAATGCCCAGAGTACGACGCGCCATAGAACCTGATTGAGCAGCCGGAATAGGGTAATCCTGATAATCCAGCAGGCTATCCAGTGCCCGCACCGCTAAATCTGCCAGCGGTTCAAACTCGTCCAGCTGTTCAATGGCGCCGAGGTTAAAGGCTGACAGTGTGCAGAGCGCAATCTCACCGTTTGGATCATTAACATGCTCCAGCGGTTTGGTCGGCAACGCAATTTCCAGACACAGGTTGCTTTGCCGTACCGGTGCCAGCGCCGGGTTAAACGGGCTGTGCGTATTGCAGTGATCGACGTTTTGCAGGTAAATGCGGCCGGTACTGGCGCGCTCCTGCATAAATAAGGTAAAGAGTTCGACTGCCTTAATGCGCTTTTTACGGATCTTGCTGTCAGCTTCATACTTCACATATAAGGCTTCAAACTTTTCCTGATCTTCAAAGAAGGCATCATACAGCCCTGGCACATCAGAGGGGCTGAACAAGGTGATATAGTCATCTTTAATCAGGCGCTGATACATCAGGCGGTTAAACTGCACGCCATAGTCCAGATGCCTTACCCGGTTCTCTTCTACACCGCGGTTATTTTTCAGTACCAGCAGCGATTCCACTTCCAGATGCCACAAGGGGTAGAACAGGGTGGCGGCACCACCACGCACACCGCCTTGCGAGCAGCTTTTTACTGCGGTCTGGAAATGCTTATAAAACGGGATACAGCCAGTATGAAAGGCTTCGCCATTACGGATTGGGCTACCTAAAGCGCGAATACGGCCTGCGTTAATACCAATACCTGCGCGCTGCGACACGTATTTTACAATGGCACTGGAGGTGGCATTGATCGAATCCAGGCTGTCACCACACTCAATCAGTACGCAGGAGCTGAACTGACGGGTTGGGGTACGCACGCCCGACATAATAGGTGTCGGCAGTGAAATCTTAAACAGCGAGGTCGCATCATAGAAGCGGCGCACATAGTCCAGCCGGGTGCTCTTCGGGTAATTGGCAAATAAACAGGCGGCAACCAGCATATAGAGGAACTGGGCGCTTTCATAAATCTCACCGGTTACCCGGTTTTGTACCAGATATTTACCTTCCAACTGCTTAACGGCAGCATAACTGAAATTCAGATCGCGGCTATGGTCGATATAGCTGTTCAGGATATCCAGCTCTTCGCGGCTGTAATCAGCCAGAATATGCATATCGTAGCGTTTGGCTTCGACCATCTTCACCACCTGATCATACAGGTGGGGGGGTTCGAACTGACCATAGGCTTTTTTGCGTAAATGGAATACTGCCAGCCGGGCCGCCATATATTGATAGTCCGGGGTCTCTTTTGAGATCAGATCGGCAGCGGCTTTGATAATGGTTTCGTGAATATCAGACGACTTGATGCCATCGTAAAACTGAATATGGGATTTCAGTTCTACCTGCGACACCGACACGTTTTTTAACCCCTCGGCCGCCCAGTCAATCACGCGGTGAATTTTATCTAAATCCAGAGGTTCGCGCCGACCATCGCGCTTAGTCACAAAAAGAGTTTGAGTCATCGCTGAAATATTCCATTTCTTTTAATAATAAGTGAATCGGGTTTAGCGCACGGCTATCAATACACCCGGGTTGCTGACGATTTACACAACATATGGGTGTATTTCAAAAGACGATCACAAGATAGTGTGTATTGATAGAATTTGCAAGCAAGGAAAAAGCGGCTTTTTTGTGCAGTTTTTTTGCCGGTTAGCAGCCACTAACCTTGAGTTCAGTGTGCCCGGATGCACCGGTCAGAGGCAAGCTTTTTTATAGATTTTTTTGCTTGGATTTATTTGTTCTATAAAGCGGCATTTTTAGTTTAAGCGGTTATTTAGCAGCCAGAGCAAATCAGTACCACTGGCTGCCTGGCCATCAGACCGGCTTACTCGCTACCACAAAGTAGTTGACATCCAAACCGGCACCAAGCTTAAAGCTGTTATTCAGCGGGTTAAAATGCAGACCAGTGGCATCCACTAATTCCAAACCGGCGTCTTCGATATAGCGCATCAGTACTGAGGGGCGGATAAACTTATCAAACTGATGGGTACCACGCGGTACCAGCTTTAACAGATACTCAGCGCCGACTATGGCAAACAGGTACGCCTTGGCGGTTTTATTAATGGTCGAGAACACCAGTGTTGCACCTGGGGCGGCCAGTTCGGCACAGGCGCGTACCACCGATGCCGGATCCGGCACATGTTCCAGCATTTCCATACAGGTCACCAGCTCAAATTCGCCGGCGTGACGCTCGGCAAAATCTTCTGCGGTGCTTTGCTGATAATCAATATTTACTCCGGCTTCCAGGGCATGCAGGCGGGCGACATTCAGGCCATCCGGCGCCATATCAATACCGGTGACCTTTGCGCCGGCGCGCGCCATACTCTCGGCCAGAATGCCACCGCCACAGCCGACGTCGAGAGTATTTCGGCCAAACAGCCCACCGAGCTGATCACTGATATAACCTAAGCGGGTCGGATTTAACAAATGCAGTGGTTTAAACTCACCTTCCGGATCCCACCAGCGGGCAGCAATCTCATTAAACTTACTGATTTCATTCTGATCGACGTTACTGTTTTTATCGAAGTTATCGGGGCTGTTCATAGTCACTACCTGATTGTTTTCGCGCATTATAAAGCCTTAGCCGGTGCTGGCAACGGCGGCAATTCGAGCAGGCGGTGCAAACAGGCATGGCAAGGTAATATTTCTGTGATAGAATCCGGCGTTGTCTCGCGCTAAACAAAGGCAAGAAAAGCGAGTTATCTATCTGATTTAAGGGAAAATAACGTTTTATGACAGATCTGGCCAGAGAAATAGTTCCAATAAATATCGAAGAGGAATTAAAAAATTCCTACCTCGATTATGCCATGAGCGTAATCGTTGGCCGGGCCTTACCCGATGTCAGGGATGGTCTGAAGCCAGTGCACCGCCGCGTGTTGTTTGCCATGAAGGAACTGGGTAACGACTGGAACAAGGCCTACAAAAAATCCGCCCGTGTCGTCGGTGACGTTATCGGTAAATACCACCCGCATGGTGACAGTGCGGTATACGATACTATCGTGCGGATGGCTCAGCCATTTTCGCTGCGGTATATGCTGGTGGACGGTCAGGGTAACTTTGGTTCGATTGACGGCGACTCTGCCGCTGCTATGCGTTACACCGAAGTCAGAATGGCCCGCATTGCCCATGAGCTGTTAGCCGATCTGGACAAAGAAACCGTTGATTTCGTGCCTAACTATGACGGCACCGAACAAATTCCTGCCGTATTACCGACCAAGGTCCCGAACCTGCTGATTAACGGCTCATCTGGTATTGCCGTAGGTATGGCAACCAATATTCCACCGCATAACCTGAATGAAATTATTGATGGTTGTCTGGCGTTAATTGCTAATCCGGATATCGAACTGCATGAACTGATGCAATATATCCCGGGGCCGGATTTCCCAACCGCCGCCATTATCAATGGTCGTAAAGGTATTGAAGAAGCCTACCGTACCGGCCGCGGCAAGGTGTATATCCGCGCCAAAACCACGCTGGAAACCGACGAGAAAACCGGTCGCGAAGCCATTATCGTTAATGAAATTCCGTATCAGGTAAATAAAGCGCGGCTGATTGAAAAAATTGCCGAGCTGGTAAAAGAAAAACGCATTGAAGGTATCTCAGCGCTACGTGATGAGTCTGATAAAGACGGCATGCGGATTGTGATTGAGCTAAAACGCGGCGAATCCTCAGACGTGATGCTGAACCAGTTATATGCCAATACCCAGATGCAAACGGTATTTGGTATCAATATGGTGGCCTTGGCCGATGGCCAGCCAAAGCTGTTAAGCCTGAAAGAGATGCTGGAATACTTTATTCTGCATCGACGCGAAGTGGTAACCCGCCGCACGGTTTACGATCTGCGTAAAGCCCGCGAACGCGCCCATATCTTAGAGGGTTTAGCCGTTGCACTGGCCAATATCGATGCCATTATCGAACTGATTAAAACCTCAGCCAGCCCGGCAGAAGCCAAAGCCGGTTTAGTCGAGCGCGGCTGGGAGCTCGGTGGTGTAAGTGCCATGCTGGAACGTGCCGGTCAGGATGCAGCGCGTCCGGAATGGCTGGAAGCACATTTTGGCATCCGTGACGGCCAGTACTTCCTGACGGAGCAGCAAGCCCAGGCCATCCTCGACTTACGGCTGCACAAGTTAACGGGTCTGGAACATGAAAAGATCCTGGCCGAGTACAAAGAGCTGTTGGATCTGATTGCTGAGTTACTGCATATCCTGGCAAGCCCGGAGCGGCTGATGGAAGTGATCTGCGAAGAGCTGGCGGCAGCCAAAGCCCAATACGGCGATGCCCGGCGCACCGAGATCCAGGACAATATGCTGGATATCAACTTAGAAGATCTGATCACCGAAGAAGATGTGGTGGTGACCTTATCACACCTGGGTTATGCCAAATATCAGCCACTGTCTGATTATGAAGCACAGCGCCGTGGTGGCCGCGGTAAAGCCGCGACTACCGTAAAAGATGAAGATTTCGTCGATAAGCTGCTGGTTGCCAGCACCCACGATACCATTCTGTGTTTCTCGAACCGCGGCCGTTTATACTGGCTGAAGGTGTATCAGTTACCGCTGGCCAGCCGCACCGCGCGTGGCAAACCTATCGTCAATATTCTGCCATTGGAAGAGGGCGAGCGCATTAACGCCATCCTGCCTGTGCGCGAATATGAGGAAGGTAAGTACGTCTTTATGGCCACCGCCAACGGTACTGTGAAGAAAACTGCCTTGACCGAATACTCACGGCCTCGCAGCAACGGTATTATTGCGGTGAATTTGAATGAAGGCGATAAGCTTATTGACGTTGGCATTACCGATGGCAGCAACGAAATTATGCTGTTCTCGGATGATGGCAAGGTTGTACGCTTTGCCGAAGACGAAGTGCGGCCAATGGGCCGTGGCGCTACCGGTGTACGCGGTATCCGCTTACGCGATGGCGGCAGTGTGGTGTCACTGATTATTCCTCAGGGCGAAGGCGCTATTCTGACTGTAACCGAAAACGGCTATGGAAAACGTACTGCGCTGACTGAATATCCGACCAAGAGCCGCGCTACCCAGGGTGTGGTCTCGATCAAGGTCTCTGAGCGTAACGGCCTGGTGGTAGGTGCGGTGCAGGTCGCAGAAAGTGACGAGATCATGATGATTTCGGACAAAGGTACGCTGGTACGCACTAGGGTACGTGAAGTGTCAGAAGTGGGGCGCAACACCCAGGGCGTGATCCTGATCCGTACCCAGGAAGGCGAAAAAGTCTCGGGTGTGGAGCGAATTGCAGAAATTCAGGAAGAGCAGGTGGTGGCGCTTGCTGATGCCGAAGGCGTAGTCCGTACGCCGGAGGTACAGGACAGCCAACTGGCGCAGGATGACGCCGGCGAAGAAGAATAATACTGTTTAGAAAACGGGCGCTTTGGCGCTCGTTTTCTTTTAGGCAGAACAAGAAAGAACAACTAAGGCCAGTTTTAAATTACGCAACGAAAGTGAGATCTAACCATGACAACCTATAATTTTTGCGCTGGCCCGGCGATGCTGCCTGTTGAAGTAATGGCGCAAGCCCAGCAGGAATTTGTGAACTGGCAAGGCCAGGGCTGCTCAGTAATGGAGCTGAGCCATCGCAGTAAGCCTTTTATTAAAGTTGCCGCTGAAGCGGAACAAGACCTGCGCGATTTACTGGCCATCCCCGCCAACTACAAGGTTTTGTTTATGCACGGCGGCGGCCGAGGCCAGTTTTCTGCCGTGCCGCTTAATTTATTAAAGGCTGGTCAAAGCGCCGACTATTTTGTCTCTGGTGCCTGGTCATCCGCAGCGGTTGAAGAAGGGACTAAGTTTGGTCAAGTTAGAGCGCAAGATATCCGCGTTAAGAACGCCGATGGCAACCGTAGTTTACTCAACCCAGCAGATTGGCAGATTAACTCAGCTGCGGCCTATGCGCACTTTTGCCCGAACGAAACCGTCGATGGCCTAGAGTTTTCGACCTTACCGCAAACCACAGTGCCGTTAGTTGCTGATCTGTCCTCGACGATTTTATCACGGCCACTGGATGTCAGCCGCTACGGTGTGATTTATGCCGGCGCGCAGAAGAATATCGGCCCCTCAGGCTTGACCGTTGCCATAGTCCGTGACGATTTATTGCCGGCGTCCAACAGCGCCATTCCGGCGGTGCTGGATTACCGCCTGGCCGCTGAAAATGACAGTATGTTTAACACGCCACCAACCTATGCCTGGTATCTGGCCGGTTTAGTGTTTAAATGGTTAAAAGCTCAGGGCGGTGTGACGGTAATGGCGAAATTAAATCAACAAAAAGCCCAGACGCTGTATCAGTTTATCGATCAAAGTGATTTTTACCGCAACGACGTTGATACGGTATACCGCTCCTGGATGAATGTGCCGTTTTTCCTGGCCGATGAGCGCTTAAACGATCTGTTCGTAACCGAAGCCGAGCAACATGGTTTGCTGGCGTTAAAGGGGCACCGCATGGTCGGCGGTATGCGCGCCAGTATTTATAATGCAATGCCGCTTGCTGGCGTACAAACGCTGGTCAGCTTTATGCAGGAGTTTGAGAGGGTGCACGGATGAAAACCCTAACTCTGCAACCTATCACAAAAGTGGCCGGTGAAGTGCATTTACCCGGCTCGAAAAGTATCTCTAACCGGGTTCTGCTGTTAGCGGCACTGGCCGAAGGCACGACCCGCATCACTAACTTGCTCGACAGCGATGATGTTAAGCATATGCTGAACGCCTTAACGGCGCTCGGCGTCAGTTATAAGTTATCAGCTTGTCGTACCGAATGCGAAGTACAGGGTCTCGGCGACTTATTTCATCATCCGCATGCGCTAACGTTATTTTTAGGTAACGCCGGCACCGCGATGCGGCCGTTAACGGCGGCTTTGGCTGCGTCTAATGTTGATGTGACGCTAACCGGCGAACCTCGGATGTATGAGCGGCCGATCGGCCATCTGGTCGACGCATTGCGCCAACTTGATGCCGATATTCAGTATCTGGAACAGGACGGTTTTCCGCCACTGCGGATCCAGGGTAAACCCCTTAGCGCCGGTACGATACGGATTGATGGCAGTATCTCCAGTCAGTTTTTAACGGCGGTGCTGATGGTGGCGCCACTGCTGAACGGCGATAGCGAGATCCTGATTGACGGTGAGCTGGTTTCTAAACCCTATATTGATATCACGCTGGCTCTGATGGCACGCTTTGGCGTCACGGTGGAAAACCAGCAATATCAGCGCTTTCTGGTAACGGGTAACCAGCGTTACCGCTCGCCGGGCCACTGGCTGGTTGAGGGTGATGCGTCATCGGCGTCTTACTTTTTGGCCGCCGCAGCGATTAAAGGCGGTACCATTAAAGTTACCGGCATTGGTAAAGATGCGGTGCAGGGCGATATTCACTTTGCCGATGCGCTGGCGGCGATGGGCGCCACAGTGGAATGGGCCAATGACTATATTGCCGTCACCCGTAACCAATTAACTGGCATTGACCGTGATTATAACGCCATTCCGGATGCTGCGATGACCATTGCCACCACGGCGTTGTTTGCCAAAGGTCCGACGGTGATCCGCAATGTTTATAACTGGCGGGTTAAAGAAACCGATCGGTTGGCTGCGATGGCAACAGAGTTAAGAAAAGTGGGTGCTGAGGTAGAAGAAGGCGAAGATTATCTGAAAATCACGCCACCGACACAGCTAAAGCATGCCAGCATTGCCACCTATAATGACCATCGGATGGCGATGTGTTTCTCTCTGGTTGCATTAAGTGATACGCCGGTCACCATTGAAGATCCGGATTGTACCGCCAAAACCTTTCCGCAATATTTTGATGTGTTCCAACGGCTTAGCCAATAGCGCTTAGCCCGCCCCGTTAAGAACGCGTAACCAAACCGGCTACGCGTTTTCTGTTTAATCAACGCAGTTAAACACAGCTTTTGTCATAAAAAGCTGTATAATGTGCGCCGTTTTCATTACCGATTAATCTGTTTTCAGGGGGTAGGATGCCACTTAATGCACCAGTTATTACCATAGATGGCCCAGGTGGCGCGGGTAAAGGCACGATTAGCCGCTTAGTTGCACAGCAGCTGGGTTGGCAGTTACTCGACAGTGGCGCCATTTATCGGGTTCTGGCGCTGGCAGCAATGCATCATCAAATCGATGCTGCCGACGAAGCCGCACTACAACCATTGGCAGCACATTTAGATGTGCAGTTTACCAGTGACGAAGCCGGTAACACGCTGGTTATCCTGGAAGGCGAAAATGTTAGCCACAGTATCCGTACGCAGGAAGTGGCTGAAATGGCATCAAAAATTGCTGCGTTACCGACGGTGCGCGAAGCCTTGTTACGCCGTCAGCGCGCCTTTGCTGAACAGCCAGGCCTGGTCGCAGATGGTCGCGATATGGGAACGGTTGTATTCCCGCAGGCAGAAGTTAAAATCTTTTTAACCGCCACCGCGCAAGAGCGCGCCAATCGGCGCTTTTTAGAGTTGAAACAAAAGGGTTTTGATGTTAACATCGGCGACCTTTTAAGCGAAATCCAGGCCCGCGACGATCGGGATACCAATCGCGCTACGGCACCGCTAAAACCGGCGGCAGATGCCTATATGCTGGATTCGACCGGTAAAACCATTGAACAAGTGCTGCAAGAGGTACTGCAGGTGGTGCAAGGCAAATTGCCCGTGCACAACCCGTGAACCAGGCCAAAGCTGCATGTTGGACAGCCAGTAACACGGACGCTTACTGGTAAATTTAGCAACCCCATAACACAAGATGTGAAGTGGAGCACTTAACTGAAAAAGTGACTATGACTGAAAATTTTGCTTTATTATTTGAGGAAAGCCTCAAAGCCATCGAAACCCGCCCAGGTGCCATCGTTAAAGGTACTGTTGTTGCTGTTCTGAAAGACGTCGTCATGGTTGACGCTGGTCTGAAGTCAGAAGCCGCCATCCCGGTTGAGCAGTTCAAATCTCTGAGCGGCGAAATCGAAGTTAGCGTGGGTGACATCATCGACGTAGCCTTAGACGCTATCGAAGATGGTTTCGGCGAAACCTTATTATCTCGTGAAAAAGCTAAGCGCCATGAGGCCTGGGTTCGCCTGGAAAAAGCTTGCGAAGATAAAGAAACCGTTATCGGTGTTATCACTGGTAAAGTTAAAGGTGGCTTCACAGTTGAAGTTGATGGCATCCGTGCTTTCCTGCCTGGTTCATTAGTTGACGTACGTCCGGTACGCGACACCCTGCACTTAGAAAACAAAGAGCTGGAATTCAAAGTTATCAAGCTGGATCAGAAGCGTAACAACGTGGTGGTATCACGTCGTGCCGTGATCGAATCTGAAAGCAGCCAGGAACGTGACCAGCTGTTAGAAAACTTAGAAGAAGGCATGGAAGTTAAGGGTATCGTTAAGAACCTGACTGACTACGGTGCTTTCGTAGACTTAGGTGGCGTAGACGGCTTACTGCATATCACTGATATGGCGTGGAAGCGCGTTAAGCACCCAAGCGAAATCGTTAATGTTGGCGACGAAATTCCAGTAAAAGTACTGAAATTCGACCGCGAGAAGCAGCGCGTATCTTTAGGCCTGAAGCAAATGGGCGAAGATCCGTGGGCAGCTATCGCTTCACGTTACCCAGAAGGTGCGAAAATTTCTGGTCGCGTCACTAACCTGACTGATTACGGCTGCTTCGTAGAAATCGAAGAAGGCGTAGAAGGCTTAGTTCACGTGTCTGAAATGGACTGGACCAACAAGAACATCCACCCATCTAAGGTTGTTAACCTGGGTGATGCTGTGGAAGTTATGGTTCTGGAAATCGACGAAGAACGTCGTCGTATTTCTTTAGGCCTGAAACAGTGTAAAGCTAACCCATGGGAAGAGTTCGCTAAGGGCTTTAACAAGGGCGATCGCGTAAGCGGTAAGATCAAGTCTATCACTGACTTCGGTATCTTCATTGGTCTGGACGGCGGCATCGACGGTCTGGTTCACTTATCTGACATCAGCTGGAACTCTACCGGCGAAGATGCAGTACGTGAATTCAAGAAAGGCGACGAAGTACACGCTGTTGTACTGCAAGTTGACCCAGAGCGTGAGCGTATCTCTTTAGGTATCAAGCAACTGGATGAAGATCCGTTCAATGATTACCTTGCTGACAACAAAAAAGGTGCTATCGTTAAAGGTGAAGTTTCTGCCGTTGACGCTAAAGGCGCTACTGTGATGTTAGAAGGTGGTGTTGAAGGTTACGTTCGCGTGTCTGATATTTCACGTGATCGCGTTGAAGACGCTACTACAGCGCTGAAAGTTGGCGAAGTCATTGAAGCCCGTCTGATGGGCGTGGATCGTAAGAACCGCGTAATCAGCCTGTCTATCAAAGCCAAGTTTGAAGCTGAAGAAAAAGAAGCTATGGATACCATCAACAGCAAGCAACAAGATGCTGACTTTGGTGTGAACGCTATGGCTGAAGCATTTAAAGCTGCTCAAAAGCAGGACTAAAATGCCAGTGAAGCAGGGGGCCTGTGCCTCCTGCTTTCTCGTTAAGCAGGTATGCCGGAGGGTCTATGACCAAATCTGAATTAATTGAAAAACTTGCCACCAGTTTCCCCCATATTCAGGTCAAAGATGTTGAAGCTTCCGTAAAAGAAATTCTGGAGCAAATGGCACAATCGCTGGCTTCCAGTGAACGTATTGAAATCCGGGGTTTTGGTAGTTTCTCACTGCATTATCGTGCACCACGCGTTGGCCGTAATCCAAAAACCGGCGACAAAGTGGAATTGGACGGTAAATATGTACCGCACTTTAAGCCAGGTAAAGAGCTGCGGGATCGGGTAAAAGATAACACCTGATAAGCATTGCCTTTTAACTGCAAACTTAACGGAGCTGAGTGTTGCGTAGATTGGTTTTTGTTGTATTTATTCTTCTTGTAGCATTACTCGGCTTTTTACTCGGCTCCACTAATCAGCAACTTACCGAGTTAAACTTGCTGGTAGTTAAGCTTGATTTGCGGGTAATTGATGTTGCCGTGATTTTTCTGGTCACGGGTATTCTGCTCGGCCTGATCTTTAGCGCATTGTTTGCGTTACAACGTAAAACCCGGGGCTGGTTTCGTAATACTGCTGATAAAGCCTAAACCCTATGCCTGAATTGCTATTTCTGTTACTTCCTGTCGCCGCCGCTTACGGCTGGTTTATGGGTAGAAATAGCCTTAAAACTAAGGAACTTAAGGGCAGGGCAGACATTGCCCGCAATCTGTCTTCCGGCTTAAACTTCCTGCTCACCGATCAAGAAGACAAAGCCATCGAACAGCTGTTAGAGTTGTTAGACGTTGAAGCCGCAACTATTGATACTTATCTGGCACTGGCTAATTTATTCCGGCGTAAAGGTGACTGGGATAAGGCGATAAAAATCCACGAAAAGCTGCACCAGCTAAAATTACCTAAAGTCAAAGCCCAGCAGATCCAGTTTGAGCTGGCAAAAGATTACTACGCTGCCGGCTTATTTGACCGCGCCGAAAAATTACTGTTACCGCTAACTGAAAATGAACAATTGCGCGAAGGCGCATTAAAGCAGCTGTTTAGTATTTTTCTGTCCACCCATGAAATGCATAAGGCCGTTGCATTAAGCCCGGCAGTGGCGCAAACGCAATCCCGTTCATTACGGATTGCGCTGGCGAATATGCAGGTGCAGCAGTTAGAACAACAGCCTGACATTGCCAGCCTGAGTCAGTTAGCTGAAGATTACCCGCAAGCCATCAGACCACGCTTCGCGCTGGCAAAGTTGGCATTAGCCAAACAGGATACCGCCACTGCGCACGGCGCCATTATGAGTATTTTGAAACAGAAACCGCAATGGAGTGCCGATTTATTACCACTACTCAGTCAATGTCAGCTGGAGCCAGAACAGTGGCAGCAGTTACTGGCGCAACTGGCAGATAAACATCAGAATATCAGTGCCCGCTTATTACTCACTGACTGGCTTGCCGAGCATCAATCGCTTAGTGCGGCCGAGCAGTATTTGCTGCAAAAACTGCAACAGCAACCGAATATCCGGTTGTTTCAGAAGCTTTTGCAGTTACGGCAACAACAATCAGCCATGGCTGGCGAGGTACTGGAATCGGTAGCGGGACTGGTTAATGCTTATCTTGATAGTAAGGCGCTGTATAGTTGCCGCAGTTGTGGCTTTAAAACCCGCCAACCCTATTGGCTTTGTCCATCTTGTCAGCAATGGGAAAGTGTAGAACCTATTGCCGGTATTGATGGCCGTTAACCCTTGAAGGAAATGTCATGTCTTGTAGTTCGCCCGTAATCGTCGCGTTAGACTTTGATAAGCAGGCAGATGCCTTAAATCTGGTGAGTCAGCTGGATCCGACGCTGTGCCGCTTAAAAGTTGGCAAAGAGATGTTTACCCATTTCGGTCCACAGTTTGTGCAACAGCTGCAACAGCGCCAGTTTGAAGTTTTTTTAGATTTAAAATTCCACGACATTCCCAATACCGTCGCCAAGGCCGTTAAAGCCTCAGCAGAACTCGGAGTCTGGATGGTGAATGTACACGCCAGCGGTGGTAGTAGAATGATGTTGGCTGCAAAAGACGCTCTGCAACCTTTTGGCGCTAAGGCCCCCAAATTGATTGCAGTAACCGTATTAACCAGTATGGAACAAAGTGATCTGACGGAGTTAGGCATAACTTTGACGCCTGCAGAGCAGGTCATCAAACTCGCAGGCCTCACCGCTAAGTGCGGGCTGGATGGCGTAGTGTGTTCTGCTCAGGAAGCGGCATTGTTGAAGCAGCAATTCGGCGCGGCTTTACAGCTAGTGACGCCTGGGATCAGGCTGGCAGACAGTGTGGCAGATGATCAGCGCCGAGTCATGACACCCGCTGCAGCACGTGATGCCGGTGTTGATTATATGGTAATCGGGCGCCCAATTACTCAGGCCGCGGATCCTTTGGCGGCGTTGACGCAAATTATTAACTCACTTCGTCACTAGTAATGTTTCCGGGTAGCTTTGGCACCAGCTTCCATAGTAGGTATAAAGCCCGTGTCAGCTTAGTCGAAGGACGTTAGCACGCAGGCTTGTGGCCGTTTAAGGCGTCGGATTTGACCATTGATGTTCAAATTCACGCTTCTGTTCTGCCTTATTCTCAGCACAAAAGACAAAATCGTCTTGTGTCATGTCTTTAGAACGACAACGGGCAGGGATTTTGTAAAACGCATCCCAGGCTGCGCTTTTCTCAGGGCTAAAAACCTGATTATGAGCGCTAAAACTGGTTCTGGGTAAACGCCTGGTGTTACTGGTGATCACAGGCGAGGTTCTGCGAGCGGGAACATCAGTGTAATAGTAAGACGATTCAGAAACAGGTTTACGGCAGTGTTTAGCCATAAGCATATAAATTTCCCGATCCCGTTTGTTTAAAAAGTTTCCCTCTGTAATGCCGTAACCCGTGTTAAAACGTTTGCGTATATATTCACGTTCAGCTTTAAGGTCATCACATTCGCGCTGGCTGTATTGGTCGCTGGCCAGTGAAACCAAAGGAAAAAATAGTAAGGCGGTGGTAAGTAGCCGTTTCATACAACATCCTGTCATTGAAGGTTACGTAATTTTTTACGTAACCTTACGTGAAAATCAATAATGAGAAAAGACAGCTCACTGCATGATTTTTCGCCAGCATAAGCATTAATAGACTTGTTACATGAAACATAATGAACTAAGCTGTTTCATGTAACATAAATAGGAGATAGCTATGCCCAATATTGCTACAAGAGTTCAACAGCACAGAGAGCGGCTAAGACGCGCTGGATTGCGTCCAATTCAAATCTGGGTGCCAGATACTAGGGCTGAGGGTTTTTTAGCTGAGTGTCGCAAACAAAGTCTTTTAGTAGCATCTGCAGATAAAGATGACACTGAGTTGATGGAGTTTATGGAGAATGCATTGACAGATATTGAGGGCTGGGAATGAGACGTGGCGATATAATAACAGTTGCTGTGCAAGGCGATTACGGAAAGCCACGGCCAGCCCTGATAATACAATCAGATAATTTCGACATACACCCAAGCATCACAATTTTACCGATCACATCAAAAGTCGTAGAAGCACCGCTAATCAGATTTACCGTGGCAGCAAACGACAAGAACGGTTTAACCAGAGATTCTCAGGTCATGATTGATAAAGCGACAACAATTTCCAGGGATAAAGTAGGTAGCCGGATAGGCTTAATCGATAGCTCTGCAATGCTAGAGATTGAACGTTGTTTGGCAGTCTTTTTAGGAATAGCAAAATAGGAAATCTTATGAGCAAAAATTATTGGGAGTTAAAACCAGAAGATCTGAATGCAAAAGAACTTCAGAAATACATATTAGACTGGTACTGCAACCAAGTTGAAAACTGGAATACCTGGGGCAAAATACCTGACAGAGAAACATTGGCATCAATGAGAGCAGATGTTAGCCAGCTAAATTACGCATTATTACTTTTGGATGCTATGAATCCATTTGAAGAGTAAGACTTTATTTTATCAATCCCAAGTAGCCCATAATGTATATTATGTTAAATTGATAATTGTTTTATTGTTTAGTTACCCGATATAAGTCCCCCTATAAACCATCAACGGTATATGAAACTTGCGCCACATCCATCGCACTTTAACCGGTAAGTTTCTTTGGCTTTGCTTACTTTAGTTTGCGGGCTACTGCATGCCGGGCAAACAAGTTTTAACGGCGTATTGCCGCCACAGCTGCCACATTGCGTGTAGTAGCAAATCAGCACGGTGCATATGGTCTTGAATAATAGATTTCGCGTTATAATGCCAACTTTAGCGTTATAGAGAGTTTCGAGAGCAGCTTATATGCAGGTATCTTGGTACTTCGTCACTGCTTTGCTTTGGCCATTATTGCTTTGGCAAGGCAAGCGCCTGCGCAAGCTGGCTGTGCGGTTACCGGAAGCCGCTGGTGACAGAGCTGGCAGTATTGCTGCAAGCAATGCTGCACAACAACCTGTGTTAAAAGTATTGATTTGCGGTGACTCGGCGGCAGCTGGTGTCGGTATCGCTTCGCAGCAACAAGCGCTGGCGGGCTATCTGACCCGGGCGTTAGCGGTTGCGAACTCTGTAGAATGGCAGCTGGTGGCGCAAAGCGGCTTGTGTTGTAACGGACTGATTAAGTTACTGCAAAGTCTGCCCGAGCAAAACTCTGATCAGATCTATGTTTCGATTGGTGTGAATAATGTCACCGCTCTGACCGGAAATCGCCAGTACCGCGAACTGTGTCGGGAATTACTCGCATTGCTTAGCACCCGATTTCAGTCACCACTGATTATTATTAGCGCCATACCACCGATGCAGCAGGTTACCGCGCTACCCTGGCCGTTAAATCAGTGGCTTGGTCTGAAGGCGCGACTCTTAAACAGGGTTTTAGCGCAAGAGTTAGCCCAGTGGCCCAACGCAGTGCTGGTTGATGCTAAGCTGCCTGGCAGCAGACGGCTTTCATCCTTCGGCTAAAGGTGCGGCGCTTTGGGCACAATTACTACTGGAAAGAGCTGCTACAGACTGTAAGCAGACTTAAGATAAGTGATAACGATGAACGATAGCAATCTACCCTACTCGCAAGCCTGTGAAAATAACAAGTCCCCTATTCTGTCAGTATTAAATCAGGCTTTTGCCAATTGCCAGCAGGTACTGGAAATTGGCAGTGGTACTGGCCAGCATGCGGTTTACTTCGCCAGTCAGCTGGCTCACCTTTGCTGGCAAAGCAGCGATCAGCACTGTAATTTACCGGCGTTGGCTGAACGGATCCGTCGTGCGGCTTTAGCCAATTTGCCGCCGCCACTAGCACTGGATATCAGCGGTAACAGCGTGTCCGCACAGCGATTTGATGGTATTTTTACCGCCAATACCCTGCATATTATCAGTTGGCCACTGGTTAAGCGCCTGTTTAGTCGCTTAGATGAATTTGCCACACAAGAAGCAACCCTCTGTATCTACGGGCCTTTTAACTATAAGGGCCAATTTACCAGCGCCAGTAACCAGGCTTTTGATGCCAGCTTAAAGAGCCGGGATCCGGCAATGGGCATTCGTAATAGCGAAGATATTCTGCAGTTGGCGGCGGCAAAGGGTTTTTTACTACAGCAGGATATCGCGATGCCGGCGAATAACCGGCTACTCTGGTTTAAACGCTAACCGCTGCAACACGGATTTTATTCAAGCGGAGTTTTATAGGGTAATGCCACCTCTGCAGCTTGTAGATAGTGCTGCAAATGCTGCAGCTCTTGTTTGAAATAGCCCTGGATCGCAGCGGATAACGGCGTATCGGCAAAGCAGTAGGCACCATAGCGTAATACCGGCGCAAAACCGCGTTTTAGCTTGTGTTCACCCTGAGCGCCGGCATCAAAAAACGCTAATCCGTGCTCAATGCAATATTCGATACCCTGATAATAACAAAGCTCAAAATGCAGATAGTCATTAGGTTCCAGCGCCCCCCAGTAACGACCATAGAGCGTATTGCCGCCCTGAAAGCATAAAGCAGCTGCCAGCATCTGCTGTGGTTTGGCTGGATCAAAGGCAGCAAAAACCACTATGCAATCCGCTAACTGTGACGCCATTTGCATAAAGCTCTGCGCAGTAATATAACCACTATGCCCGGAGCGTTTGATATAGGTCGCCTGATAGCACTGCAGCACTTGTTGCCAATGCGCTGCTGTTAGCTCTGAGCCTAGCAATCTAACCAACTGCAAATCAGCACAGGCTGCCCGTTCTTTTAGAATTTGCTTACGTTTTCGTGAGTTCAGACGCTGTAAATAGCCAGTAAAGTCTTGATAGTTCCGATTGTGCCATAGGAATTGCACATCATGACGGAGCCAAAATCCCTGTTCGGTTAATGCCTGAGTTAAATCAGCTTCCGGATAAAGCCACTGCAGGCTATGAAGTTTACCCGTTTCCAGTTCTGCCGTTAAAAAAGCTGTGATGGCACTAAGCAGCGATGCGCGATCCATGCCTGGTAAAAACCCCAGCCGCGGTCCGGTTACCGGCGTAAAAGGAATGGCGGCAATCCATTTCGGATAATAAGGCAGTTGCAATTGCTGGTAAGCCTCAGCAATTTGCCAGTCAAACAGGTACTCACCGTAAGAATGCGCTTTCAGATAACCTGGTATAGCGGCAACTAAGCGCTGATTCTGCCAGACAGTAAGATGCTGACTTTGCCAACCGGTACGACCGTCGACGCTACCGCCCTGCTCTAATGCCGCAAGAAAAGCGTAGCGGCTGAACGGGTAGTCCGGCGGGAATAACGCATCCCACTCGGCGGCATCGATAGCCTGTAAAGAGTTTAGCCAGCGCAGCTGCATAGCGTCAGTACGCCTAACTATTATCCTGCTTCTCTAAGAAGTCTTTAAACTCAATGGTATAAATGCGCAGCAACACCAGTGTCAGCGCAAAAATAATTGGGCCATAGATCACACCGATCAACCCAAACAATTGGATCCCGCCGATTAATGACAGGAAAATCAATAAGGTGCTCATATTAGAACTACCTTGCATCAGGATCGGCCGCAAGACATTATCAATAGAACCGACGACCACCACGCCCCAGCCGGCGAGAAACAAACCCCAACCCCAATCACCGGTAAGGATCAGATATAAACTGGCTGGGAGCCAGATCAAAGCCGTACCCACGGCCGGTATAAAGGAGGCAAAGGCCATCATGGTGCCCCAGAACAAGCCCGGAAAGCCAACAATTGCCATAGCAATACCGCCGGCAATACCTTGCGCGATAGCAGTAAGCACCGAACCCAATACTGCGGAACGGGCGACCATCTTTGCTTCGGTTAATAAGGCTTCTTCTTGAGAGCGTGATAGCGGTAAGACCCAGTGCAGGGTATCAACAATTTTGGCGTGGTCGCGCAGTAAAAAGAACAGCACGAACAACATCAGAATAAAACTAAACACCAAACCGGTAATATCCCCGACCAGCTTGGTGCTAAGGTTCAGCAGTTCTTTACCAAAACCCGCTGCGAACTCGCTAATCTTCTCAATAATACTTCTGGCATCCAGGTTTTCACCGGGTAGCCACTCCGCCAGGAATACCTGCAGTTGCTGTAAATAAGGATGCTGTAATAGTTGTTCGGCACCACCCTGCCCAAGCCAGCTATAGCTTTGTTTAGTAAAGGTTAAACCCTGCTGCACAATGGCGCCAAATACCAGGGCCGCCGGCACCAGAATCACGACTACCAACAACAGCAGCGATACTGTCGCTGCCAAATTTGGTTTGCCCGGCAATTTGGTTTCAATCCATTCATGCACCGGGAAACACAGTAGCGATAACACAAAAGCCAATACGATAGCGCCAATATAAGGCGCTATTAGCAGGTAACTGCCATAGAGCGCCAGTAACAACGCAATAATTAGAATATAGTGGCGTGATTCAATCTGAAATTTAGCCGGCATGCGTCTTCCCTTCACAATTTACTGACCTTTAGCTCGCTGCATACCCAATCTTTATAGGTATCAGAAATTAAACAACATTACGCCTAAGCCTATACTATTTTGCCGATGATTGTAATCCAGCAGCGTTTCAGCATAGCCGGAAAAGAGCTGTAGATGTAAACGCAAACCATCAGGTTGCTGTTTATTAATCGGATAAGTTAGGTCCAACTGCCAGGAGCCGCGTGAGAAATCACGCCAACTCATTTTACGGGTTAAAGACGCGGTGGAACGGCCAGGTAACCAATTGAGTTGCAGTTCTGTGGTGCCGAGATAAGACGTTAAGTCCGGGTTATCATCTTCCGACGGTGATTCGGTAATACGTTTGTTTAACTTGATCTGAAAGCCTACCTGCTCGCGCTCAAATGCGGCTGCAGCATATACCCGGTTCCAGCTGCGGGATAACGGCTCGCTCTGACCATTCGATTGATGCACAAAACCCAGTTGCAGCATCTGCATACTCCAGCCAAAAGGTAATTTATGCAGATAATCCAGTGTTGGGATCACATAGACCACCTCAGGTTGATAGTCGGTGCTGCGAAACGGTGCAGAGTCTTCCGAGTTCCAGAGTTGCCACATTGAGGTTTGGGTATAAGCGAACCAAAGATCGGCATTAGGAAGCAGAAAGTCCTCCAACACCTTAGCTCTGAGCGATACCTGCAATTTTGCTTCGATATCCTTGTAATTGTCCTGAAACTCAGCACCAGAGCGGGTTGGGCTTTGTGGTTGCCGGTTTATCGAACTGCTGTAATGCACCGGCAAAATAAAGTTGGGTTGATAGGTTCTGACCCGGAAGGTTCCTCTTTTATCACTGTCATCCAGCTCCCACAAACTTTGCAGGATAGTAGCAACCGGGATTAAAGCCGCTTCCGCTTCAGTATTTTGCTGGGGGTCTTGCGACTCGCCGGTACTCATTGCCGCTATTGCAGGTTCCTGCCGCTCAGCTTGCAAACGGCGTTTTTGCGCGGCTCTCACTTTTTCATCATAACACGCCAGACGTTCAGTATCGGCCAGTGCCAGACAGCTTTCAAGCTCGGTTTCTGCACCAAACGCAGTGGCACTCATTACCGCAAGCATGAGTGGGAGAATTTTATGCATACAGGGGTTCCCTCCAAAATACTGGTTTAGTCTACGTGATATAAATGACAAGCAGCTGAACTAAATTGAAAAAAATCACGTTATCCCCCTTGTCAGCATCAAAAGCAAACCCGATGTAACTAACAACATCAATCTGGCAGCGTCGCTGCCAGCAGGCCTCACAGGAGACTACTATGACACAGCGTTACACGCCACCTGAAGTCTGGCAATGGCAAACTGAAAACGGTGGCACCTTTGCCAGTATTAATCGCCCAACTTCTGGGGCGACGTTTGAAAAGAATTTGCCGGTAGGTGAACATTCGTTACAGCTGTATTCACTGGCGACACCAAATGGCGTAAAAGTCACTGTTATGCTCGAAGAGTTACTGGCTGCAGGCCATGCCGCAGACTACGATGCCTGGTTAATCAGTATTAAAGACGGTGAGCAATTCAGCAGTGGCTTTGTGGCACTTAACCCCAACTCCAAAATTCCGGCCTTATTTGACCACAGCACTGGGATCCGTTTGTTTGAGTCAGGCTCTATCCTGCTCTATCTGGCAGAAAAGTATCAGGCTTTTTTACCAAAAGCGCTGGCGGCTCGTACTGAAGTGATGAACTGGTTATTCTGGCAAATGGGCAGCGCGCCCTTTGTCGGCGGCGGCTTTGGGCATTTTTACGCTTATGCACCGGAGAAATACGAATATCCAATTAACCGCTATGCCATGGAAACCAAGCGCCAGCTGGATGTGTTAGATAAGCAATTGGCTAAGCATCGTTATGTGGCTGGCGATGAGTACAGCATCGCCGATATGGCGATTTGGCCCTGGTACGGTGGCCTGGTACTGGGGCGGTTATATAATGCCGCAACCTTTTTAGATGTACAAAGCTATCAACATGTATTGCGTTGGGCGAGAGAAATTGACCAACGCCCGGCAGTAAAACGCGGCTATATCGTTAACCGCAATTTTGGTGACGGACCTTGCTTGCCTGAGCGCCACAGTAAAGCGGACTTTGCACCCTTTGGTCTGGACTAATCCGCTTTGACTTGCCACCGGCTAGCTTGTCCGGTGGCTCATTGTTTAGCTAAGTTGCTGCTCAGCGGCTCGCACCTGTGAGCGCAGTTCTTGCTGTAACCCCTCGGGCAATTGCAGTTGCTTCGCCAGCTCGGTGAGATAACTGCGTTCCATAAAGCTTTCTTCGTCAATCACCAGCACACTGGCTAAATAGATTTCGGTGGCTAACTCTGGTGTACTTGCCAACGCAGCCACAGCTGTCGGATCGAGCGGCTTTTTCAGCTCGGTATCAACAAAACGGCGCAATGCCGGATCAGCGGTTAAGCGGTTCACTTCCTGCTCAATCAGTTCGCGCTCCCGCTCATCGATATGGCCATCGGCTTTGGCGGCAGCAATAATGGCCACCAGGATGGCTTTACAATGTTGCTCTGCCGCCGGTTCGGGCAGGCGATCAACGGTTTGCGGTGCTACTGACGTATTTTGTTGCTGCTGTTGCCAATTACCATAGGCTTTATAGGCAAGTACGCCAAGTGCGGCTAAACCACCGTATGTCAGCACTTTTCCGCCCATTTTGCGGCCTTTCTTACTGCCCAGCAAATAGCCAAGGGCCCCGCCCGCCAGTGCTGCGCCACCTTTACCTTTTAACAGCTGTTCAATGCCGCCACTACCGGTACTACTTTGTTTTAAATCACCGCCGCCACTGGCCAGTAATTTGCTGAGGAACTCTTTATTTAACATAGCTTAGTCCTTTTACTGATTTAGCCGTTAGAGCCGGACAGCTGTAATTAATTCCGTTAGTTATGGACAATTTGCCGCCAGTCGGTAGCCTTCTCGTTCTGCCGCAGCGACAGAATTGAATACTACCCGGTTCGCCGGCGCCATACTCATATAATTCGGACAATCGGGGCGATGATAAATTTTTGAATTTCGGTTACCGTGTAGCGGCTTATCCGGCATATTACCGCTACTTGCTATCGCCGGTGCGCGTTGTAAGCTTTGCCAACCGGCGGCAGTTAATCCGATGCCACTGGTTTTAAAACCCAATTGCCACTGCTTTTCACCGCTAACAAAAGGGTTACTGCGACCAGTAAGCGCTGCGGTTCGCTCATGTCTTAACCATTCCTCAGCGGACACCGGATCCTGTTGATGCCATGCCAGATAAAGTTGTTGATCCTGACGGCTTAAACGCAGGTTATAACGATCGGCCATATAAAAGGCAATTCTGGCGATATCACCGCGAATACTCGCAGTCGGTTGCACCTTACGATTACGGGTATCGATCCGGATATCGCACTTACCAAATTGACCTTTAAAACTGTCATCGACCATGCCAAAAGGCAGGTCAGAACGCAAACCATTAACCTGACCCACTGCATAAGTCAGGTTAAACAAGTCCGCTTCAATAAGATTAAAAAGTGGATCCTGTTGCTGACAGTTTTTACGCCCGCCGTTTTGCCAACATTGCAACTGTTTGCCCACCCAGGAAATGGGAATAACATGTTCGACTTCTGAACGCGCAGCTCGAGCTAGCGTGGCCTCACTGGGTAAACCTTTTGGCGAGTAGATTTGATAACCACAACTTTGATGATCAACTCGCCCACCGCTGCGCCCTACCCAACTGATTTGACAATCACAATAAAAAGTGCGCTCAGCGCCCTGATAGATTTGCTTTAACGAAACCTTGGCCTGCTCAAAATTCTTAGGCTCAGCAGCCAGGCCAACCGAGCACAGCAGCGCCAGCAAACAACCTACGACTATTCTAATCACAACAACTACCGCGCTGGCCGTTGGCGCTTCGATGACATCAAACCCCAGCCGGCCTGCTGAGGTTTATATCCTGTTGCGAAACATGGCTGCTCGCGAAGCGATATCATAGCAAGCGTTGCATTCGCTGCAAATCAATACCGCCTTAAGCTAAGCACGACCATCGTCAAGATTGTGCAACTGAACTAAAAAAGGTATAACTAAAGTACCTTAACTTATGCCCATTCTTGATGCTGAAGTTTATTTACCTGCTGATGTTACTTTGCTGCGGTGTTGGTGCTGTAAGTGCGACGGAATATGTATTCAGTATCCCGACCGACAAGCTCACAGCCAGACAATCATCGGTTTACCATATTGGACAGGATCAATCGGGGTTTATGTGGTTAGCCACCGATAGCGACGGTTTGTTACGTTTTGACGGTGCAGAGAGCATCAACTGGTTAGCGGCCGGTAAAGATACACAACACCGGCAAAATGTGAATAAATTTGTGTTGGATGACAACGGCGCCATGTGGTTTGCCAGTTGGGGTCAGGGCTTGACCTATATTTCAGCCCAACAACAACTGCAACTCCGTTTTCGGGCTGATGCCGCCAATCCTGCTGCATTAGCGTCCGACCGGGTGCAAACCTTATTTATGGACAGTAAACGCCGGCTTTGGATTGGTTCCGTTGCCGGCGTAAACTATATTGATAGCAGCAATCTAAATGAAATTAGCCGCTTTGCTGCTGATGAACCCACTCACCCACTTTATCAGAACCGGATTTGGTGGATAACCGAATCGAGTGAGGGTATCTGGTTTGCCACTTCAGATGGCATAGTATTATTGCCTGCCGATCAAAGCGCAGCAAAACGCTACTATTTACCCTTATCCTCATCATTGCAACTTGAGCGCGCGCGGGAAGTACGGGCATTACAACAATTTTCCTCCGGCCTGTGGGCCAGTTCCGCAAATGGCATTTATCGTTACCAAAACACCTGTGATTGCTTTGAGCAAGTTCCGATGCCGACGGCAATGGCAACACCCAGATTTAATGTGGTTCATCCGCAAGGTGATACTTTACTCTGGGTTGGTGCGGCCGAAGGATTATTTTTGTTAGACACCCAAACCCTGACTTGGGTAGCAAAGGATAATAATTATAATTTTTTACCCGATATCGACGTTAGAACCTTGTTTGTCAATGCTGACGATCAATTATGGATTGGCAGCCGGGATCAGGGCTTGTTTATCGGCACACCACAGCACAGAGTGTTTAGCCCGTTAGCGACTAGCTTGCCGGTAACCAAAAGTCAGGCCGCTTCCCGGTTAACCAGCGCACTGTTTCACGATCATGCTAATAAACTTTGGCTGGCCGCTCAGGATACCTTGCTTTATCAGGATAGTCAGGGAGATTGGCAACAGTTTCCGTTTCGTGCCAAAGCCAATATCCGAAAAATCTATCAGATAGCCGAGTATCCGGCCGGAACCCTCTGGTTAGCGACTGATACCGGTTTATATCAGTTTAAAAATGGGCAGTTGCAATTTGATCCGACCCCATTTCAATTAACCGGCCTGGCGCCCAGCGGGGTTACCGCGCTACATGTCGATACGCGAGGCGTGCTGTATTTGGGGGTTTGGCAGCGAGGGTTAATTAGCTGGCAGGTAGGCGCCGATAGTGCCAGCCTGAATTTAACCCAACTGGCAGAAAACAGTGGCGACCAAATCTATGACCTCGCCTTAAGCCCGGATGGTGTTTTATTTGCAGCGACCCGTTACTCCGGGTTGTATAAACTCACCTCAACTCGAGGCTGGCAGCGCGTAGAAACCGGAACCCGGGAATTAGTAGAGGGTTTCAATTGTGTAGTTCCCGAGAGTGCAAGCCGGCTTTGGCTTTGCTCCGAATATGGTTTGTGGTTTGTCGATCTGGAAAGCGGGCAACAACAACATTATCTAACCGAACACGGGTTACCCAGCGTCTATATCACAGCGGCTTTGTTTGACAAACAAGGGCATCTTTGGAGTCTAACCAACCATGGACCGGCTCGCTTTGATCAACAGATACAGCGGTTTATAAGTTATGGCACCAACGATGGCCTACCGGATCTCACACTGCAACGCAATGCACATAGCGTCGCGGCAGATGGTACCCTCTATCTCGGGACAGCCAATGGTACCGTCGTCAGCAAGTTTGATCCTGATACGGAGCGACTATCCGTTCCTAACGTCAAACTGAGTAAGGTACTGATTGATGGCGCTAATTACACTATCCAATATTCAGGTGAGGTTTCAGAGATTAACTTGGCGGCGGATTACCGAGAGTTGGTACTGGGTTTTTCGGTATTGGACTATCGGGAACCAGAAAAAAACACCATCCGTTACCGTTTATTAGGGCTATCCTCCGCCTGGAGCAGTGCCAGTCGTAACAGAGAATTACGCTACGTTAATTTACCCGCCGGTCAGTATCAGCTGGAAGTTGAAGGCCAAAATAGTCAGGGGATAACTTCTGCTTCGCCTCTACGCATCAATATTCAAGTCGCCGCCCCCTGGTGGCAGTCTCCGCTGTTGTGGATTATAGGTATTTTGCTATTACTGCTTAGCATCAGTGCCATCATCTATTGGCGTGAATTAAGCCTGAAACGTCGAAACGCAAAATTAGCATTATTGGTTACTGAGCGTACCCAGGCGTTAGAAACGCTGACTCAACAACTGAAGCAACGCGCTGAACATGATAGCCTGACCGGATTATTAAACCGATCAGGTTTTGGTGAGCGCTTTAACCTTTTACGCTCGCAAGCCTGTCGACAAACTATTCCGCTCAGCATAGTGTTAATCGATCTGGATCACTTCAAACGCTTCAATGACCAGTACGGGCATGCTGCCGGTGATTTGGCCTTACAACACTTTGCGGCGTTACTGCAACAACGGCTGCGCGAAAGTGATCTCTGTGGGCGTTGGGGCGGCGAGGAGTTTATTCTGGCGCTAAGCGATTGTGATGCCACTGGCGCGAAAAAATTCTGCGAAGACTTATTAACCACACTGCAGCAGCAACCCTTTACATATCAGGACAAGCAATTATGTATCAGTGCAACCTTTGGTATCGCTGAGCTGGCAACCAGCACAGACTCACTGGAGCAATGGGTTAAACTGGCAGATCAGGCCTTGTATCAGGGGAAAGATCAAGGCCGTGGTTGCGCGGTTATTGCCAGCTTAACTTATGCCAGTTGATGGTTCACCACGGTGCCATTCAGCAAATTATCGTGCAACGGACAACGGGCGCAAACTTCATCTAAAAAGCGTTGTTTCTGCTCAGCATTCAGATCGGCGTCTATTTCTGCACTGATACGAATTTGCTGAAACCCCGCGCGGTCAGCAGTTGGCTTACCCATTAGTGCCTCCGGGTTGTAATCGCCGTCAACCTTAATTTTCATTCCTCGCAGCACGATTTTCTGTTGAAACGTAGCAATACGCGCAATGGTTGCAATACAGCCACCCACAGCAAACAGCAACATCTGCAAGGGTGTTGGCCCCAAGCCACTGCCTTTGGCATTAACAGGCTGATCAATAAATATTTGGTGATCACCAAGTTGTGTTGTTATCGCAAACCCCTCACCCATTTCACTCTCGACACTAACTGTTTTAAGCATATCGCCCCCTGTTTATTAAGCTGGCCTAATATAAATGATTGCTACCACTGCTACCTGATTTAGATCAACAAAGTGGCTGTCACGGCAAATTGCCGAGATAACCAACACTCAGTCGCCTAATGGCTTGTTTTACTGGCAATCTGGCGGCTCTTTGATTAGTGTAGCGCTTTTTCACACTGGGTCGGGGCTATGATGACTACCACAACGTTATTTGAAGAGTTACAAACTGCAGTTAAACAACTGCTAGTTAAGAATCAAAGGTTACAACAGGAATTAACAGCGCTTAAAGAACAGCACGAGTTGGTTCAACTGGAGCTGATGGAAAAGGAAGAGCAACAAATACAGGTCGAACAGCAGGTCCGACAATTATTAGCGGAACTTACACCTAACAACGGATGAGTGAGCCGAGTTTTATGCTGCAGATTGCCGGACGTCACTACCGCCTGAAAGCGACAACAACAAATAGTAAGCTGACACCGGAACAAATCAAAACAGAACTCGAACAGCGACTGACAACCGCAGCTGCACAATCGCCACTCGCTAACCGTGACCAGTTATTGGTATTAACCGCCGTGAATCTGGTCGCGGAGTTATTGCAGCAACAGACGCTTGAGCAGCAGCAATTACACACACTGCTTACGACTATCCGGCAAGCAGACTAAGCTGCTACGCCGGCCCGGTGTGTTAGTTACTGGTTCTACGGTATTGCCGATACTCAGGGCGCCAAAAATTGTCTTCAATTCTCTGCTGCAGCGTATTATCGTCCAACTCCAGTGCTAAGCCTTGCTGCATTGCCACTCTCGCAACCGCAAAGGCAATTTTTTTACTCAACGCGGCCAGCTCAGTAAAAGGTGGCAATAAGCCACCTTTGCCGGTATTGGCCAACGGTGAATTCGCAGCCAGTGTTTCACTGGCGGAGCGCAGCATCTCATCAGAGATCAGCCGAGCCTTAGCCGCAATAACACCCAAGCCAATTCCCGGGAAGATATAGCTGTTGTTACACTGCGTAATCAGATATTCACGCCCCTGGAAATGAACCGGTTTAAACGGGCTACCCGTTGCAACAATCACCTGTCCGTCCGTCCATTCAATTACCTGTTCTGGCGTGGCTTCAACCTGACGTGATGGATTACTTAACGGAAAAACAATAGGTAATTCACAGCCCTTTTTCATGGCCCGGATAATCTGCTCAGTAAATAAACCTGCCTGACCGGAAACACCAATTAACACTGTCGGCTGCGCACAATTCATAACATCTAATAGGCTTGGATAGTCACCACTGAAACTCCAGCCGGAAATTGCCGCAGTAGATTGTTGTAAAGCTTGCTGGAAATCCCGTAGATCGGGCATACCTTCAGTCAGCAACCCAAAACGATCCACCATATAAATTTGGCTACGCGCCTGTGGCTCCGCAATGCCTTCAGCAACCATTTGACTGATAATCGCTTCTGCAATACCACAGCCGGCCGAACCCGCACCGACAAATACCACTTTTTGCTGATGTAACGGCACCCCTTTACTGCGACAGGCGGCCAATAAAGTGCCGACGGTTACTGCAGCCGTACCTTGAATATCATCATTAAAACAGCGTACCTGTTCACGATAGCGTTGCAGGATCGGCATCGCGTTTGGCTGAGCAAAGTCTTCGAATTGAATGATCGCTTCGGGCCAACGCCGTTGCACCGCGGCGATAAACAGCTCGATAAATTCATTGTACTCATCCTGAGCAACGCGCGGCTGGCGCAGCCCCATATACATCGGATCCTCTAACAGCTTTTTATTGTTAGTACCCACATCGAGCATTACTGGTAAGGTATAAGCCGGGCTGATACCACCACAGGCGGTATAGAGCGACAATTTACCGATGGAAATACCCATACCACCAATACCCTGATCGCCTAACCCTAATACCCGCTCACCATCTGTCACCACGATAACCTTTACTTTGGCTTTAGTGGCGTTGCGCAGCACATCGTCCAGGTTATAGCGATCCTGATAGCTAATAAACAGGCCGCGGGCACTGCGATAAATATCAGAAAATTGTTCACAGGCATCACCCACTGTCGGGGTGTAGATAATCGGCAACATCTCCTCTAAATGCTGTTGCACCAAACGATAGAACAAGGTTTCGTTGTTATCCTGAATGGCACGTAAATAAATATGCTTATTAATAGCGTCGTCGAAGCTGCGGTACTGCTGATAACAGCGGCTTACCTGCTCTTCAATGGTTTCATAGCGTGGCGGTAATAAACCGGTCAGGTTAAAGGCTGCGCGTTCTTCTGCGGTGAAGGCGCTGCCTTTATTAAGCAATGGTGTTTCTAATAAGGCTGAACCGGCATAACCGGTATAAAGAGGCCGTTTCTTTTGTGTAATAGCTGACATGATGAAATCCGTATTAACAGAAGACAGCCGGCCTGCTGGCCGGCTGGATAGAAGATTTTAATATATGGTGCTGATCCGCGGATTAAGTACCGATAGCACAAATAAGCCCTCGGTATTGCAAAAATCGATGGCTTTTAGCAGATCTGCCTGAGTAAGCTGCAACAACTCCAGCAAAAAGGGGTCAACCAGTGTTTTAATACTGTAAAGTTCAGGATGTTGATTCGCCAGTGCTAGTCTGACCGCCAGATTAACCACCAGCTCTTCATTCGAACGGACAGTAAATTGGCAGTTATGTTGTAGGGCTACCGGCTCCACAATGGCATCAGGTAATTGCCATAAATTCAACAATTCTGCACCGCAGGCAGCGTAACTAAAGCCTAAAACTTTCTCCTGCTGCTGCCAGGGTTTAATTTCAGTTGTATATTGCTGACAGTCACGCGCCAGATCCGGTTGTTGCTGTGCCACAACCAGCTCACCAATGTTATGTAACAAGCCTGCGACGTAGGCTCGGTCAGCATGTTTAATACCAAGGTGCGCAGCAAGATAACGGGCAATCAGAGCCGCATTGACACTCTGCTCCCAAAATCGTTCCAAATCGATGGCACTGGTGTTCACCTGACTGCAGGCAGAACTAATTCCGATACTGAGGATCAGGTTATATACCTGATTTTTGCCGAGCACTAATAATGCCTTACTGACGGAGTCAACCTGATAAGGTAAACGGTAAATTGCAGAATTGGCAAGTTTCAGCAGTTTGGAGGTTAATACCGGATCGAGCAGAATGACTTCGGCGATATCATCCAGATTAGCCGTGTCAGACTCCATCAATTCCCGCACCCGGAAATAGCTGTCGGGTAATGAAAACAGCTCTACAACATTCTGCGCGTACTGTAACGCATTCATCTTAGCTTCTCCGGTTTGATTCTTAACGCCTTTACTGCACAGGCACTTCGTTAAGTGTTACTCGACTCAGGGATTTTACAAGGTTTTGCTAAAAATTCTTAGTGCTTTTTAGTAAAGCAGCGACATAACCCCCGGAAAAACCCGACGATGACGGCCTGTTAACCGTCATCACCGTATTTTTTAACTAAAGACCTCAAATCACCCAGCATTTCACTACCAAATGAACTATCAAAATGCCACGATAACGTACAGTTTTAGGAGTAAAGTGTTAAAAGATAAAAAGTGGTGTGATACAACAAAAAAGGAGCCGCAGCTCCTTTTAATGTATCTTGTAACTATTCAACTCTGGACTTTGCGATTAACCAGTAATAATGCCAAACCTAAGCCCAATAACCAAAATGGTGCTGGTGCAGGGATAGTAGAAGTAGCACGAACTGGATCATGCGCTGCAACTGTAGCATGTGACAATGCCTGTTGCTCGTCATTAGAGTTTCTAAAGTCTTTAGTACTCCAAATACCACCAATCGAGTAGTTCCTGTTTAAATCAACGAAGTCAAACAATGGATTGTTAAAGTCAAAATTATAAGAAATATATTCTTTTCCTACTTTAAGGATAAGGTTCAGATGGTCGAAGTAGCTATTGCCCAGCAGGTCTCGAGCAGCAAAAATTGCTGCTGCATCGACCGCCAAAAACCACGTGCCGCTTTTTAAATCTGAGTCTGGAGTAAACGTAAATTCTAATACTTTTGCCAGGTCAAAGTCGATGACTTCAAAGTAGTCTACTCCTTTGTTATATGTAGCTAACCCGATCCAGCCTGGTTTGTAGACATCAGGAATACCATCACCATTTAGGTCGAGATTAACCCAATCAGCATCAAACAAACTGGCGCCCTCACCATTAACATAATATGAAAATGGTTCGCTGTTTAAAGTCCCTTGATCAAATAAGCCAACATTGTCCCATCCAGATTTGTTATAAGGTTCATCACCCGCCGTGTCAGGATAGTTGTCCGGTCTTTTTTTCACAATAGTTAGCGTCAGACGGTGGGTGGTTAGCAGGTTGAAATGGCTATATCCCCAGAAAGAAAAGAAGCGATCTTAAAGAAGTTATTACCGCCAGTCAGTCGCTCAGTAGCGCAGTTGGCAAGAGAGGAAGGCATTTGCGAGCAGACGCTGTACAATTGGCGTAATCAGTTAAAAGCTCAAGGATATGCTGTGCCGGTAAGTGGTCAAAAGCCTGATGATTGGTCAGGAGAAGCAAAGTTAGCCGTGGTGATTGAAACTGCCCCGTTATCAGAGGCTGAGTTAAGCCAGTATTGCCGTGAAAAAGGCCTGTTGGTTGAACAGGTTAAAGAATGGCGTAGCGCCTGTGTCATGGGCACGATGAGCGAAACTCAGCGCAAGGCTGCTGAGAAAAAGCAGGCCAGAGAAGATAAAAAGCGCATTAAGCAATTAGAACGAGAGCTAAACCGTAAAGAAAAAGCCTTAGCGGAGGCGGCAGCGTTGCTGGTACTGCGAAAAAAGCTCAGAGCGTACTACGGCGAGGAGGACGAGGACAGTTAACCTCGGTTAGCGAACGCAGCTTAAACCTGGTCTGGTTTGATGAAGCCGTGTTAGCCGGTGCCAGGCGTGATAAGGCTGCACAGGAGCTTGAGATACCGTTGCGTTCACTGCGCCGCTGGCGGGATGAGCAAGGTACGGTGCTTGAAGATAAGCGGCCTGTGGCAACCCGGCCGGAGCCGAAGAACAAGCTTAGTGAAACCGAGCGCGAGCAGATATTGGCCACCTGTAATGACGAAGAGTATGCCAGCTTACCGCCGTCGCAAATTGTGCCGAGGTTAGCAGATAAAGGTGTTTATCTGGCGTCGGAATCGACGATGTATAGGGTATTAAAAGCGGCAAACCAGCAGCACCATCGTGGCAAAAGCAAAGCGCCGGTGAGCCGGGCGAAGCCCACCAGTTACAGTGCGTCAGCACCCAATCAGGTGTGGTGTTGGGACATCAGTTATATGCCCTCAGGCATAAGGGGCTTGTACTGGTATTTATACGCGATCATCGATATTTACAGCCGAAAACTGGTGGCTTGGGAAGTGCACGACAAGGAATGCAGTCAACTGGCCAGTGAGTTGGTACAGCGTGCATTACTCCGTGAGCAGTGCCTGTTTAAACCACTGGTACTGCACTCAGATAACGGCAGTCCGATGAAAGGCAGTACGCTCAGGGTAAAATTGCAAGAATGGGGTGTAACCTCCTCATTCAGCCGGCCCAGAGTGAGCAATGATAATCCGTATGTGGAGTCGTTGTTCAAGACGGTGAAATACTGTCCGCATTGGCCAACCGGCGGCTTTGCAACCGTAGGTAGTGCCAGAGAGTGGATGTTGGAATTTACGCGCTTCTACAACCACGAACATCGCCATAGCGGCATAAGGTTCGTGACACCGGCACAGCGTCACCAGCAGCAAGATGTGGTTCTGCTGGAAAAGCGTAAAGCGGTATATGAACAAGCAAAGCTAGATTACCCACAGCGATGGGCTGGCAGAGCAACAAGAAACTGGAGCCCTATAGGGCCAGTAAGTCTGAATCCGGAGCGGGAAATCGTACAGGTTCAGGCAGCAGCATAAAACGGGAAAATCGGACAACTACCTTGAGAAACTCCGTTAGTGAAATGTATACTGTTGCTGGTACTTATCATGTCGGCATGATTGAGACTATCTCATGATTACATTTTTCGAAACAAATTATCTCGATGAGGTCACTCAATTGGTTGCCTTATTGACGGTTATTTTTTTATTGTGGTGCTTTAGAGCTTCCAAGTCGTTGCCTTCAAATCAGATGACTATTCGATCTGTCGGCAGAAAATCTCCGTCAACGGGGTTTGATAACATTCCATCTCTTATCTGGACATATTGGCACGATGAAAATCCCCCTTTAGTAGTGCAACTTTGTCTGGAGAATTGGAAACGTTTTAATCCTGACTATCAGATCACAATGGTCACAGCAGCAACGATTGACCAATATATTGACGATGTTCCAAGCAATCTAGGTACTTTGCATGTAACAAAACAATCTGATTGGTTACGCTTGGCATTGCTTCAAAAATATGGTGGCGTTTGGCTTGATGCGTCAATAATTCTTACTGAACCGCTGGATAATTGGTTAGTGCCAATACTGAATTCATCTCAATCTTCGTTCTTTGCATTTCATTTGGAGCGATATAATGTCGATAAACGATATCCATTAATTGAAAATTGGTTTTTGGCTGCCAAAGTTGATGATCCTTTTATTCGGGATTGGATTAGTGTTTTTAGAACCAAAGTCATAGACGAGGGAACTGAAAATTACATTCATGGTCTGGAAAAAGCTAACTTGTTATCTCAATATGCACAGAGAGTTGGTAGTCCCTATTACCATACTATGCATATAGTAGCGCAGCAGTTAATTCAACAACCTGGTGCTGAATCTAACTAACCTCAACTCGGGATAAGAAAATTTGAACTAACGGCCCTCCACGTGATCGGATCTTTCGACCAAGAGAAACCCAATCACACGGAGAGCCTATGAACAAATTAG
>Ga0181595_10000861_pt1 | contig 33787 bp, 32 predicted proteins | sample 041ome_7_FD_145604 | JGI IMG/M metagenome (GOLD analysis project Ga0181595, IMG submission 145604) | Coastal salt marsh microbial communities from the Groves Creek Marsh, Skidaway Island, Georgia - 041401AS metaG (spades assembly) | ecosystem: Environmental > Aquatic > Marine > Intertidal zone... | reverse complement strand
AAGATCCGTTGTTTATCCTTTACACGTCAGGGTCGACCGGCGCGCCAAAGGGTGTTGTGCACACAACAGGCGGTTATTTGGTGTGGGCGTCCATGACGCATGAGCTGGTCTTTGATTATCATGAAGGTGATATTTACTGGTGTACCGCAGACGTGGGTTGGGTCACAGGCCACAGCTATATTGTCTATGGTCCGCTGGCCAATGGTGCGACGACCCTGATGTTCGAAGGCGTCCCCACATACCCCGACGCATCGCGGTTCTGGCAAGTCTGTGAAAAGCACAAGGTCAATCAATTCTACACTGCCCCCACAGCTATCCGCGCCTTGATGGGTCAAGGCAAAGAATTCGTTGAAAAATGCGACCTGTCCTCTTTGAAAGTTCTGGGCACCGTGGGCGAGCCCATCAACCCAGAGGCATGGAACTGGTACAATGACGTCGTCGGCAAAGGCAACTGCCCTATCGTTGACACATGGTGGCAGACCGAAACAGGCGGCCATCTTCTGACACCACTGCCTGGTGCGACGGCAACCAAACCTGGATCGGCAACAACTCCATTCTTTGGCGTTCAACCGGTGCTACTTGACCCGCAAACAGGCGCAGAAATCCACGAGACTGCCGCCGAAGGCGTGCTGTGTATGAAAGACAGCTGGCCAGGGCAAATGCGCACGGTTTATGGCGATCACGAACGGTTTGTGAAAACCTATTTCGCGGATTACAAAGGCTACTATTTCTCGGGTGACGGATGCCGTCGGGACGCGGATGGGTATTATTGGATCACAGGCCGCGTCGATGACGTGATCAACGTATCAGGCCACCGTATGGGCACCGCCGAGGTCGAAAGCGCCTTGGTTGCGCATCCAAAGGTATCTGAGGCCGCAGTTGTGGGATACCCCCATGACATCAAAGGCCAAGGCATCTATTGCTATGTCACATTGATGGCAGGCGAAGCGCCAAGCGATGAGCTGCGCACAGAGCTGCGCAATTGGGTCCGCAAGGAAATCGGCCCCATCGCATCCCCTGACCTGATCCAGTGGGCTCCAGGCTTGCCCAAAACACGTTCAGGCAAGATCATGCGCCGCATTCTGCGCAAAATTGCCGAAGACGATTTTGGCGCCTTGGGCGATACATCCACACTGGCCGATCCATCGGTGGTGGATGACCTGATCAACAATCGGATGAACCGCAAATCATAAAAAAAGGGGCCGAGAAATCGGCCCTTTTTTATGTCGCCCCGCACATGTCTGCGGGGTATTTTTTCGTGCCTTATGCGCGTTCGGAATATTCCATCGACTCTGTATTGACGATGATCATTTCGTCTTGGGCAATAAATGGTGGGACCATGACCTTAACCCCATTGTCCAAAATCGCAGGCTTAAAGCTGTTCGCAGCGGTTTGACCTTTGACGACAGGCTCTGTTTCAACAACTTTGCACGTCACTTTTTGCGGTAACGTCGCGTTCAATGCCTCTTCGTCATAGAATTCAACCAAGATGGTCATGCCGTCTTGCAAGAATGGGCGACGCTCGCCCAACAGCTCAGCAGGCAATTCAATCTGTTCATAGGTTTCAGTATCCATGAACACCAACATGCCATCTGTTTCATAAAGGAATTGTTGGTCTTTTTGTTCTAGACGCACGCGCTCAACTTTGTCGGCGCTGCGAAAGCGTTCGTTCAGCTTGGTGCCATTGCGCAGATTGCGCAATTCGACTTGGGCAAACGCACCGCCTTTACCGGGTTTCACGTGATCGACCTTGACAGCAGCCCACAAGCCACCTTCGTGTTCCAATACGTTACCCGGGCGAATTTCATTTCCGTTAATTTTTGGCATATCTAAAACCCTTGAAAGGTTGATGTTTCGTTAACCGACCCTATATATTGTGGGACTTGCCTTGGCAAGTAAACGATATGTCGGTGCTTGACGAAAAAGATATGCAGAGAACGCATAGGTGGTTTGCAAATAAAGACTACCCGAATCGTTTTTTTTCAGTCATAAGCACCTTCACGCCTAAAAGACAAGTAGATGATAAAAGGACGACGAGATGACCGATTTCGTTGATGCAACAGCTTTCAACGCCGAACAAGGCAACCGCGCACGCAAACTGTTCGCGGCTGTGGTGTTAGCTGCATTAGATGATGCAATTGCAGATGATAAAAAATACGGCAATGGTCCCGAACAAATCGCGCGTTGGGCACGGTCCAGAGATGGTCGTGAAGTCCTGTCTTGTGCAGGGATTGACCCAAATGAACGTGTGGTCGAAGGGCTTATGGCATTCGTTGCAAAAGGTATCCGTACCTCTGTTGCGCTGTCTCGCGAAGAAAGCGAGCGCCGCAATGCCGCGATGCAGGCAGAAGCCGCATAATATTAAGATACAGAATACATTAAAAAACGCGGCCAAATTGAGCCGCGTTTTTTATTTGATATTCATGTCTTTCAAAGCAAGCGCAATTTCGCGCCGGACCATTTTTCGGATGTTTGTTGTGATTTTCTCACCCAAACTTCCTTTTAATTCGTCGCGAACGATCTTGCCCACCAATTCACGAAACGCTTCCATTTCGACTTCGTTCAACGGCACAACCGGCTCAGCGGGCGCGGCAGCGGGCTCTGGGGCTATTGGGGTGTCCATGATGGTATCAGGGGCAACCACATCAAAATGATCCTTGGGCGCATCCGCGACCCGATCCCATGGCAGCGCAGACGTCACGTGACCGGAATAGTCATTGTGCTCTTCTGCCCCATCGGGTTCCCACGTGCCATCGATGCGTGAAATAATATCTTCCAACTGGCTCACCTTGGCCTCAAGGCTGTTTGAGAGAACCAACGTCGGAATCGGCGCAGCTGGTTTGCGGGGGGGTGTTACGCGTTGCTCGGGCGACAGGATCAACCGATCACTCACATCAGGTGAGGCGCTGACATCATCAGACACAATCCGCTTGAGCGAAGATAATATATCCCCAGTCTTCTTTGCGCCGGCCTGTGTCATATGTCCTACCCCAATCCCGATAAGTGTAGCATCCTTTGCAGAATGCGACAATCGCCTTACTTGTTGATCGCTTTCAACACACGATCAAGCGCTTTGCCCTGTTCGCTTTGCGCTGTTGGTGCATCTTTCACAAGATTGTAATAGCTTGCTGGATCGTATTTTTGCACAGGCAAATTCAAATGATCGACCGTTAACTGACCCATTTGGGCAAGCACGCGGTAGGCTGCGATTTGTTCGTCTGCAACCGCCCCGATCAAATCGGCGCGCGCATTCAACAGCTCTTGCTCAGCGTTGAGGACATCCAATGTTGTCCGCGCGCCCAACGTGGCCTCTTCACGCACGCCATCAAACGCCACTTGTGCGGCGCGAATTTGTTCTTGGGTGGCTTGGCGGCTGGCGCGGGTCATCTCTAGCAAGGCGTAGGATGTGGCAACGCTTTGTTCGATCGCGGCACGGGTCACGTGCAGCCCAGATTTTTGCGCCGAAAGCTGCGCTTTGGCTTTGCGGATCACAGATGGAATGTTCCCGCCTGAATAGAGTGATCCCGTCGCGCCCAGTTTCACCTGCCCATCGCGCGTGAATGAGGTTTCATATGTATCAGTCACGCCCAAACTGCCCGACAAGGTGACTTTGGGTCCTGTCGCAGCTTCGGTGGCGGAAACAGAAAACTCAGTTGATTTGATGTTGTGCTGTTGTTCTTTCATCGCTGGATGATTGCGCAACGCGATTGCCTGTGCATCTGCAAGCGAGGCAGGCAATTTTGGCAATTGTGGGGGTGTGGATAACGATCCCGCGCTGACGCCCACCGCCTGACGATATCGCGCGCGTGCTTGTTCCAGACTGCCCTCAGCTGCAGCCAACTGCGCGGTTGACGCAGCAAGACGCGCCTCAGCCAAGGCGACATCCGTTTTCGTGACTTCGCCGACATCAAAACGGTCTTGGGCGGCGCGCAGTTCTTCTTTGATCACGCGCACGTTGTTGCGGCGCAATGTTACGGTTTCTGCTTCTCGGCGCACATCCATATAGGCCTGCACCGCTTGCAACAGCACGTCTTGTTCGACGCTGACGAGGTTTTGGCGCACGGCCAATACTTTTTCTTTTGCTGCCTCAATCGCATATTTGCGCGATCCGCCATCAAACAATGTCAGCTCTGCCAACACCCCAAGCGAGGTCACTGTTTGCGCTGATCGTGTGACGGTGCCATTTTCCAAACCTGTCGTTCTTAGATTGCGCGACATAGAGGCCGACCATCCAACAATGGGTCGTAACGCCGCCATGGACTGTGCCACGTCTTCGTCCGCGGCCCGCAACAAGGCACGATTTTGATCCAATAATCCGCTGTTGTTATAGGCTGATGACAATGCAGATCGCAGCGTTTCCGCTGATGCCATCCCGACAGAAAAAGCCAAACTCGTTGCTGCAACAAATGCCAGCTTGCGCAAATTTAATGTCATGTAATGCTCCGATCCCAAGAAAAGGGCCCAAACGGGCCCCTAAATAATATTAAAACGTAAATGCGCGGTGACGTTCAAACCCTGGCATGACTGGGGCACCAGCGTTAAACGCAAACCGCCAATTCATTTTACCATCAAGCTTGTAGCCAATTTTGACAATCCCAAGCGCGCCTTCTGCAAAAAGACACGCAATGCGCCCGCCTTCTTTCAATTGATCCGTGATGGCATCGGGCAAATGTTCAACCGCGCCTTCAAGGATGATCACATCATATGGCCCATGCTGTGCCGCGCCTTGGTTTAGAATTCCGTGTTGGCAGATCACATTGTCCGCACCAAACTCGGATAGCGCCTCTTGTGCGTCTGACAGGCGTGTTTCATCGTCTTCTAACGCGACAACGGCTTCGGCCATGCGTGACAGAATCGCGGACGAATAGCCCAAGCCAGATCCGATATCCAACACCAATTCGGTATTGCGAACGTCCAATGCGTCCAACATTTTTGCAAATGTGCGGGGCTCCAACACCACGCGTGCGCCACCCAAATCAACAGTTTCGCCCACATAGGCCACTTCGCGTTTGTCGCGTGGCACAAATTGTTCGCGTGGAACGGACAACATCGCATCAATAATGTGGAACTTGGTCACATCGGAAGGGCGGATTTGCGTATCCACCATCATGGTGCGGCGGGCGGCGTAGTCAGTCATAGTATAAAACCTTTTTTGGTCCCGTTTTGACCTTTATTGCCACAAAGAACTGTAATGGGCAATCCATCTGCCCAAGAAAACCGCGAAGAGCTAAGCCTTTAATTTTGTGGCTGCTGCACCGCTGATCACCAAAAATATCGTCGCGACGACAAGCGCTGTCGTCAAACCACCGTATTGATACGACAGACCAGATGCCAAGGTGCCCATAAAACGCCCCATCGCATTGGCCATATAGTAAAAGCCCACGTCCATGCTTACACGCGATTGATCAGAAAATTGCAGGATCAGGAAAGAATGCAGCGAAGAATTGATCGCGAACACTGCGCCAAAGACATAGAGCGCGCCGCCAATCACCACAAATGACAGCGCGGGATATACCCAAAGAGAAACACATAGAAGTGCGGGAATCGCGGCCAAGGCAAACACCCATCTAGACGCGGATGCGATGATCGCTTGGACCGGTTTGTCCTTGGCCCCCAACCAATGTGGCGCGCGCGCTTGGACCGCCCCATAAAAGATGATCCAGATTGCCATGAACGCGCCAACGGCGAAAAAGGCCCCGCCTTGCCACGTAAAGACCGCTTGCAATTGCGAATAAAGGTATATTGGCAAGGCGACGACAAACCACACATCGCGCGCGCCAAACAAAAACACCCGCGCCAAAGACAGCCAATTCACATTCGATGATTTGGAAAAAATTTCGCTGAATTTCGCGCTTTTTTTCCCTTGCGGGAGGCCCGAAGGCAGCTTGACCAGCAACACAACGAAAATGACGGCAAGAAACGCGGCCATTACAGCCAATGATTGCGCAAATCCAAACAGGGCCAATAATGCAGCACCGACAAAAAATCCCACGCCCTTGATTGCATTTTTCGCGCCCGTCAAAAGCGCCACCCATTTGAACAGCGCCCCGCCCCCTTCGGGAACCAAGGATTTTACCGCGGACTTCGCGCTCATTTTCGTCAGATCCTTGGCCACGCCTGACAAACCTTGGGCGCACATGACATAGACCAACCCAAGCCCCACGCCCGCATCATCGGCAAACGGAACCAACATCATCAAGGCAACAATTTGGATCAACAGTCCCGAAAACAGGGTCGAGGCCAGCCCAAAGCGCGCGGCGATCCACCCCGCAGACAGGTTAGTGATCACGCCCGCGATTTCGTAAAGCAGAAACAAATAGGCAAGCTGAAGCGCCGTGTATCCGATCCCATGGAAATGGAACAAAACCAACATGCGCAATGCGCCATCAGACAGCATAAACGCCCAATAGGCGGCAGATACACCGACATAGGCAGCAATCGGTTTCGTCATAGACGTCCGCCCACCATCAACGCCACATCGACCAAACGATGTGCGTAGCCCATTTCGTTATCATACCACGCGTAAACCTTTAATTGGGTACCATTAACCACCATTGTCGACAGCGCATCCACAATGGTTGACCGTGTGTCATTAACGTAATCGGCGGACACCAACGGGCGGGTTTCATAGCCCAGAATGCCCTTTAGGTTTGTCTCGGATGCCGCTTTGAACAGTGCGTTCACTTCGTCCGCCGTTGTGGGCCGGTCCAATTCAAACACACAATCGGTGATGGACGCATTCAACAAGGGAACGCGAACCGCATGGCCGTTCAATTTCCCTTTCAGTTCGGGATAAATCAAGGTGATCGCCGTCGCAGATCCCGTCGTCGTCGGAATGAGCGAATTCAAAGCAGAGCGCGCACGACGCAAATCCTTTGCTGGACGGTCAACAATGGTTTGGGTGTTGGTCACATCGTGGATCGTCGTAATGGATCCATGTTTGATCCCAAGATTTTCATGAACAACCTTGACCACGGGGGCAAGACAGTTGGTCGTGCAGCTTGCGGCGGTGATGATGGAATGGGCCTTTGGGTCGTAAATATCGTCGTTCACACCATAGACGATGTTGACGGCACCGCCGTCTTTTACGGGTGCTGAAACGACAACCTTCTTTACACCCGCATCAAAATATCCTTGCAGACGGGCGGCGGTCTTAAAATACCCTGTGCAGTCAATCACAACATCCACATCCTCCAACGGAAGATCAGACAATGACGATGATTTAAACATCGGGATGCGACGCCCATTGATCGAGATTGACGCATCATCCCATTCAAACTCTGCGGCCCATCGACCATGAACGGTGTCAAATTCCAACAAATGTGCATGCATTTCTGGGGATCCGACGGAATCGTTCAAAAACGCAATCTCTGCACCCGTTTCTAACAACGGCTTCAGCGCCAGTTTCCCAATACGACCAAGCCCATTTATTGCGTAGCGTGTCATTCCCGTCTCCATCATTCCAGCGTCTCCGCAGCTAGCGGGCGAATGTTACAATTTTATGACGATCACAGGTCAACCGCCATCCAAATCCGGCAGTTAGTCGAAAATTTCCAAAAATCGGTGAGGGTCGTTGGATCAGGCGGCGCGCGGCACTCCGATTGCGAAACAGCTGTGATGCTTTACTGCACAATCGCCAATTTGCTTTGCCCCAATCTCGGATGCAGCCGCCCCGCGATACCCCATGCGACCAAACTGGCCACGCCCGATGCCAAAAAGATGCCAGAAATCGGCGCGGCCAATAAAATAATCCATGCAATCCCGGGCGTCACGATGCCAGACACATCGCGAAAGCTGGAATAAATGGCCGACATTTCGGTGCGTTCTGATGGCTTGACCGCCATCAGAAATGGCAGACCCCCACAAATGTCGAGCAGGATCAAGAAATAGCTGCCAATAAACAGGCAAGCCACTGTCGCCCATGGATAGTTGCCGACAAGCGTTGCCAACACAAACATGACGGTCGCCACCATAAAACCGGTCCGCACAGCAAACCGAACCGATGTCGCTTGGAGAAAGCGCAGCATGATGGGCGACAGGAACAATCCTAGGTTTGTGATCGACAAACAAATGCCCCCCACCTGTTCATCAAGCCCGTTCACAACCGCATAAATCGGCAGATAGACGACATAGGCCCACCAACCGCACGACCGAATGACCGCGAACAACCAACCCGCAACCAAACGTGGCTGCGCCATAAAGCGGCCAATATAGTTCAACGGATTGATCGCGGGCGCTTTGGCCTTGGAAATCAATTTGCCATTGCCCAACCGCATGTACAAAAAGGTGCCCAATAAGAATACCGCTGACAGTGCCGACACAATAAACGGCAAAGGTGCCCAGTATTTCCACGCCATGACGCCCAACACCGGCCCAACCGACCAGCCCAGCGCCGAATAAAACATTCGCAGCGTTTCGCATTTGCCCAGCTCGACCCGCGAAATGTAATCAAGCACATAGGCATTGAAACACACAAAGGTCACAACCGTTGCAAGCGTATTCAGCAAAAGGCCCAGCACCACAAATTCGGGCGTCCCAGTCGCGGCAAGCAATGATCCGGTGATGTAACCAAAGGCGCCTGCGACGTATAGAATGCGGCGCGGGATGAATTTGTTGAGGAAGGGAACCAATAACCCGACCAGCAATGATAAAACCCCAATCACAAAATACATCGAACTGACCCGCGACGCACTTTGCAGCGCATCAAACACGGCGACGGGGAAAACCGAAATCAGCATGCCGCGCGTCACCGCCTCAAAGCCAGAGATCGCAGCAAAGCCTTTGATTGACGGCGCGGGCGCGTGTCGCAGCCATTCGGGAATGCGTCGTTCAAACATACAAGACCAGACCTAGTTTATTCTTTTGTATCGGCCCAGTGTTTTACAACTTTAAATCAATATATTGCCCAAAGGCGGCAGTGATGTCGTTTTTCCCCTCGCCCACAGAAATAAACCTGCGCTATGGCCGCAAAAATGGCCGTGCGGTCATCGTTTCGGGGATCTCTGCCCCAAACAAGCTAAGCACGGTTGGCGCGAGTTGGAGTTGCGACAGCGCCGCGTCCGTACCGCAGTACTGCGCATCCCCAAAATAATAGAGCGCAAAGTCTTGTTGCAGCGGGTCATGACCACCATGGTGACCACGCGCATCTTGGCCGTGATCCGCCGTCACGATGATATCATACCCATTGTCGCGCCAACGGTTTATCCAGCGCGCCAACATTTCGTCCATTTGAAAACAAGCGTGATCCATTTCTTGGCAGTCGTGAAAAAACCGATGCCCCATGCTGTCCAATGTACAGGTGTGCAAAAGGCCATAATCAATCGCAAACCGTTCGCACAGCATCGTCAGGGTTGCAAATAAATCTGCGTCTGAGGGCGTCATCTGATTGATCAAACCATAGCCCGACATCGTATGAAATCGGCCATGATTGATGCTATCGCTCTGTGGTTCGTCATATTCCAAATCGCGCACAGGATCAAAGGGCGCACGATTAAAGAATTCTGACCAGAAACTATGCGCGACCGCGCCCGTCACTTTGTTGATGCGCCGCAGCTGTGAAAAGACATCCGGTTGCGCCACGCGAAAGACACGATCATTTCCAGTCGATCCATGAACCTGTGGCGTGACCCCCGTGTGGATTGAGGCATAGCAGCTTGCCGATGTGCTTGGCAGGACCGAGCACATTTTCCATCGACGCGCCTCACCCGATTGAACCCATCCTTCTAGATTGCCAAACAGACGTATCCAGTTGCGATAGGGCACACCGTCGATAATGAGCAATAAAAGCTTGCGATCTCTCATCGATACACTCCTTTTTCGCCACCGGTTTTCAACAACTGTGCAATTAAACCGACTATGGCGTCAATCGATGTAACTATCGGCGCGCCGCCCAGCGCGTTCCCAATGAATTGGGAGCGTCCGACCATAAAGCTGCTGCGTGCGCTCCGGGCTGCCCACCATGTCGGGTTCTTCGACATAGGAAAAAATCGCGACATAGCGGGCGCGGTCCCCCACAAGGGGCGTCACACGATGCAGGGAATAGCGCCCCCTGAACAGCTGCAAATCCCCCGGTTCGAGCTCAAGAACGCTTACCTTATCTGAGGTGCCGTCCAAAACGCGGCCAACTTCTTCGAAGTTTTCTGAACCTTGCCGAATTCCGGGCGCATATTCGAAATGTCCGCCGCCGTGCGCATTTTGTATCGCAAGGGTCACCGTGAAATTATTGGTGTCGAAATGCCACGGAAATCCATTGCCCTCGACTGCCGAATTGATGATCACATCGGCCAAGGGATCAGCATAGCGATAAAATTTCTCTTCCTGGAAACATGCCTGAATAAAGCTGTCAAACCCGTCAAAGTCATGAATGGTTCGCAAAGCCCCCGTTGGCATAAAGTTATCCGCGGGTATAAAGGCGTTCGACCGATCAAAAAATCTGCGTCTTGGATCGGTTGGGGGCAAAGTTTCGTCATCAGCGCTAAAATAAACGTTGGTGCGATTATAGGAACGATGTGCCTTGTCGGCGACGCTATCAGCCTCTGATGCTAATGTGTCGATCCCACGCTGGGTCAAAAACCCCTTGAGCACGGCACAGCCGTCAAATTTCAACCTACTTCTGATCTGTGTCAGCAATGCGTCACGTTGATCACCCTCTTTGTGAATGGGATACTTTGATAGGTTGATTAAGTCATGTGCATCAAACGACATGCGTGCCTCCTACGTTTTTTTAATCAAAGTCGCCGAACTGGGCAATGTCCTGTCAGTTTGCGACGCAAAACGATGTTTGCGACCCATTAATTTGATACAGGTCTTGGTAATTTTGATTGACCGAATGCGCGCCCATGATACGCTTTTTCCAAACAACGGAGCAGAGCCTATGCCGACCCCTTTACCCTTGATCAATGGTGCTTTGTCACAAAACCAAATTCAAAACTATTGGGACGACGGATATTTGTTTCCGATTCAAGTCATGTCCCAAGACGAGGCCGCAGCAGCGCGACGCGAACTGGAACAGTTGGAACATGATTGGCTGGATGCGGGTCTGCCAAAACCAATAAATGCCTATAAACGCGTAAACTCGAATGCGGTGATGCCATTGTCTTATCGTTTGACCTCTGATCCGCGCATTTTGGACGTGGTCGAGGGCATTCTGGGACCCGACATCCTTATTTATGGCGCAGAATATTTCATCAAAGAACCCCGCACCAAACATATGGTTTCGATGCATCAAGATTTAACCTATTGGGGGTTGGGCGCGACATCTAAAATGGTCACGGTTTGGCTCGCCCTATCGCCCGCGACACCCGCATCGGGGTGTATGGATTTTGTCAAAGGGTCACATAAAAATCCAATCATGCCGCACAAAGACACCTTTGACGATCTGAACCTGTTGTCACGCGGCCAAGAGATTCAGGTTGATGTCGCACCACAGGACAAAACAGCCATCGAAATCCATCCAGGGCAAATAAGTTTGCATCACGGCCTGACCATCCATGGATCGGGTCCCAACACGACAGATGATCGGCGCATTGCCTTTGTTGTCCGGTATGTTGCACCTGACGTGCGCCAAGAGGTTGGCGACAAAGATTACGCCATGTTGGTGCGCGGCGCTGATCGAAACGGCAATTTCGTGAATTATGCCCCGCCGCGCGATACATTTAGCGCGGATGGGCTTGCCATGTGGGAAGAAATTCGCAAAGCGCAAGCCGCTGTGATGATGCGGGGGTCAGAAGGCAAAGGGGTTTTGTATTCCTGACATTTTGGCACGCCCACGCTCAACTGACAGGCGGCGCGCCGCCTTCTGCGGTGCGGGCCTCAATGAATGCGCGCAGTCTATCTTTGCGGTCCCCATCAATCATGACGGGGCTCTCTTGGGACAAGATGCCTTGCCACACTTTGGTCGCCCGCGTTGTGGCATCCTCTGCGCCACGTTCTGACCAAGTGCCAAAGTTTGAATACTCATGCACGACGGGCTCATAAAATGCGCTCTTATAGCGCTCCATTGTCTGGGGCGCGGCAAAGAAATGACCCGTCGGCGCAACTTGCGACAGGGCGGTGGCAAATCCAATTTCTGATGCGCCTGCTTTTGCACCTGCGCAAAGTTCGGCAACCATATTGAGGATTTCAACATCCGTAATGATTTTCTCGTAGCTTACCGACAGCCCCCCTTCGAGCCACCCAGCCGCATGAATAATCACGGTGGCCCCCGACAGCAAACAGCCCCAAAGCCCAAGTTGGTTTTCATTTGCGGCTTGGACATCATTGCTATTTGATGCTGATCCCGCGGCAGATCGCCATGGCAATCCCAACAATCGCGCCATTTGCCCCGCCGCCAAGGATGCTTGGAAATGGGCAGGTGTTCCGAATGCGGGCGCACCCGATTTCATGTCTACATTCGATGTGAACGTCCCGTAACAGACAGGCGCCCCCGCGCGAACCAATTGCGTCAACGTGATCGCGGCCAAACATTCCGCATGCGACAATGTAATCGCCCCCGCAACCGTGATCGGTGCCATCGCCCCCATCAATGTAAAGGGCGTCACGATCGACAATTGCCCATGACGCGCAAAGTCAATCAGCCCCTGCGCCATCGGAATATCAAGACATCGCGGGCTGTTGGTGTTGATGACCGAATAACAATAGGGATCATTCAAAAACTGGTCATCTTCAAGACCACGCGCGATTTTCAGCATCTCGAAATTATCAAGCGTCTGCGGCGTCCCACGCGCGAACATAAACGGAAACTTATCTGTGTATGTCATCTGAATGTCAGTGGTGAAATAATGACGCAAATGGATCGGGATATCTTGGGGCTCTACAGATGGGCTCATCATTTGAAAGACGTCAAAGTGATGCGATATGTGGGTAAACTCCTGAAAGTCACGCCCTGATCCCGGTCTGCGCCCGCGCAGCAAATCGGTGGCATTGGGCGCCCCTGCCCCTGGTTGAAACGCCAAAGTCCCCAGCTCGAGCAACACATCACGATTTGGCGCACCGGCACGGCACTGAATTGTCTTTGGCGCTGTTGCCAGTGCTGCATCCACGATCTCACGCCCGAGATAGACCATGTCGCCTTGGACCCGTGCGCCCGCTGCTTGATAAATTTTTCGCGCCTCAGGCAACAGGACTTTCATCCCCAACTCTTCAAGCATTTTCAGCGCAGTCAGGTGCATGTTTGCGGCTTCGTCGTCGGAAAAGACCGACATGAGCGGAAATGGATTGCGCAACTGGCTATAGTTTGTGTCGCGTATCCGTGCATCTGCCGGACTTGTTGGAGTCCTGCGTCGGTGCGATCTGCGCTGGGCGCTGGGCGTGCTGTCTGCTGTCATCTCAATTCTAACTATGTCGTGTATCGAGGTTATTGATACATCTTTTTCTTGCGATCACGGGTTTGGCGCGTGGCCTCTTCGGTGCCGTCATGGAACGTGCCGAACCAACGATCCCATGGCATTTCCTGATTGCCATAATTGCATTCGTAATACCGATGATGCAACTGATGATAAAATGTGCCAAGCGCCAAGCGCCGTTTGTCACGAATAAGAAGGTCTTCGTATCCCGTGTGCGTCATCGCCGCGCCGGGACCCTGATAAATGACGTGAAAAATCAGATGGATCGGGTGGCTTGCAACGACCCAGTGAATACACAAAGACGAAAAATACAATATATGTTCAATCGGATGCATGGACAGCCCCGACCAAGGACCAACATTCACGTTTCGATGATGCAATGAATGCACGCGCTTGTATAAAAATGGCACATGCAAAAGACGATGCACCCAATAGAAATGAAACGCCGACCATATGGGCAACAGGACAAACGCACATATGAACCAAAACGGATGGGACGCAAATGTAATCATTGGCGCATAGCCATTTGCCATCATCCACATCGTAATCACTTGGAACGCTGTTAACTGAAGCACACCCGATCCAAGCGACCAAAACATATTGTCCTTGACCTGATCAGAGAAATTCCAAAGCCTGTTGTTCTTGCCCTGTGGGCGCGCATCAAATTTTAACGTGTCGCCCTGTTTCTTATACCGGATGAACCACAGATGAAGACCGCCAGCGGTTGCCAACATCAGCACCATATTGATCGCCCAAACCTGCGCGACCCAACCAAAGGCAAAGGTCGCGGCCTGATCAATCGAGGGATAGGCAAACGCCCACATCAAAATCGCAAGACCCACGATCAACACGCGTTCGGATAGAACAAGCCAATGCGTAAAAAACCACTGCAAAAGCTGACTTGGCCGTGGTGGCCAAACAAAAATTGATCCGTCTTTCAACGGCAGATCAGGATGATAATTCCATGTCTTTTTATTGGGTGTTTCGGACGTTTGTGACATTTCGACCCCCCGTGATTTTCAAAACAGGCTAAAGAGGATGCACATCAATGCATGCCAGTCACCGACATTCTCATGTCGCAACCATGGGGCTGCGGCGGGCGTCATGACCATGCAAACCGATCGGGGTTTTGCAGCCCCCAATCACGTTTTGTCGTGATTGCATGTATTTTGGCGGATGCGTGACACTGTGTTCACACGGAAACATCATCATATATGGTGTTTCACTCTTGATTTTTGGTGGATTTTCACTGTATGGCCCAGCGCATGTTTACGGTAGCTGCACTATATCACTTCACAAGGTTTGAGGACCCCGCATCGATGCGCGGACCTCTTCAGGAAAAATGCCAAGAGCTTGGCATTTACGGGTCCCTCTTGATTGCGAAAGAGGGGATCAATGGCACAATCGCGGGGTCACGCGCAGGGATTGATGCAATCCTAAGCCACCTGCGCAGTCTACCCGGCTGTAGCGACCTTGAGCACAAGGAAAGCACCGCCTCATTGCCGCCATTTCCGCGGATGAAGGTGAAGTTAAAAAAAGAAATCGTGACAATGGGCCAACCCGATGTCGATCCAAAAGCACGCGTTGGACATTACGTCGAAGCGCAGGATTGGAACGCCCTGATTTCGGCACCCGATGTTGTGGTCATTGATACCCGTAACGATTACGAAGTGGGCATCGGCACCTTTGAAGGGGCCATAGACCCACAAACCAAGTCATTCCGTGAATTTCCCCAATGGTGGGAAGAGAACAAAGATCGTTTTCACAATAAACGCGTCGCGATGTTTTGCACCGGCGGCATTCGCTGTGAAAAATCGACCAACTATTTGTTGGGCCAAGGGGTTAATGACGTCTATCACCTGAAGGGCGGCATTCTGAAATACCTAGAAGAGGTGCCTCAAGCCGAAAGCAAATGGGACGGCGAATGCTTTGTGTTTGATGCACGCGTCTCGGTTGGTCACGGGCTAAAAGAGGGTCCGCACCAGTTATGCTATGCATGCCGTCGCCCCATTCTACCCCAAGATAAAGAGCGGCCAGAATACGAACACGGCGTCGCCTGCCATCAATGCAGCAACGAAACCACAGAGGCCGACAAAGACCGTTTTCGTGAACGTCAAAAGCAAATCCACCTCGCGCGCGAGCGTGGCGAACAGCATATGGTTGGCTACGACGGAAATTAACCTTTCGCGGTTCGAATAGGGTCCCCTTCTTCGCATTTTGCTTGGTGCTCATCCACCCGATGGGCAAAGGTATTCTATGCCCGCAGCGAACAGAGCAGTGCTTCCAAATCTTGGTGATGCAAAACAAGGATGACAATCCCCTTGCGCGTTGCCTATAGTCTGGGGGCATGTACTTTGCCAAACCACGCGAAAGGACGACCCTATGGACACATCCAGCTTAGGCCAAGTGATCCCAACCCAAGCGGTTCATCACATCACGCTTGTCGGCGCGAATAGGCAGACCTCGATCGATTTTTGGCAAGGCCTGTTGGGAATGCCATTCGTTTTTGAACAACCCAATCTGGATAATCCCGATGAATCCCATCTGTATTTTGATCCCGGTGATGGGCGTCTGATTACGATTTTCACAGATGAGACCAGAACGCCAAACGCGCAACGCGTTCCCCAAGACATTGGTGCGGTTCACCATATCGCTTTTGAGGTCAGCCAATCCACCTTTGAACAGATCGAAGAACGGTTTAATGCCCGAAAACAGGCCTTTATTGGCCCGAAAGATCGCGGATTTATGAAATCCATCTATTTTCGTGATCCCTTGGGGCTGTTGATTGAATTGGCACATTACACCTTTACAGTCCCCGAAGGCTTTCGCACCGCGGATGTTATGATCAATGCCCATCGCGCCCGTGTCGCAGAGGGCGCATATAACATCCAACAACGCCACATAGCGCTTGCGATTGAACATCTCACCCGAACAAGAGATACGCTTTGATGCCACCAAATGGTTTTGAACCGACATAGCCACTGCAGAGATTGAGACCCCGAATGTACAGTTTTGAACATATCCTTTCCAAAGCAGCACAGACATGCGCAAAGCCCTTCGGCGGCCTGCCCAAACACCATTTTGTCGGCGGCAACATCGATGAACCCACCATTCCGATTGTCGCGCTGTCTAACGCGCTGGTGGATTTGCTAAAGGACGAAGGGCACCATTTGGCCAAATACGGCATGGACAGCGGGATGCAAGGATACCTTCCGCTGCGCGAACAGATTGCGACCATGCTTGCAAAACGCGCGGGCATGACGGTCAATGCGTCTGAGATACTGTTGACGACAGGATCCTTGCAAGCGATGGATTTGGTGAACAAGGCCCTGTTAAACGCGGGCGATATCGTTTTGATCGAGGCCGAAAATTACGCGGGAACCTTGACCAAGCTTGATGCGCTTGGCGTCTATTACATCGGGGTCAAGACCGATGATCACGGGATGTGCCCGCTTGCGTTACGTGACGCATTAACCAACTTGGCGCAATCGGGACGAAAACCGAAATACATCTTTACGATACCAACGATTCAAAACCCAACGGGGACCGTCATGCCGCTGGACCGACGCCACGAGATTTTGGCGCTTGCCCGTGAATTCGATATCCCGATTTTCGAAGACGATTGTTACGCCGATCTGGTGTTTTCGGGTGAACGCCCCCCCGCGCTGCATGCCTTGGACACCGACGAGCGCGTGATCTATTGTGGCACGTTTTCCAAGACCATCGCCCCTGCGTTGCGGGTCGGGTATCTGGTGGCGAAATGGCCGCTTATGGGGCACATTTTACCGCTTAAAACCGATGCAGGCAGCGGTGCGTTGGAACAGATGTTGTTGGCCAAGTTCGTGCCACAGAATTTTGATGCGCATGTGAAACGCCTGTTGCCGATGTTGAAGGCCAAGGCCAATCTTTTGTGTGATGCGTTGGACGAACACTTTGGATCCACCGCGCACTATACCAAACCAGTGGGCGGTATTTATCTGTGGGTCACCTTACCCGCGCATGTTGATACAGAGCAGTTATTGTCTGCCGCTTTGGCCGAGGGCATCGAAATCAACCCCGGGCCCCAGTGGGCCGTTGATAAAAGTGCCGCTAAAAACAAAATGCGGATTTGCTTTGGCCATCCAACACATGCAAGCATCACAGAAGGCATCAAAAAATTGGCCGCCATTTGTCACCAAGAATTTGGCGTCCCCCTCACCAGCAGCAATACCCATAATCAACCGTAGATTCAAAACGCGAAAGACATCAAAAATGAAAGAGATTACTCTAAAAAACAGACCGCAAGGGTCGCCCACACACGATGACTTTTCCCTTGTTGAGTGGCAAAAACCAACGCTGAATGCGGGTGAAATTTTGGTTGCGGTGCACAGCTTTTCCTTGGATCCCTATATGCGCGGTCGCATGGATGATGCGAAATCATATGCCGCGCCTGTCTCTTTGGGCGCACGGATGGAGGCGGGCGGCGTTGGTCAAGTGATCGAAAGCGCATCAGATCATTTTGAAATCGGCGATTTCGTCTTTGGCATGACAGGTTGGGCCACGCACGCGGTGTTGAATGCTAAACTGGTAAGAAAGCTTGATCTGCCGCGCGAACATCTCACTCGGGCGTTGGGTGTTTTGGGGATGCCTGGCTTTACGGGGTGGTACGGCTTGATGACCCATGGACGCCCAAAGGCTGGTGAAACATTGGTGGTCGCCGCCGCATCGGGGCCTGTTGGTTCGATGGTGGGACAATTGGCCAAACTGCGCGGACTAAACGTCATTGGGATCGCAGGCTCGTCCGAGAAATGCGACATCGTCGTCAATGAACTGGGGTTCGATCACTGTTTAAATCATCGCAGCTATGACACCGTTCGTGATCTTCGATCAGACCTTGCACGGCTTACCCCCAACGGGATTGATGTTTATTTCGAAAACGTGGCTGGCATGGTATTAGAGGCGGTGATGCCGCTTATGAATGTGCATGGGCGTATCCCCGTATGCGGCATGATCAGTTGGTATAATGCCGGTCGATTGGGGGGTGATGCCGATATGGCAACGCTAAGCGCACCGTCACTTTGGCGCAATATTTTGGTCAACAGACTATCTGTGAACGGATTTATTATTTCTGATCACTGGGATCAATTCAGCACCTTTTTGCAAGAGGTCGCGCCGCTGTTAGATGCAGGAAAAATCAAATACAAAGAAGACATAACAGAAGGCGTCGAAAACGCACCAGAGGCGTTTATCGGCATGCTACAGGGCAAAAACCAAGGCAAAACAATTATCAAGGTCGGCCCCTAGCCGACCCGCAAAACCACAACGTGAACGGAAATGGTTTATGATGTGACGGCGTACTGATTTGATAGATCGGGAACAAAGGCTTCGATTGCACAGGTTGCAATCACGCTTTGGACGTTTCCGTCATCATCCAAGACGTTTTGCCCGCCAAACACCACCTTTAATTCGGGGTTTCCACGCGGGATCTGATCCATAACAGCCTGACGATCCACAGCATCAGGATTTTGCACCCCGATGGTCACAACAACGCGCATCACAGTATGTTCAATCTGCAGTGATCGAAACAACGTGATGGAACTGTGCCGAAGGGTTTCTTGCACCGCGCGTGTGGCGGCTTTGGTATAGTCCAAACCATAAAGGTCAACACCAGACCCGATTTCAAGAATAAGACGCTTCATACCGCAGCCTCACGTTTCACGAGGTTCAAGGATATCTTGATTGCGGCATGTGCAATAACCGTTTTTTGCCCGTTCTGATAATGCGGGTTCACAATATCCAACCCACCTGCCACCGCCGAGACATCGACCTGACCATAGGGAAAAATATCGCGCACCTGCGCCAAATCCAATTCCGTGGGATTTTGGCAGGCGATTTCGACATCAATCAACATGTTTTCTTTGGACGTGCCAAACACCTCGGCCACGTTGATTGAATGATGCCACAGCGCGTCTTCTACCGCGCGACAGGCAGCTTTGGTATAATTTCCCGACCGGATCGATACACCCGTTCCGCGTTCAAACAACACATTTGTTTTTCCCAAGATCAAACCCCTGCCCGTCACTGTATCGGTCAATTTCTATGACATTCCCCGAATGATTAGCAAGTTAATTTGACCACCCCGCCCGCCCCGCGGTTTGGAAAAGCCCGCCATTTCGCAATTGCCGGATTGGAATTGGAAAATTTTGCATCTATGCAGTAGCGATAACAATCTTGCGAATATTGGAAAGACTATGGAAACAAGCATCGCTTTTTGGATCGCGGCCATATTCGCATCAATTTTTGTGGGTCTTGGAAAAGGCGGCTTGCCAGTTGTTGCAGCACTTGCAGTGCCAAGCCTATCGCTTTTTATGTCGCCGATTGCGGCGGCTGGATTGTTGCTGCCCGTATACATCGTATCAGATATGTTTGCATTGGTTGCCTATCGAAAAGAATACGATGCGCGGGTCTTGAAAATCGCGTTTTTCGGAATGACCTTGGGTGTTTTATTGGGTGGGCTTACTGCGCATCTTATCCTTGAATGGTTGATCACGTTTTTGATCGGCCTGATGGGGACTGTGTTCGCGCTGCGGATGTTAATGACCCGTCCCAAAGACGATCTGAACACGACGGTTCCTGCGCGCTATGGCACAGGATTATTTTGGACCACCATCGCAGGATTCACGAGCTTTATAAGCCACAACGGCGGCCCCCCATGGCAAATATTCACGCTGCCGCTAAATTTACCGAAATCGGTCTTTGTCGGAACCTCGGTGATCATATTTTCCTATGTGAACTTCATAAAACTCTTTCCCTATATATTATTGGGACAGGTCACGTTCACGAGCGTAAAAACCTCACTATACCTGCTGGTGCCTGCGGCGATTGCAGTCTACGTGGGGGTCGGTGCGGTTAAAGTTATTCCAGAAAAGATGTTTTTCAAAATTGTGACATGGGCCTTATTGCTGATCTCGCTAAAACTTATCTGGGATGGTCTAAGCGAAGGACTGTCGTGACAGCCCGCCAAAAGACCGTGATTTAGGGGATAGACGTTTTTTCGAATTGCCGAATTGCGTTGTGTAAAAAACTGTGTTCACACTAAGGTCATAGGAAAGCCCGTCGATAAATTCGGCCACCGCATGTGTTAGGATGCCTTATGACCCAGAAGTTTGTACAACACGCCGACATTGATCGTTTTCAACAGGACGGTGTCGTTTTGATCAAAGGCCTATTTGCGGATCATATCGATGACCTTCGCCAAGGCATTGAAACAAACATGTCCCAACCCGGCCCCTATGCGGCAGAGAATCTGAAAGACGGTGAGCGCGGGCGTTTTTTCGACGATTATTGTAACTGGGATCGTATTCCAGAATTCGAAAATACCATCCGTAACAGTGCTGTCGCCGAGGTTGCCGCGGCGTTGATGAAATCAAATCGTGTTCAGTTGTTCCATGACCACGTTCTGGTCAAAGAACCCGGAACCAACAAGCCAACCCCGTGGCACCAAGACGGACCGTATTATTTTGTCGAGGGGCAGCAAACCGTCAGCTTTTGGTCACCGCTCGACAGGGTGACATCAGCGACTCTTCGGTGCGTGGCAGGGTCACATCGTTGGGCAAAGCCCGTTCTGCCAACGCGGTGGTTGGCAGAGACCAGTTTTTATCCAAATGTTGATGATTATATGCCCGTGCCTGATCCAGATGCAGAAGGAATGCCCATCGTCGAATTCGAAATGGAACCGGGTGATGCAGTTGCCTTTAACTTCATGATCCTGCATGGGGCGCGAGGAAACACCACCGACGAACGCCGCCGCGCGTTTTCATTGCGCTTGGTTGGCGATGATGCGCGCTATACCGAACGTCCTGGTCGCACGTCACCTCCATTTCCTGGACATGAGATGCAGCAAGGGGATATCCTGCGAACCGACTGGTTCCCAATTCTCTTGGATAAATCTCAGCAAGAACAACAGGGATGATATTGCGCTTTGCGGGAGTAGGATTTGAACCTACGACCGTGAGGTTATGAGGCAAACTGCCACGCACATATCCACGAGTACCGATGTGCGTCCCTTATTATGCACTGAATAAACCGCGTGGCAATTTCGCGGGAAATAGACCTATGAGCAAAGATTTTTTGTGATATGTAGAACTTAGCACCCAAAGCAAACAAACGAGAACGCAACAGAATGAAGATTGAGCCATCCATAAATGTTCTAGGCGGAGAACTCGAACTATGTTCTGCAGATCCGGTCACTGGGTTTTTCCGCGATGGCCATTGCAATACCTGTGCGGAAGACGCGGGCAGCCACACAGTTTGTGCGGTTGTGACGCAAGAATTTTTGGCCTTTTCCAAGTATTTGGGAAACGATCTAAGCACACCTCGACCCGAATTTAACTTTGTCGGATTGAAAGAGGGCGACAGTTGGTGCCTTTGTGCCAGCCGTTTTTTGCAGGCCCATGAAGAAGGCTTTGCACCCAAAATAAAACCGCAGTCCACCCATAAGAAAGCACTTGAAATCGTGCCGCTCGAGGTGCTTGAGCTTTACTATCTGTGATAGATGCAATGTCGTAAATTATGGCGACCATTCCCCTGATCCACAGTCCTATTTATGATCTGAATTTACCAGATACCCATAAGGTATCTGGGCGCAAATTTTCAGCGCTTTATTCTGAAATCACAACCGGCACATTGTCGACACGGTTTGAACCCGTCGAACATTGGCCGGCGACGCTTGCAGATTTAACATTATCTCATGATCCAGATTACGTCACACGGTTTCAAGACAATCTCATGACACGTGCTGAGATGAACAGGATTAACCTACCATGGTCTCTTCAACTGCTAGAGCGCAGTTTTTTGATGCCAAACGGCACCTTGCAATGCGCAAAACTTGCGATTGAAAACAAAATAGCGTGTCACACCGCAGGGGGCGCCCATCATGCACACCATCAGTTCGGATACGGATTTTGCGTATTCAATGACCTTGCCTTTACGGCCAAACAGCTCACACAACAGCGGATCGTGGATCGGGTTTTGATACTCGATTGTGATGTCCACCAGGGGGATGGGACGATTGATATTTGTCAGGGGCAACCTGACATTTTTACCTGCTCGCTTCATGGACAGCGCTATGTTGGCCCAAAAAGAAAATCAGGGTCACTTGATGTTGAGCTGCCTGACGGAACAGAGGATAAAACATATCTCGATGTGCTTTATAAAACGCTGCGCACGGTTATGAGTGATTTTGCACCCAACCTTGTGTTGTATGACGCTGGGGTCGACGTTTATTTTGCCGATGCTCTTGGCAAACTTGACGTGTCCCTAGACGGCATCAAACACCGAGACAGAATGGTATTAGACTTTTTCAAAGCCCAGAAAATCCCCGTAGCCACTGTAATCGGGGGCGGCTATAGCAAGGATCAGGCAGAGCTTGTGCAACGACATCTGTCGGTATTTCAAGCCGCGGCTGACATTCACTAGAACCCACACTCGATGTTGCAACACAGATACCTTGGGAACCCAAGTGCAATTGGCGCGATTTCACTGTTTCGCTAGTGTCCAAAAACAAGTTCGTCACTGCGAACGGGTTGTTGGGTGATCGCTGGTTTGGTTTTGAAATTGCGCAAGAGACTCCTTAATCTCTTAAAACAACTTTTGAAAATCACCGCTATCAGGACAAGGGTGCTTTAATTTGACATTCCCGCTTGGAGGTTTGGAAAGCCATCTGAGGTACAACTTTCTTAATTCCCGATTAATTCCAGTCATGAATAGGCTTAAAGCCGAGTAGGCGTTTAGCTTTTTCATTTGAATAGAAACTATCCGGAATCGTATTTTGTTTCAAAGGAACACCCTGATAGTAGCGCTCTATCAACTCTTCTGAGGACAAGCCTACTGAGTGATTGTTATTAGATACATTGAAAATCTGATAGCCTAACCCATCTGTTTGAAGACACCTTTCAACCATTTGGCCAAGATCGCGGGCGTCAATATATGAGAAGATATTCCGCGCCCTTAAATCTGGATTTGCATAAAATGTTGGGAAATTTTCCGCATATTCATGTGGTTCAATCACGTTGTTAATTCGCAAGCCATATATGTCTATTTTGCTGCGGCGCTGAAAGCTTTTGGCAGTCGCTTCATTGACGACTTTGGACATAGCATAACTATCTTCTGGAACGGTTGGATGGTCTTCATCGATAGGGAGATATTCAGGTTTCACCTCGCCATCGGCAAAACAAATTCCGTACGTAGTTTCCGAAGACGCAAAAATGACTTTCTTGACACCCATTTTTATTGCAGCATCAATAACATTATATGTGCCTAGGGTGTTGATCCTAAAACATTCATTATCGCTTGTCATAAGCAAGCGTGGAATTGCAGCAAAGTGCACAACCGCGTCAAACGCAGGAACCCCAGTTCCTGCATTAAGTTCGTCATAATTTGCATAACTGTGCATTACGTCATAAACTTGCCCCGCATCAGCAATATCTGCAAATCGGGTTAAGACCTTGGGGTTGTCCAGATGCACCTTATCTACATTAAGAATGGAGTGCCCTCGCTCTAATAGATAGTCGATGCTGTGTCTGCCGGCTTTACCTGATCCACCTGTAAATAATATTCTCATAACTACTCTCTCATCTGACTTGCCGCCAACCTAGCAAATTTAGGAATGCCAAGAAACGCGTTTGTGTTGTGTGGTGCGTCGCAAGATTTGCGATCGGCAGCACTATTTGAACAATGATCCATAAACCTTGTCGGCAGTAATATCGGGCAGCGTGTAGTCCTCATCTGAAACATGCTCTAACCACTCGGCCACACGTCCTTCGTGGCTTTCCTGAATGGCAAGGTGACACATCGAATTGTTGGCGGTGGCTCCATGCCAGTGTTCTTCATGGGGCGGTATCCAAACTGTATCACCCGCATTGATGACCCGTGGCGCCTGCCCCCTTAGGCCAACCAAGCCTGTGCCGCTAAGTACGTACAGCGTCTGTCCAAGTGGATGGGTATGCCACGCTGTTCGGGCTGCAGGTTCAAACGTTACCCTAATTGCGCGGACTTGCGCTGGCGCAGGAGCTTCAACAATTGGGTCTTGCCAAACTGTACCCATGAAATAATCAGATGACGCTCTTTTAGTTGGCCGAGACCCTGATTTAAATATATCCATCTATCCTCACTTGCTTTGCTCTTTTACCAAATCGTACATCACAGATGCGCGTCATCAAAGTCCGGTCAACGTTCAGCACGACTTTTCATTAAAACCTACGCCCCATGCATCGGTTAACCTATATCCATTTTGTGATGGTGCTATGTGACCTGAAAATTGCAGCTTTGTCCAATCAGCATATTCAAGATAATGAGCATTTTGAATGGATGCCAAAAGATGCGCGCTTATTTCAGGATAAAGATGGGAGGAAACTTTAACACCCTTCATTGCGGCTTTATCAGCCGCACGAAGCCATTGAGTGGCACCCCCTATTTTTGCAACATCTGGCATAAGATAGTTGCTCGACCTTAAATTCAACGCTCTCTCAAATTCCGTAAGAGACCAAAGGTTTTCGCCAATTTGAATTGGTGTGCGTATAGCGGTTGTAAGTTTTGCCGACGCTTCGAGCATGTCCGCCAATATTGGCTCTTCAATCCATAACAGGTCCATGTCGTCGAGCGCCCTGCACCGATCAAAGGCTTGCTCAACCGATAATCCCTGATTGTAGTCGACCATGATTTCAATGCCGCCCCCAAAATGGTCTTTTAAATCTCGTATAAGATTTAATTCTTGGTCGATTGTTTCATAGCCCAGTCGAACTTTCATTCTGGTATTACCCTTGGATACGAAATCTTGGGCTTGGCTCAAAACCTGTGAAAGCGGACCGATGCTTAATCCGGAACTTTCATAGGATGGAATGTCTTTATTCGAACCACCGAGCAACTGATAAAGGGGCTTGTGTAGCGCGTTCCCAAGCAAATCCCACGTCGCCATATCTATTGCGGCAAAGGCCATGGTAAGTATCCCGGTACCACCAAAGAGCTTGAATTTGTCTAACAGGAAATCAGTGTTCAATTCTGGACTACAGCTTCTACCTTTGACGGCATCAAAGGCAACTGAAACCGCATGAGCTATCGCGGGCAGTAACTCTTTGTTGGGTGAGAATAAATAGCTTTGTCCATTTACACCGCAGTGACTCTCAATTTCAACAAGGACCAAAGAGGCGAAGTCCAATGTCCCGCTCGCCGTTAATAATGGCGACGGTAATTTTGGCGTAGCCGTCTCGATACGCACGCGTTTAAGAATAAGGGTCTTTGCGATTTGTGCGTCAGTGTCAGAAATCAGTTTAACGTTAGAGCCCACATGAACCTCGATGATGAATAGGTTTTACTCACCGTAGGCGGAAACTCACCACACTGCATAGATGCTTTTTAGCTAAGTGGAAGTTATTCCGAGTTGGTGTAAGAAGGTGTGGTGCGCATCATCAATCTAATTGGAACTTATAGGTTTCTTTTGATCGGGTATTAAATGCAACTAATTCTCCGCTTGCGACTGATTGACCTGTCGCCGCACGTATAACAACTTGATGGGTAACCATTAACGTCACCCCAGGGTTTAGGTTATTCAGTTTTTGTACCAACCTTTCAATGACATCCGATTTCTCGGCGTAATCTTGAAAGAAGGAATTTAATCCGGAAAACGTCGACCATTGCTGTAGTCCGAGCAGTTCTGTCGTTTCCTTGCATCGGCACCACTCACTCGATAACACTTCCGAAAACCTGGTTTTGCTGCGACGTATCTCTGCTCCGATCTGTGCAGCCTGCTTGCGCCCAACGCTGTCCAAATTACGCTGCGTGTTACAATTTTCCAGCGTGAAATGATCGGGATCGCCGACGCCTGGGGCCAAAGCATGACGTATAAAAACAACATCAGCGTCAATCGCTGCGACAGCCGCCGTGAGACGATCCTCCGCGAACGCGATTGCAGTGCTCAACATCAAAAAAACAAAACTTATTAGATACTTCATAGGCGTCCGATTTTGCGATATAACCAGAATATCCACATTTAGTATTCACTCAGTCTACACCGGAAACGCGTTTTGAGCTTTTGGTAAACTAATCTTCACCAATTAACTTTACATTATTTCGCGACGAGTAAAAGAGACCTATTAAGAGCAATGTTTCCGGCGCTCTCTATGAGACGTTAAGTGCCATTGTCGTTAAGTTTTTGTATTTATGTGGTTTAGTTTGATTGTGGGAGTAGGATTTTTTCAAGATGTAACAATACAAGTACAAGCATAACTTATCTTTACTCCGCATTATAACTATTCATTTAAATATATCACTGACCTTCCCCCCTAAACCGTTTCACACCGAACGCAATGCAGGTGGCTTCCACAATCCGCGTTGATCACACGCTGCATGGGGCCGGAACTTCGAACGAAAAGTGGCTTAAACGATCACTCGGGGCGGCATAGTTTCGTGACAGCTCCAACGTCAATACAAGTGGCATGACACAAAGTGCCCAGCCGAAAGTTCTTTGTTCACTGGCACCATTTTTTTGCATTCGGGTTTTGCCATCGGACATCTTGTGTGGAACACACATCCTGATGGTGGATTCAACGGTGAAGGTAGCTCTCCTCGAAGAACAATCCTTTCTCTTTTGGCGTGTAGTTTTGGCTCTGGCACCGAAGACAACAGCGCGTGTGTATATGGATGCCTTGGGTTCGCAAACATTGCGTCCGTTGGAGCCTGCTCAACCATTTGACCCAAATACATCACGCCCACTCGGTCCGAGATATAACGCACAACACTGATGTCATGTGCAATAAACAGATAGGTCAACCGAAGTTCCCGCTGGAGTTTCTTTAGCAGGTTGATGATTTGCGATTGGATTGAAACATCAAGGGCAGAGACGGGTTCGTCACAGACGATCAGTTTGGGATCCATCATCAAAGCGCGGGCAATCCCGATCCTTTGACGCTGCCCACCCGAAAATTCGTGTGGGTATCGGTAATAGTGATCGGTCTGAAGGCCGACCGTATTCAGGATTTTGAGAACTTTTTCGGTTCGTTCTCGAGGTGTGCCAATATTGTGAATGTTCAACGGTTCTTCGAGGATCGCCCCAATGCGTTTTCTTGGATTGAGCGACGAATAAGGGTCCTGAAACACCATCTGCATGTCTTGCCGCAGCGTTTGCAGCGCTGTCGGGTCCATGGAAAATACGTCGGTTCCCTCAAAAATGGCCTGTCCCGCTGTGGGTTCTGTCAGGCGCAAAATGGTTCGTCCCAGCGTGCTCTTGCCACAGCCGGATTCTCCAACGATTCCAAAGGTTTCGCCACGTTTCAGTTGAAAAGAAACGTCATTCACGGCTTTCACTTCTTGAACTGTGGTACCAAGCGCCCCTCTGACGGGAAAATATTTTTTGACGCCTTTGACTTCCAGCAAAGTGTGCGTTGCGGTTTCATGTCCAGGCACGGATCGCCTCACCTTTCTTGGATATTGTTTCTGCGTGCCAACACCGCGCCCTTTGTCCGGGGGCATATTGCTCCAGCGGTGGCATTTTTGATCGGCAGAGATCGTCCGCAAACGGACATCTTGTTGCGAACCGGCAACCCTCTGGGATCTGATGCAGCGACGGGACCGTTCCCTCGATCACGAGCAACGGTTTGGATCGGTCGCAATCAAGTTGCGGGATCGATTTCATCAACCCTTGCGTATAGGGATGAAGCGGGCGGGTGAAGAGATTTTCTACATCCGCTTCCTCAACAACCTGACCAAGATACATTACGACGACGCGCGTGCAGACTTCGGCCACGACACCCAGATCATGTGTGATCAGGATCACGCCCATGTCGAGCTTTTGGTTCAGTTCAACGATCATGCTCATGATCTGCGCCTGAATCGTCACATCCAGCGCGGTTGTGGGTTCATCGGCGATCATGATTTTTGACTCGCAGGCCAGAGCCATGGCGATCATTACACGTTGCCGCATACCGCCAGACAGTTCGTGCGGATATTCATTTATCCGTTTCTCGGGGGCGGGAATGCCGGTCAGTCGCAACAGCTCCAAAACGCGGGCATATGCCTCTCGTTTTGAGATACTTTTGTGAATTAGGATTGCCTCGGCGATCTGATTTCCGATTGTGAACACCGGGTTCAGAGAACTAAGCGGATCCTGAAAGATCATCGAGATATCGTTGCCGCGCACCTTGTCCATTTCCGGCGGTCGAAGGCTCAGCAACTCTTTCCCTTCAAACCAGATTTCGCCTTCGTGGATGGCCTGCTTTTCATCATAAAGGCGCAAAATGGATTGTGCAGTGGCACTTTTGCCGCAGCCCGATTCCCCCACAATGCCCAAGATTTCGCCTTTGAGCAGGTCAAATGAAACGCCGTCTACTGCGGTCACTTTACCTCTTTCAGTCTTAAAGCTTGTCTTTAATTTGTCGACTTTGAGTATCGGCTCGTTATCCATTGTCGCACCATTCATTATTTTTTGGCCTTACTAACATGCGGGTCCAGCAAATCGCGCAAACCGTCGCCGAAGAGGTTCAGACCAATGATCGCCAAGGTGATGGTCATGCCGGGGAAGAAAGTCATCCACCAAGCTTTGTAGATGTATGTTTTTCCATCAGACAAAATATTTCCCCAGCTTGGGGCAGGGGGTGGGATACCGGCTCCAAGGAAACTGAGCGCGGCTTCAACGATGATCGCTTCGGCAAATATGAATGTCGCCTGCACGATCAGTGACGACAGTGTGTTTGGCGCAATGTGCTGCCAAATGATCCGGCTGTCGGACGCCCCAAGTGCGCGAGTGGCCTCGACAAATGTCTGTTCCTTGAGCGCCAAGGCTTCTGACCGCACAACGCGGGCTATATAGGGTGTTGCCACAATGCTGACTGCAATCACAACGTTAGACGCCTGTCCACCCAAAGCTGCCATCAAGGCCAGCGCAAGGAGTAATCCCGGAAATGCCATGATGCCGTCCGAAAGGCGCATCAGAAGATGATCGAGCCATTTATAGTAGCTGGAATAGATGCCAACAATCAGACCTGACATACTCGCAATGATGGCAACCGCAACCCCGATACCCATTGAAATGCGGGTGCCGTAAATCACCCTGGCTAGCACGTCTCGACCCAGATTATCAGTTCCGAACCAGTGGTCCGCACTTGGTGCCGCGAAACGCTTAAGGACATCCATTGTGTTTGGATCGTGTTTCATCAAAAGTGGCCCGAACAGTGCGACCAGTATCAGAAATGCGATGATGACGAACCCAACAAACAAAGACCCGTTCGTCATGATTTGACGCCAAAGTATTTTGTTCTGCTCTTTTTTGAGAGCAGATTTGACCGCATGAAGGTCGATGCTTTCTGAAGAAATAGTCATGTGTCGGTCTCTCTATTTCTTGTTATCAAGCCTGACCTGCGGATTGACGATGCCATAAAGCATGTCGACGGCCAAGTTTATGAAAACGAATGCAAATGTGACGTAAAGAACGGCGCCTTGCACGATTGCATAATCTCTGCGCATGACGCCGTTGACGATCAGTTGACCAATCCCAGGTATGGCGAAAATAGTTTCGACAATCGCTGTTCCGCCCATAAGGCCTAGGAAGCTTTGGCCAATCACGGTGAGGATCGGCAGAAACGCGTTTCTAAGTGCGTGTTTGTAAATGACCCATTTTTCTTTGACCCCTTTCGCGCGTGCGGTTTTGATGTAGTTGGCATTGAGAACTTCGAGCATCGCTGATCTCGTCATTCGCGCAATCAGGGCCGCGTGGGCCGTGCCAAGGGCGAAAGCGGGCAATAGGAGGTATTTCAGATGCTCCCACAATCCAGCGCCGAGGGGTTTGTACCCAGCCACAGGCAGCAAACGCCAAAAGACCGAGAACACAAGGATCAGAAACAGGCTGAGCAGAAAATTCGGAATGGACATTCCCAGAAGCGAGAAGGTCATAACGGATTGGTCCGTCAAAGTACCCTTGCGCCGCGCCGCAAGAATACCAAGCGGAATTGCAAGCGCGATGGCGATGATTTCAGCCAGAATGCCGAGCGAGATGGTGGGTCCGAGGTGCGAAAGTATGGCCTCCAAGACGCTATCATTCATGAAGTAAGATTCGCCGAGGTCGCCTCGAAGGGCATTAAAAAGCCAGTTGAAATACTGCTCATAAATCGGACGATCTAGCTTCAACTGCTGGCGAAGATCTTCGACTTCTTCAAGGGTTGCTTCCTGCCCGAGGATCACAAGCGCCGGATCACCTGGCGTCATTTGCAGGATTAGAAATACTATCGTCGAAACGATGAAGAGAACCGGAATCGCCGAGAGCAGTCGTTTGAGAAGATAGGTTTTCATGTCTTTTTCCTGATCTGGTTGCGGGTCAGTCTGGAAGACGAGGCAACCAAATCATGCTTTGGCCAAAGGACCGCGCGCAGGAGGTTCGCCAGCGCGCGGCAATATGAGCAAGACTAGTCCCGCCTCTTATTCAGAAACGCTAACGTTCCAAAAGATGCCTTGGTCAAACGTAGAGAAACCTTGAACCTTTTCGGAATTGAAGATTGAGTAGCCATAGGTATCGCCAATCTTGCTGATGGGCAGATATTCCCATGACCGCAAATGTGCTGCTGGCCAAAGTGCTTTTGCTTCTTCGATCGTTGCGTTCTGCATTTGGTCGACAAGTCCCAGCAATTCCGCGTCATCGGTCCAGCCGAAACTTCCCGGGTTAAAGAAGATCCACTGTGTCGGGATCGGGTTCAGCGAGAACGGCTGAAGCGCAATCTGCCAGTTTGCCGGATCATTCCTCTTCTGGGCATAGGTCGCGAAGTCATAGATCTCAACAGTGACATTCATGCCGGCCGCTTCCAGCTCGGCTTCAATAATGATGGCCGCAGATTCAAGGGCAGGGTCCGAGATTGTGAGAAGCGTGATTTCTTCGCCATTGTAGCCCGCTTCCGCCATCAAGCTCTTGGCTTTTTCGGCATCATTTTGGTTGTAGTATTCTGAACCTGCATCGGTGTACCAGTCTGTCTGCTCCGGCAGGTTGTAGCAGGAATTCAGAGCGAAAAATTCTGGGCTCGAATACGCACCGAGAAGGATTTCTGTGGGATTGACCGCAGCATTTACCGCCTGACGCATGTTCACGTCAGCAAGGACACCTTCCTTGGTGTTGAAGTTCATTTGCAGGTATCCAAGATAGTCTTTTTCGATGCCGATAGCGGGATCGCTTTCGAAACGTTCGAAGTCGTCCGTCGCCATACGAAGCGCGATATCATACTGACCACTTTGCAAACCGGCGCCACGGGTTGCGGTGTCGCTTACAAAATGAAAATAGATATCATCCACTAGGGCTTCCTTGCGACCGGCAAAACCTGAAGTGGGTTCCGTCAATGGTTGGTAATCGTCGTTTTTTACCAAGTGGATATATTGATCCTGCTTCCATTCATCGAACTTGAATGGTCCGGTGCCGACAAACTCTTCAAGGCCTTTTTCGCCAGCGCTCTCGGCAACTTCTTTCGGCATGATTACTGCGGTGTTCCACGAAGCCAGAACGTGCAGCACGTCCACAAGTGCTTTGTTCATCGTCAGCACGAATGTGTAATCATCCGGTGCTTCGAATTTGCTGTCAGCAAAGTAGCGTTTTGCACGCGAATTCACTTGGACCCATCGGTTCATCGACGCAAGTACGTCCTCTGAGGTCATTTCCTTGCCGTTGTGGAATTTTACACCTTTACGCAATGTGAAGGTGTAAACGGTGCGATCGTCGCTGACGTCTATTATCTCGGCCAGATACGGAACCGGCTGATAATCACCATTCATGGTCACAAGCGTTTCGTAGAACGGCCTGCTCATTGAACGGGTAAACAGGTTTGTCGACCGCTGCACATCCAGCGTGCCCGGCTGGTTGTCATACGCAACGTCCAAAGTCGCCGCAGTGGCCGCACCCGCCGACAGGGCTGTCGAAGCAATGATCGCCTTGAGTACGTTAAGATAATTGTCTTTCATTTTAAGTTTCCTCCCTAGGTACTTTTTTGTCGCTTCGGGGTCGTTCGAAGCAATTATTTTTGTTTTTATGACGTTCTGACAACGCACTTATTTGACGAGCGTTGTCACGTCGCCGCCTTCATCTCCTCGAACAACCGGATCCTTTCGTTGATGAAAGATTCCCATGCGCTAGGATCAAAAAAGGGCGTGAAATCAAGGCGATCCTCACCGATCTTTTCCAACATTCGCATGTGGGCCGGATGTAGGGCGATTGCAATATCGACTTTTCTGTTCCGAAGTTTCAGCAGGCTATTTAGGTAATCTTCCTGATGCGATTTTGGTTGGTTGGTTTCCTCAAGGTAGCGATCCATGACAGTGCCCAATCCCACACCGCCATGCAGCCCGCAGACATAGACCTTGCCGTTCTCATCCCGGTCCTCGATGAACATCGAGGTCGTACCCGGAGTGTGTCCGGGGGAGTGAGCAGTATGGACGGTCACATTGCCTAGCGTGATGGGCTGGTTATCCGCGTAGTATTCGTCGATCTCGAAATCGGCTAGAGTGTAATCCATATTGTGGATCAAGTCTCGCCGCTCGGTCAAGAAGAGTTCATCTTCCTTGGGCATGTAGACCTTGGCCCCACTGTATTCCGCGATAGGACGAACTGCACCGATATGATCATAATGCCCATGAGTACAAAGTATCAGCTTGATGTCGTTGGGGTCAAAGCCGAGCTTCCGAATGCTTTCAAAAATGAGATAGACCTGATTGTGCATTGTTGTGTCAATCAGGATCAGGCCTTCGTCGGTGCGGATAAGATACCCTCCCACCCAGCTGTTGCCGACGTAATAGACATTCGGCGCCACGCGAAACGGGTCAATTGCAACTTCCCAAGGCCGCTCGCATCCCTGTGCCAGCAATTCTTCAGGGGTTAACCTCTTCTTTTCGATCACTTCCGCCATTTGGCTGGGCATCCTTTCATAGGTCTGTTCAGAACGGGCTTTTGCAGCCTTGGTTCTTGCCGCTCACACGCGGAAATATGAGGAGTTGTTTGATGTCAGATTTGCGGCAAGTACAGAAATTTGCAGTGGTCATTGAATAACCCCGGGGCGAGCCCAAGCCTGTCACGCGACCGCCAAACCTTCCTCCACACGGTTTGTTTCGCACGTTTGCATCAGCACTATATGACATTCGAAAAGTGTCACAAGATCAATTTTGAATGGTCTTGACGCATAATTTTGATCAATAAATGAAGTTTTTCTAAATCTATAAGGATAAGAAAGCTATGTTTGACGGAAAACCTTATGAAAGGGTTGCGCACGTATCCCTGTGCTGCAAGCGCGGAATGGTGCATGACCGTGATGATCGATCAGGCAAATTCAGTCAGGTGCTCGGGGTGCGATCCACACCGTAATCACCGCAGAGTTCAGAGAGAACGGCGTGAAGCCGCGCGATGATTTCTGTGCGCGGCGAAACGTTTCTTTCTACGATGCCAATCTGGCGAA
>Ga0181595_10000854_pt1 | contig 33944 bp, 29 predicted proteins | sample 041ome_7_FD_145604 | JGI IMG/M metagenome (GOLD analysis project Ga0181595, IMG submission 145604) | Coastal salt marsh microbial communities from the Groves Creek Marsh, Skidaway Island, Georgia - 041401AS metaG (spades assembly) | ecosystem: Environmental > Aquatic > Marine > Intertidal zone... | reverse complement strand
TGATAGTTAACCCTGATAGGGAGGAAGTAGAAATAGCCATTTTGCTGCACCCAAAGATGAGTAATAGATCAAAATGGGGGATCGGTGTCAAGAAAAATAAATCAGTTAATTAGGTGCGGAATGACGGTTATAGACGCAGAGTCTGCGCCAGCATGGCTAGCGGGCGACCATCATATCCATGGTAAATATAGTGCTAGATGGGACTGGAGCACGACGCCACCCACACCTATATTGCGGGGCGATGCGCAGTACGCCACTGCGCTATACGCACAAATGGCGAGGCATCATAATTTGAGCTGGATGGTGACCACAGATCATGGTGGTCCTGGGCACAGCTCGGTTAACTTAGAGCAGGCCTATCCAGAGCTTGTTGCTTCGCGTAAAGCGACACCTGAGGTGTTGCAGTTTTATGGCATGGAGTTCGACACACCTGGCGCCCGTCACTGCAGCTTAATTATCCCTTATAGCGAGACAGAAGCAGAACAGCTTTTCCGGTTAGAATCGCAGTTTAATAGAAGGGAAATTGAGCCTGACACCGCATCGAGAGATACCGATGAATTTATGCTTCAAGCACTCAAAGCCATGCAGAAAGAACAAAAACCACCTATTTTGATTGTAAACCACCCTGCTCGCTTAGCTGAAAAGCTCTCTGGTTTTAAAAAAGTCACGCCTCAAAAACTAAGAAAATGGCAAGACACTGCACCTGACGTCGTTATTGGCATGGAAGGCGCGCCCGGTCACCAAGCAAATGCACTCAATCCCGACGGCTCCATTCGAGAGAGCGGATTAAGGGGTGGATATAACGACTTTCCAACAATGGGCGGTTTTGATCAAATGACAGCCGTAGTCGGCGGCGTCTGGGACAGTCTGTTGAGTGAAGGCAGACGCTGGTGGATAACAGCCACTTCCGATAGCCACATGCACTACACAGAGGGACGAACCGACTTTTGGCCTGGTGAGTATTCAAAAACCTATGTGTTTGCAAGAAAACAGTACGACGATATTATGCAGGCGATGCGAGAAGGGAAAATGTTTGCGACTACCGGAGATTTAATTGATTCACTTTCTGTTAAAGCGAGTGTTGAAAAGGGCCAAGCCGCAGATATAGGCGAAACCATAACAGTAAAATCAGGCGAATCAATCTCTATAGAAGTCAAATTTCGCGACCCTGACACCCTTAATTTTGGCCGTCAAAACCCCAGTGTAGAACGGGTAGACGTGATTATTGGTATGATCAACACCGACGCTGCTTCAGCGCCTTTGCCTGTAGTTCATCGCTTTACATCAAAAGACTGGCATGTGGACGGACAGTTTCGCACGATAAAAATGGACATTGAAGCGGTAAAACACGCACAGTATGTTCGCATCAGAGGCACGAATAATAAGAATGAGTTGGAGCCACAGATAGACACAGCAGGAGAAGATCCTTGGGCTGATTTATGGTTTTACAGCAACCCTGTGTTTATCAGCGTAAAGGAATGATTTAGCTGCCGGCACATAATTATTAGAGGTACGTGCCGGCGTTGGTTTTAATTATTTCTGAGTGGTGGATAGTGAGGGCGGGAACTTGCCCTCTCCCCAATTCGAAGGCTTTGCTGCCATCTTCAATCTTAATTCCCCCCCTTTTATTACTTCAGAGTGGTTTATCCAGGTGTTGTGAAATGGCTTGCCATTTAAGCTGGCAGAAACAATATACCGGTTTTTTTCGCTATAATTTTCTGCTACCACTTTGAAGGTATTGCCTCCTTCAACATGCAACGTTGCTGACTTCACTTGCGGAGAATTAATTAAATAATAAGGCTGCCCTGCATTTGGAAAAAGTCCAATCATATGAAAAGCAAGCCACGACGACATTGCCCCAGAGTCATCATTACCAGGCAAGCCATCGCGCTTGCTAGAATAATGCTCTTGGACTATTTTGCGAACCCTGTCTGAACTCAAATGAGGTTTACCCAGCCAGTGATATAGCGTTGGCGTTAAAAATGAGGGTTCATTGGCGACGTTGTAGTAATTGTGCTCAAAGAATGTATTCAAGCGAGATTCAAAAGCGTCGCTGCCGCCGCTCTTCTCTATGATTGCAGCAATATCATGGGGTACATAAAACGAGTATTCCCATGAACTCGCTTCGTAGAAAAATCCACACCACCAGCACACACAGTTAGGCCAGTCTTGTGCAATGGGCGTGTAGCTAACGCGTGTGGCCACACCGTCTTTAATGTTACAGGGGATTTCGTCTACCCAATTTCCGTTAACATCTTTTGGCATAATAAAACCACGTGCACCGTCATGTTCTACATTGCGCCACAGGTTTTGCCAATTATCGGCCTGCTCTATAAAACGATAATACTCCCCCATTCGATGCAGCCCTTTAGCCACCGTAGCCAGCGCGAAATCGTTGTAGGCGTACTCTAATGTTCTGTTTCCCGCGCGCACATAATCAGTAGAAACGTAGCCGAGACGATTGTAGTCTGGCAAACCACCGCGCCCTTCTTTTTCACTGTTTCCACCCGGTGCAACGGTTGCATTTTTAATCATAGCTTTGAGGGCAAGGTGATAATTTACCCCTCGAAGATTTTTTACGTAGGCGTCAGCAATGACAATATCCGCATTAGAGCCGCCCTGGGTGCGGCCGTTAGTGTTTCCACTTCGCCCCTCTGGTAAATACCCATCATACTTGTAGATATTTAACATGCCGTTGATGATATCGGCTTGGCGCACGGGATCGATGATTGTAAGAAGGGGGGAGGACGTACGAAACGTATCCCAAATAGCATAAAAATCGTCATAGTATGGCGTGGCTGTCCACAAAGGGTTTTCCCCTGAGCGGTCTACAGGCATTAGCATTGTGTGATAAAGACCCGTGTAGAACATCTTCCGCTGCTCAAGACTCGCTGTCGAATCTAATTCGATCCTAGACAGCAATTTCTCCCACTTTTGCTCAGTTTGCTGACGCACTAAGTTAAAGTCCCAGTGAGGAATGTCATTTTTTAAATTTTCCGCTGCTTTAGCTTCACTAATAAATGAGATGCCTATCTTCATCTTTATTGTTTTTCGTTGATGATCAGTGAAGAAACAAAGCACCCCTGTTTTTTCGCCGGAATCAAATTGCTTGTTTACAGAGGGAAATAAAGTCTCGCCCTTAAATGTACTAAAACGATCACAAGGTTGGTCTAATTCTGCGTGATAATAAACGGTATAGGCATTACCGTTGTTCCAGCCACCCCGGATACGACTGTATCCTCGAATCTGAGTGGAAGATAAAACGTCAACCTCTGACCCGACGAACTGCTGCGCTTCTCGGGCATCTGGTACAGGGTTTTCCCCTAGAAAAAAACCGCCATCAATTTTTATGGCATTGTGAGCGGTATCTCTAAAGGTGTACTGATGAAACGCGGCGCGCTCAGCCGTGGTCAGTTCCGCTTTTATACCCCACTTGGTCAGTACTGTTGCATAATACCCTGCTTGAGCCTGCTCATTCGTGCGTAAACTGCGCTGGTCGATTGACTCAACATTACCCGAAAATGGCATGACGGAAATGTTTCCATATTTAGGACCACCACCGGTTCCGCTAACATGCACTTGGCTAAAGCCAACCAACGATTTTGTCAAATCCGGATCGTAACCACTATTACTATGGGTACCAATGTCAGGCCCAGGCTTAACCATTCCAAAAGGTGTACTTGGGCCGACAAATACATTTCCCAATCCCTCAGAACCAATAAACGGGTCAATGTATTGATGATAACTACTATCCTTCGTATACCCTTTCGATAAAGGTAAGCAAAACAATAATAATAGCGTCGTTTTCAGCAAGGGCTTCATCGAAGCAGCTTTTAAGTACTTATTAGACAAAACAACCACCTGTTAATTAATTTCTTATCAACGTTTTTTTAACACGCAGTTGACACCGGTGTCAAATTTCAGGTAACGTCTAAACGACCTTAAGTATTTATCCTTAATTTTAGAATCAACACCATGAAATTATTATAAAAATTTCAAACGCAACAGATGTTTACGCTTTAGAAAGACCTGAATTAGGCGTTGTCGAATCATTCCGTTTATTTTTAGCGGCGCTCGACAACCCCAACAAAGAAAAAAGGATTGTTAGCTATGTTTGCTCCGCTATCCAGACGAAAATTCATCAAAACAGCACTATCGACGATAGCCGCAACTTCGTGCTTCTCGCACGCTTTGAATGCAAAAATGCTCAATCAATATTACGAGCAATTTAACGCAACACGAAAACCAAGTAGGCGTGAACCTCCTCAAAAAGGTAAACGTTTCAGCGTAAAGGACTTTGGTGCAACAGGAAACGGACAGTCTTTAGATACAGGCGCCATTCAAGCAACCATTCAGGCGGTGATTGACAGTGGCGAACCGGGCGTGGTTTGGCTACCAGCAGGTGTCTATTACTCAGGAACACTTCACTTGTCGAGCAACATAAGCCTAGAACTAGATAAAGACGCTGTCTTGCTCGGTAGTACTGACATACGACACTATGAAACTGACGATGGTAAGGTTCAGGCGCTAATCGAAGCACATGATTGCGACAATATCTGTATATTTGGTCAAGGAACCATCAATGCTCAAGGTCGTAAGTTAGCATTAAATATAAATCGGCTCCATCACGCCAAAGAACGTATCGAAGACGATTTTAATGCACGTCGAAATCGCTCTCGCCATCGCCCCAATGTCATTGCAATGCATTCGTGTAACCAGATAAAAATTTACGACATTACTGTTCAAAACGGCGCATCATGGGTTCAACACTACGCAGCATGCCGCGATTTACACATTGACAACATCGTGGTTCAAAGCGATGCATTTTGGAACAACGATGGCATTGATATCAATGACTGTGAGCATGTCCGCATTACGGGCTGTTTTGTCAATGCTGCCGACGACGCTATTTGCCTTAAATCCACAACCAAGAAAAATATGCGCAACAATGATGTTTACATTGGTAATTGCACACTGCGTTCTAGCTCTAACGGCATTAAGTTTGGAACGGAAAGTCAAAATGGTTTTCACAATGTAGAAATTGAAGACATTGTTGTATTTGACACCTACAGAAGTGCAATAGCACTTGAAACTGTAGACGGCGCCATTCTAGAAAATGTTAGTGTTAAAAACGTAGAGGCAAAAAATGTGGGCTGCGCTATTTTTATACGTTTGGGGCAACGCAACAGAGACGTGCCTGAAAATACCCCCCTAGGTAAAATCAAAAATGTGATGATCAGCAACGTGAATGCTGAAATTAGCTTTGATAGAGCCGATATTGACTACGATTTGCGAGGGCCTGGGTTGAACGCATTCTTTAATCCTATCCCTGCTTCAATTACGGGTTTACCGGACGCGCTAGTAGAAAATGTTGTTCTTGAAAACATTACCATCAGCTATCCTGGAAGAGCCAACAAAGGTTTGGCATATCGTCCGCATGACCAATTATTCCTAGTACCACAAGAACGCGATGCTTACCCCGAATATACCATGTTTGGCGAGCTTCCTAGCTGGGGGCTCTTTGTAAGACACGTAAAAGGGATAACGCTCAAGGATATTTCACTAAAAACCAGAGCGTATGATTTTAGACCTGCAATGGTGTTTGATGATGTAAACGGGGTAAACCTATCTCATGTGACGCTGCATGCTGATAACGACATTCAGCTAGTACTGCATAATGCCAAAGAGGTGAAAACGAATCATCTTATGGCCCTAGATAAAAGCCAACAGTTGGCTCCGTTATCTTCCAGCTCTATTCTTTATTCGAACGACTGAAAATAATACCAGTTCGCAGAGTGCGTTTAAGTAACAAAAAACCCGCTTAAAAAGCGGGTTTTTCTTTAATTTAAAAAAAAGACGTTAGCTTACTTCTTTTTCTTCGCTTTCGGGTTTGGTAGGTCAGTAATGCTTCCTTCGAAGATTTCAGACGCAAGACCAATTGATTCATTAAGCGTTGGGTGAGCATGGATAGTTAATGCTACGTCTTCAGCGTCAGCGCCCATCTCAATAGCTAGGCCGATTTCGCCAAGCATTTCGCCGGCGTTTGTACCAACCATTGCACCACCAATTACTCGACCTGTTTCTTTGTCGAAGATCATTTTGGTCATACCGTTAGTTGCATCAGATGCAATTGCACGGCCTGAAGCAGCCCAAGGGAAGGTCGCTGTTTCGTAGCTTACGCCCTGCTCTTTCGCTTCTTTTTCAGTTAGACCAACCCAAGCAACTTCTGGCTCAGTGTACGCTACTGAAGGAATAGCACGTGGGTCGAAGTAGTGCTTCTGTCCAGCAATAACTTCTGCTGCAACGTGACCTTCGTGAACTGCTTTGTGCGCAAGCATTGGCTGACCTACAAGGTCACCGATTGCGAAGATGTGGTCAACGTTAGTACGCATTTGCTTATCAACATTGATGAAACCACGCTCGTCAACGTTAACACCAGCTGCTTCGGCGCCCACTAGCTTACCGTTTGGCTTACGACCAACAGCAACAAGTACTTTGTCGTAACGCACTGGCTCAGCAGGTGCATTCTTACCTTCAAATGTAACGTACAAGCCGTCGTCTTTTGCTTCAACCGCAGTCACTTTGGTTTCAAGCATAATGTTAAACTTGTCTTTGTAGTCTTTCATGAACACTTTCATGATGTCTTTATCAGCTGCAGGAATTAGCTGGTCTAAGAATTCAACTACATCGATTTTCGAGCCAAGCGCTTCGTATACAGTACCCATTTCTAGCCCGATGATACCACCGCCTAGAACTAGCATTTTCTCTGGAATATCTTTCATTTCCAGTGCGCCAGTTGAGTCGATTACACGGTCATCTTCTGGGATGAACGGTAGGCTTACTGGCTCAGAACCCGCAGCAATAATTGCTTTTTCGAAAGTAATCGTAGTGACGTCGTCACCATTTTTCACTTCTAGGGTGTTCGCGCCTGTGAATTTACCGAAGCCTTGTACATGCTTGGTTTTACGCATTTTAGACATACCGCTAAGGCCGTTTGTTAACTGCTTAACAACGCCGTCTTTGTATTCGCGGATTTTATCTAGATCGATGGTAGGCTCGCCAAACGATACACCGTGGCTAGCAAGGTGCTTCGCTTCTTTCATCACTTTAGCAACGTGAAGAAGGGCTTTTGAAGGGATACAGCCAACGTTAAGACAAACACCACCAAGCGTGTCGCGTGAGTCTACGATAACTGTTTCAATACCTAAGTCAGCCGCACGGAATGCTGCTGAATAACCGCCAGGGCCGCCGCCCAGTACCACCAATTGCGTTTTAATTTCGCTCATTGTGAACCTCAATCCTGTTCTTGTAGGGTCATGCTATTACTTTTGTGTAATAGCATAACCTAAATGCCACCAAATGGGCTTATAAAATCGTCGAAAATGTTACTGATATTGTAAACTTTTTCGACCTTTTATTTAAAGTATGATTCTGCGCAAATCAGTTAGGTTTGCAGCAACCTCAGTAGAGAATCTTGCACCTACCGCACCATCGATCACTCGGTGGTCGTAAGACAAGCTTAGCGGCACCATTAGGCGCGGCTCAAACTCTTTGCCATTCCACTTAGGCTTCATCTCAGACTTAGACACACCCAATATGGCGACTTCTGGGGCATTTACAATAGGCGTAAACGCCGTTCCGCCAATACCGCCTAGGCTAGAGATGGTGAATGTGCCACCCTGCATGTCAGCCGCTTTAAGCTTGCCTTCACGAGCCTTCTTAGATGTGTCGATAAGTTCTTGAGACAGCTGCTCAATACCTTTCTTATTCACGTCGCGAATAACAGGTACAACAAGGCCTCCCGGTGTTTCAACCGCAATACCAATGTTGATAAATTTCTTGATGATTAAGCTTTCACCATCGTCAGACAGTGATGAGTTAAACACCTCGTATTTCTCAAGGGCTTTCGCCACCGCTTTCATAACGAAAACAAGTGGCGTGATCTTAAGACCAGACTTAATTTTCGCGTGGTAAGCGTTTTGCTCTTTACGGAATTCTTCAACGTCTGTGATATCTGCTTCGTCGAACTGGGTAACGTGCGGGATAGTCGCCCAGTTACGGTGTAAGAACGGACCAGAGATCTTCTGAATACGTGATAGCGGCTGCTCTTCAATTTCGCCAAACTTGCTGTGATCAACAGGTTTAACTGGCACGATTTGCAGTACGTTGTCGCCTACTGGCGCGCTGCCAGAAGCTGCTGCCGTGCGAGGTTTAGCAAGCTCGGCTTTCACATAGGCTTGAACGTCTTCTTTCAAGATACGATTTTTAGGGCCAGAGCCGCTAACTTGAGTGAGGTCTACACCAAACTCGCGAGCGATACGGCGTACCGAAGGCGAAGCATGTGCTTTACCTGTATTCTTGGCTTCTGGCGCTGGAGGCACAGGAGAACGGCCTTGTGAAGCTTCCTGCTGTGACTCTTGTTTAGTCTCGTCTTGCTTAGGAGCTTCTTGCTTAGGCGCTTCAGCAGGCTTTTCAGCTGCACTTGAAGACGAGCCACCGCTGGTCTCTAGCTTAACAACCAAGGTGCCTTGCTTAACTTTGTCGCCCGTTTTGATAAAGACTTCTTTAATTGTACCTGCATGGGTTGAAGGCACATCCATGGTCGCTTTATCAGTTTCAAGCGTAATGAGACCGTCTTCTTTTTCAACGGTGTCGCCTACCGATACAAGCACGTCGATAACGTCAACTTCACCGTCTTCACCGATATCCGGTACAGCAACTTCAATAGTTTCACTGCTTGAAGAAGCCGCAGGTGCGGAGTCTTGCTTTTCACTTTCTTGGGCAGCTGGAGCAGATGCTTCAGAAGACTTACTTGAGGCCGATTCACTTGAAGACGAGCCTGAGCCGGCAACTTCAAGCTTGATCACTACCGTACCTTCTTTCACTTTATCGCCAGTGCTGATGAATACTTCTTTCACCGTACCTGCGTGTGTTGAAGGAACATCCATGGTCGCTTTATCGGTTTCAAGGGTAATTAGCCCATCTTCTTTTTCAATGGTGTCGCCCACTGAAACCAATACGTCGATTACGTCTACTTCGTCGTCAGAGCCAATATCTGGAACTGCAACTTCAATGACTTCGCTGCTGCCAGATGCAGCAGGTGCTGCGTCTGACTTGCTTTCTTCTTTTGGTGCTTCTTCTTGCTTAGGTGCATCTTCTTTAGAAGATTCATCTGAAGATGATGATTCAGCGGCGCTGCCACTATCACCACCAGCAACTTTCATTTCACCAATGACATCACCTTCTTTGATTTTATCGCCTACTGATACAGACAGGCTTACAATCTCACCTTCAAACGGTGCTGGGATGTCCATTGACGCTTTGTCACTTTCAACAGTAACAACGCCTTCATCTGCCTCAATGTTGTCGCCTACGGCAACACATAGCTCGATAACTTCAACTTCGTCACCGCCTACATCGGGTACGATAATCTTTTGAATATCTGACATATGTAAAATACCTTATCTGGCTTACGCGTAAAGTGGATTAAGTTTTTCAGCGTTAATTTCAAAACGCTTAATGGCTTCTGCTACCACTTTCTTCTCAACGTCACCGCGCTGAGCTAATTCGTAAAGTGATGCCACCACAATGTATGACGCATTAACTTCAAAGTGAGTACGCAAGTTTTCGCGGCTGTCGCTTCGACCGAAACCGTCTGTACCTAGACACCGGTATTCAGTATCGATAAATGCACGTACTTGGTCTGAGTAGTTCTTCACATAGTCAGTGGCAGAAATCGCAGGACCTGCGTCTTTCGTAATTACCTGACCAATGTAAGGTACTTTTTGCTCGGCTTCTGGGTTTAGCATGTTCCAGCGTGCTACGTCTTGACCTTCACGCGCTAGCTCGTTAAACGAGGTCACAGAGTAAACGTCAGAAGATACGTTGTAGTCGTCACATAGAATTTGTGCCGCTTTACGCACTTCATTCAAGATAGTGCCCGAGCCCATCAGCTGTACATTAAGCTTACACTTGTCGTTTTCAACACGCTCAAGCTTATAGATACCTTTAATAATTTTCTCTTCAATGCCCTCTTCTTCAGGCATTGCAGGGTGCTGATAGTTTTCGTTCATCAATGTCAGGTAATAGAAAATATTTTCGTTATTACCGTACATGCGACGTAGACCGTCTTGAATGATAACTGCTACTTCGTAACCGTATGTTGGATCGTAAGTTATACAGTTAGGAATAAGGTTTGCCTGAACGTGAGAGTGACCGTCCTGGTGCTGTAGACCTTCACCGTTGAGTGTTGTTCTACCTGCTGTTGCACCTAAGAGGAAACCACGTGCTTGACTATCGCCTGCTGCCCACGCCAAGTCACCAACACGTTGGAAACCAAACATTGAGTAGTAAATATAGAACGGAATAGTCGTCGCGTTGCACGTTGAGTAAGACGTACCCGACGCAACCCACGATGCCATTGCACCAAGCTCGTTAATACCTTCTTGGAGTACCTGACCTTTCTTATCTTCGCGATAGTAAGCGACTTGGTCGGCGTCCTGAGGTACGTATTTCTGACCTTCGTTGGCGTAAATACCTACCTGACGGAACAAGCCTTCCATACCGAATGTACGAGCTTCATCAGGAATAATTGGCACAATACGCTTACCAATTTTCTTGTCTTTTAGTAGCGCGTTAAGTACACGTACAAACGTCATCGTTGACGATACTTGACGGTCGCCTGAGCCTTTTAAGATAGCGTCGAATGCGCTTAGCTCTGGAATTTCAAGCTGCTCTTCAGCTTGCTCGCGGCGAGAAGGCAGGTAACCACCTAGTGCTTCACGACGCTCGCGAAGGTACTTCATTTCTTCACTGTCTTCGTCGAACTTGAAGTACGGCAGGTCAGCAATCTTGTCGTCTGCTACCGGAATATTGAAACGATCGCGGAACACTTTAATTGAGTCAACGTCCATTTTCTTAACGTTGTGCGCGACGTTTTGTGCTTCACCTGATGCACCTAGACCGAAACCTTTAACCGTTTTTGCAAGAATTACGGTTGGACGACCTTTCGTATCAATCGCTTTTTGGTAGGCTGCAAATACTTTAACTGGATCGTGACCACCACGGTTTAAGCGCCAGATATCGTCATCAGACATATTCGCTACAAGTGCCGCTGTTTCAGGGTACTTGTTGAAGAAGTTTTCACGGGTGTATTTACCGCCCTTCGCTTTACAGTTCTGGTATTCACCGTCTACGGTTTCACCCATTAGCTGAATAAGCTTGCCCGATTTGTCACGGGCAAGAAGCTCATCCCAGTAACTACCCCAGATGACTTTCACTACTTCCCAACCTGCGCCGCGGAACGTGCCTTCAAGTTCTTGGATAATTTTGCCATTACCACGAACCGGGCCGTCTAGACGCTGAAGGTTACAGTTGATAACAAACGTTAGGTTATCTAGGCCTTCACGAGACGCAAGACCGATGGCACCCAAGCTTTCCGGCTCATCACACTCACCGTCACCCATGTAGCAGTATACGCGCTGACCTGAGCAGTCTTTAATACCACGATTAGTGAGGTACTTAAGGAAACGTGCGGTATAGATAGCTTGAAGTGGACCAAGACCCATAGATACCGTTGGGAACTGCCAATAGTCTTTCATCAAGTGAGGATGCGGGTAAGACGATAGACCATCGCCTGCACACTCTTGACGGAAGTTGTTTAACTGCTCTTCAGTTAAATTGCCCTCTATGTAAGAACGGGCATAAATACCAGGAGAAATATGGCCTTGAGCGAAAATAAAGTCGCCGCCTTGGTTTTCGTTGGGCGCTTTAAAGAAATGATTAAAACCTACATCGTAAAGCATAGCGGATGATGCAAAGCTACCAATGTGGCCACCAAGCTCCAGGTCTTTTTTCGATGCACGCAATACGATCATCAACGCGTTCCAGCGAATAGCGGCACGGATGCGCGCTTCAATGGTCAAGTCACCAGGCATTTTTGGCTCTTGTGCTGCTGGAATTGTATTGATGTAGGCAGTGGTAGCGTCATACGGTAAATGCGCTCCGCTGCGACGTGCTTTATCAATAAGTTTTTCGAGTAAATAATGAGCGCGTTCTACGCCTTCCTCTTCTAAAACCGACTCAAGCGCATCAATCCACTCTTTAGTTTCTTGAGGATCTACATCTTGGTGCATCATATCAGACATGGTGCCATCCTATTTTTTGCTTATATAGAAAATCCCCCCTTAGCAATGCCTCTAATCATCAAGGCGCTAAAAGAAGGAAAACTAAATTACGTTGTACTCACAGTGACCCAATCTGGCTCACCTGCTTTTGCAGTGGCACAGGAAAAACCTGACCGGCCTCTGCGAATGAATAGCTATCTAGCCCTTGCTGCCTAAACCGCAAACGTTGACTAAATGACTAAATCTCTAATCGTCGTAATGCGCGCTGAACGCGGGTATCACGTTGATTAATGGTTAATAGCGTTTTTTCAATAAACGCCAAATGGGTGTTACATGCCTGACGCGCAGCCTCTGGGTCGCGAGAAGCAATGGCTTCTACAATTTCACGACGCTGCTTAGCAATGTCCTCTACCGCCTCAGGGTGTGCAGCCAGCATGTCTAAATTTCGTTCGATGTTGTCAACCAACATACTTTGCATGGTGCTCATTACGTGAAGCAGCACCATATTGTGTGACGCTCTCGCCATAATGATGTAAAACTGCCCAAGCGCTTCTGCTTGCGCACGTTTACTCTCGTCAGCTTTGGGCGTTGGCAAATCATTCAATGCTTGTTTCAACGCATTGTAATCTTCAGGCTGACCACGCAGTGCCGCGTAATACGCTGACATACCTTCAAGCGCATGACGAAACTCGAGCAAGTCAAACTGTGTTTCCGGACGCTGGCTCACCAAATCCATCAACGGATCTTTCATTGCCGCATTTAGGTTGCGATTAACAAACGTGCCGCCACCTTGTTTTCGCTCAACCAACCCCCGCGCCTGTAAATTACCAATAGCCTCTCGTAAAGAAGGACGAGACACATCAAATTCAAGCGCGAGTTCTCTCTCTGGCGGTAATTTTTGACCTGCCAATAGCGTACCGTCGAGTATCATTGACTCGAGTTGCTCGGTGATTACATCAGAGAGTTTTTTTCGCTGCTGCCGCATGCGTTGAACGTATCCTTCAATTTAAACCAGCGCTGATATAACAGCAGTGAATGTAAAAAATAATCAGAGATAATTTAATCACAGACACAATTGGTAATACCATTTTACCTATCTAGTTTAAGGCAGATCGATTTCGAGGTAAATACTTCAAAGCATAGCAAAGACGCTAGGTTTTGCTGCGTGTTAAGCTTTATTATTGAAATTGTTAAGAAAAGCTCAGTAATCAAAACTGGTCTGATGAGGCAAAAGGGATGTAAAATAAGATGCGAAGCGATTGATCTGCCTACAATTAATAAACAGACCAAAAGCTGAGAGGTGAGTAAATGTTAAAAATAATGATTATGCGAGGCTACCGACGAGCGTAAGCGCCGATGTAATAACAAGCAGAAAAATAACATTACGCTTTGCTAACTTGACCAGCACTTTAGGCTCTACTGACGCATTTTCCGCCTGCAATTGCTGTTCTTCCGGGGTGAGCATCTCCGCTTGGGATGAGATTTGAGTAAGCACATCGTACGCAGAGACATCAAACTTTAGCGCATATTTCAGCCACTCAGGCAGGGCACGAGAAAAGTGCCCCATCATCAACATACCGAAGGCAGTTACGCGTACAGGAATGTAATCAAGGGCAAACATCAGCCTTCCAGCCGCGTCTTTCAAAGGATGATTAGCCTCACATAGTGCTTCTGTTGAGCTTCTGCTCAGACTGTAAAATAAGGCGCCCGGCGCACCAAACGCTATAAACCAAAGCATGACTGCTGCGTAGTGTTGATAGTTTAGCCAAGTTAAATGTTGGCCAAAGCTCTTGCCTTCTGCGCCTGCAGTGCCGTCGCTGTCTACCTGACTTGCGCAATGTCCTAGTTGGTCGGTGTACATACTGCAGGCCTGTAGGTCTCCCCGCTCTGCTGCATTTAAAAAGTTTTTATAGGTTGCCCGTAATACAGGGCAGCCGATGCAGACAAACAATACAATGCTCTGCTCGATAAAAGTGAGAAATGCACCAAGTACCCAATACTCAACGACACCCAACAGTGCAGCAGGAAGTAATAGGAAGAGATAAAAAGTGGCGGTAGAGGCTTTTTCATTCCCCCCTTCACCTTCTTGAAACTGCATTAAACCTTTATCTTGAAGAAAAGCGCGATATTGACCGGCATATTTTTCTATATGCCAGTTCGGTGTCTTTGTTATCAGCCGCTCTAGGCTGAGAACTAACAGCAAACTCATTAACATCATAGGTATTGCATTTCCTTTTTTTAGCGGCCCAGATTATTTAAACCCTGAAACACGCATTCTATATCTTGCCCAATCAAAAGACTCACCAGGGTCAGTTTTACGCCCCGGCGCGATATCATTATGACCTACGATACGCCCTAAAGTGATCCGAGGATAGTGTCTTATAATAAAATCCGTAAGTTCACCAAGCGCTTTATACTGGGCGTCGGTATAAGGCAGAGTATCAGTCCCTTCAAGTTCGATACCTATCGCATTGTCGTTACAGCGACTGCGCCCTTGAAATGAAGACAAACCTGCATGCCATGCGCGCTGCTCAAACGGCACAAACTGCTCCACTTCACCGGTACGGTAAATCACGCAGTGAGCGGAGACCCGCAGCCCCGCAATTTCTTTATAAAAAGGATGTTCATCCGGATTGAGCGTACCGGTAAACAATTGACGAATACCCGACGTACCAAACTGTGAAGGTGGAAGTGAAATATTGTGTATAACTAATAAGCTGACATCTGTGGTATCAGGACGCGCATCAAAATGCGGACTTGGGATGTAGCGCGCTTTATTGTAGAGCATCATAGTTTTTGCTTCGATATTTGATTTTCTGCGTTGTAGCCTACATTGTATATGGATATGAGTGTATAGGGCTATATATGTTACTTTCCAGTAGTTTACTCGCGTACATTAGCGTGCAGGCTGTGCGTAAGCACTGCGCATTACTATCGAAAAAAGGTTAAAGCATGAATGAACAACAAGACCCGACGACGTCAACGGGCAAATGGATGGTTGCGCTTGCGTGGATTTGCGGCTTTGGGCTTTTAGTATTTGTCTTCTCCGATCTGTTAGAAAAGCAAATAAACCCAAATAGTGAGCCGACATCTGAGCGTATTGGCTCGCAAACTGAGGTTCGTCTTAAGCAAAATCGCCAAGGCCATTACGTCACCACGGGGTATATTAACGGTGAGGAAGTGGTATTTCTTGTTGATACTGGTGCAACCGATGTGGCCGTCCCCGCTCACTTGGCCAATAGGCTTCAACTTAAAGCCGGTCGCGAGGGGTTAGCGAGTACAGCTAACGGCGTAGTTCGGGTGGCCGAATCAACGATTGATACTTTGCGTATTGGTGAGATTGTGGTGCGCGATGTAAAAGCAAACTTAAATCCCGGCATGCAAGATGACCATATCTTGCTTGGAATGAGCGTTCTTCGCCAATTAGAGTTTACTCAGCGCGGAGATTGGTTAATATTGCGTACCCTTTAATAGACCATAGCACAGATCATAGCGATGAAGATGACATCACCAGACATGTTCGCGATTCGAGAGCAAGTATCGAACGCGCTTATTGAAGATCTTGGCGGCGAGTTGAATGCCGCAAACGACATTACCGCGAACCTAATAGATGAAAGCGTTAACGCAAAAGCTACCATCATTACCCGCGAGCCCTGCGTTATATGCGGTATCGCATGGGCAAATCAAGCCTTTACGCTTATTGACGAGACGGTATCGCTGACTTGGCATGTTGAAGATGGCGAGCAGGTTGATGCCAACACCGTACTGGTGAGTATAGAAGGTTCTGCTCGCGCTATACTCACTGCAGAGCGTACAGCGCTTAACTTTCTGCAGACTCTGTCAGCCACGGCTACCGTGACCGCTTTTTACGCCAAGTTCTTAGAAGGCTCGCACACCAAAATTCTAGACACACGTAAAACCTTGCCAGGCCTTCGCTATGCACAGAAATACGCAGTGCGCTGTGGCGGCGGTAAGAACCATCGTGTTGGTCTTTTTGACGCGTTTTTGATAAAAGAAAACCACATTTTTTCTTGCGGTGGTATTCAAAAAGCTGTTAATCGAGCAAAAGCGATGATGCCAGGCAAACCTGTTGAAGTAGAGGTTGAGAACTTAGAAGAACTTGAACAAGCCCTTTCAGCGGGTGCCGATATCGTTATGTTAGATAATTTTTCTAACGAACAGATCCAACAGGCAGTAGCGCTTAACAATGGCCAATGTAAACTAGAAGTATCAGGGAACATTACTGATGAGCGACTAGCATCGCTTGCCAAGCTTGGCGTGGACTATATTTCGTCTGGTGCATTAACCAAACATGTTCAGGCAATTGACTTGTCTCTGCGTATTAATTTGTCATAGCAAATCAAGTGAGTGACAACGTGTTTTTTGGTGATATAAGCGGCATTACTTCGGTCATCAACACCATATGAAAGCGTGAATTGTCGTATCGCACGCGATACCACAATTCACGCCTACCTTTAGTTTTTTCTCTTTAATGTTCTCTGTGTATAGATGAATATACGTAGTTAAGTCATTAAGATTTATACGAAAGTTCAAGCACACAGGCCTGCCATGGCGCACCGAACCATGTCATACTGCAAAAGCTAGACATACGTATAGTTGCCTATACTTGTCAGTGACAAATAAAATTCTATACTGAGTATCAAGTACCAGGGGCGTTGAAATGGACGACTCGGGTATAAACGTCAATTTGAATTTGATTTAACTTAGCGTGTTATACACGTCCCGGAGAAAAACCATGATGAACATGAATACAAAAAACCAAAAGGGTTTCACCCTAATCGAACTAATGATTGTTGTTGCAATCATCGGTATCCTTGCAGCAATCGCATTGCCTGCTTACCAGAACTACACGCAAAAAGCGCGTTTTACTGAAGTTACTAATGCGACAGCTGCGGTAAAATCTGCTGTAGAAGTTTGTGCTCAAACAACTGGTGACCTAGCAAACTGCGTCCAAAACTCTAACGGCATACCTGCAACTGTTGCAGCATCTGCAGCCAACGCTAACCCAGACATTGTTGGTGTTGATACCGGCGCAAACGGTGTTATCACTGCTACTGCGCATGGCGATATGGATGTTCCTGCGCCAGGCACTTATGTTCTTACTCCAGCGTTGAATGCCGGCCGAGTTACGTGGACAGCGGCGTGTAACCCAGCAACTCTCTGCTAGTTTGTATCTTTGAGCAACCGAAGGCCCAGTCTAGAGCTGGGCTTTATTGTTTCAATTAAGGAAAGACTGTGGCAAAAGCTGTAACTACATTTACCTGGCAAGGAAAAGATCGATACGGGCAGGCGCGCAAAGGTGAAGTGTCTGCAACGTCGTTATCGGAGGCAAAAAACCTACTCCGTCGCCAGGGTATCTCGGCTAATAAAGTTAAAAAACTTGCAACGCCCCTGTTTGGCGGTGCTAAAAAAATCACGCCAGCAGATATTTCCGTAATTTCACGGCAAATTGCTACCATGCTTGCCGCAGGGGTTACGCTGATTCAGTCTTTGGACATGATTGCACAGGGTCACGCAAATTCATCAGTTCGCAAACTACTTGGTGAAATTACAGAAGAAGTAAAATCAGGTAATCCGCTGTCTTCTGCGTTAAGAAAACATCCCCTTTATTTTGACGACTTATATTGCGACTTGGTTTACACCGGCGAGCAGTCGGGCGCCCTTGAAACTATCTATGACCGTATAGCCACCTATAAAGAAAAGGCCGAAGCACTAAAATCAAAAATCAAAAAAGCGATGTTTTACCCTATCGCTGTTGTGGTTGTTGCTTTTATTGTTACAACTATTCTGCTTATTTTTGTTGTGCCACAATTTGAAGAAATCTTTAGCAGCTTTGGGGCTGAGCTTCCTGCATTCACACAGTTCGTGCTGGCAATTTCCCGATTTGTGCAGGACTACGGTATTTTCATCGCCATGGGCCTTGCTGCCGCCGGCTTTATGTTTGTGCGAGCCCATAGACGCAGTCAAAAGCTGCGCGATACGGTCGACCGTAATATTTTAAAAATTCCGGTTATCGGAGAAATACTTAAAAAAGCCAGTATCGCCCGCTTTACCCGCACCCTGGCCACTACCTTCGCCGCGGGCGTACCGCTTATCGGTGCTCTAGAATCTGCCGCGGGTGCATCGGGTAATGCTGTTTATCGCGATGCCATTTTGTATATACGTAAAGAAGTAGCGGGCGGTATGCCTATGCACGTGGCCATGCGCGCAACCCAAGTATTCCCGGATATGGTGACCCAAATGATTGCTATCGGTGAAGAGTCGGGCGCGGTTGACGAGATGCTAAGTAAAATAGCCACCATTTATGAAGCTGAGGTTGATGATATGGTCGACGGGTTAACCAGCTTGCTTGAACCTATGATCATGGCTGTACTCGGTGTAGTTATCGGCGGCTTGATTGTGGCCATGTACTTACCTATATTCGAAATGGGTAACGTGGTATAACTTATTCAGTATATTAGCTTTAAGTGCACCGCTTTGATGTCATCAGGGCGCCTTAAAACGGCGCTTTGATGTAAACTTAAAGATGATAAACTCAAAGCCACGCCCGTTTTCGACCATTAATAAAATTAAAAGAACTGCACTTCATGGACGCCATAATAACGCTTAGCCAGCTCTACCCCGCTATTTTCTATTGCCTTGTTTTTCTTGTAAGCCTAATGGTGGGCAGCTTTTTAAATGTAGTAATTTACCGTTTGCCTATCATGATGGAGCGCAGCTGGCAGCAAGAGTATGAAAGCTATTTTAGCGATAGCGAAAATGATGGTATTTCCACATCGGCTAATGATAAATCAACCACGCCGGACGAGCCTTTTAACCTTGTTAAGCCTGACAGCACCTGCCCAAGCTGCGGCCACAAAATTCGCGCATGGGAGAACATACCTGTTATCAGCTACCTGTTTCTCAAAGGCAAATGTGCAAAATGCAAAACCGGCATTTCTATTCGCTACCCACTTGTTGAACTGTTCACTGCGCTGGCCTGTACATTTGCAGCCTATCAGTTTGGCGTTACGTCCCAAGCGCTTTGGGCCGTAGCATTTACTTATGTACTGGTGGCACTCCTTTTCATCGATTTAGACAAAATGTTATTGCCCGACCAGCTTACGCTTCCTTTACTTTGGCTAGGGCTGCTATTGAGTACGCAAAACGTCTTTGTTGGTACTACCGATGCTATTATCGGCGCGGCGGCTGGATATCTAAGTTTATGGTCGGTGTATTGGCTGTTTAAACTTGTTACGGGCAAGGAAGGCATGGGGTACGGCGACTTTAAACTGCTTGCAGCACTTGGGGCGTTTACTGGTTGGCAGGGTTTACCTGTTATTATTTTGCTTTCTTCATTTGTTGGTGCTATCGCTGGCATACTCATTATGGTTATTCAGAATAAAGGCAAATCGTTAGCGATTCCTTTTGGCCCCTATTTAGCTGTAGCGGGCTGGCTGACTCTGCTTTTTAAAGATGAAATTATCACTACCTATCTGAATATTGTGCTTTAAAATTAAGTAATGCTTTAACTACAAGGCTTAATGGTTATGGATAAACAACAGGCGTTCGTCGTAGGCCTGACCGGCGGTATAGGAAGTGGTAAATCTGCTGCAACAGCATGCTTTGAAAAACTGGGTATCGACATTGTAGACGCAGACGAAGTAGCGCGAGATGTGGTTGCGCCAGGCTCTCAAGGTTTGAAAGAGATAGCAAACCGCTTTGGAGATGGCATTTTACTGGAAGATGGAAACCTTAATCGCGCCGTTCTTCGCGAAAAAGTGTTTGCTGACGACGTTGAGAAACACTGGCTGAACAACTTACTTCACCCCCTCATCCGCTTGCGCATGCAGTACCTCACTGGTGAATCGACCAGCCCTTACTGCATTTTATCTGTGCCCCTACTTGTTGAAAACAAGCTGACGGAAATGTGTAACTACGTTATTGTGGTTGACTGTCCGGAAGCAATGCAGCTTGAACGCGCGCTTAAACGTGATGGCAGCACGGAGCAAACCATAAGAAACATCATGGCGTCTCAAGCCACACGAGAAGAGCGCATTAAAGCAGCCGATACGGTTTTAGATAACAGTACAACATTATCTGCCCTTTCTACACAAATTACAGACCTCCATAACACCCTGTTGGCATTATCATCTGGCTAAGTTTTATATAGCGTGATCCCCCTAAGAATTAGAGGGTAATGGCCGTTTTTGAAACTTTTTTGAACAAAAAACGTCAAATAAAAAATTTGTCGTACAAGTGTGCTTGGCTTAAACGCGTTGATGCTTTAGGCTTATCGCTGTTAAGTTTCAATTTTGGCGAGCGTCGCGTGCCAATTCTTCACGTCAATGGGTTTTAAGGGGTTTCATGGGTAACGCTGTTTTCGAATTTCCATTAAAGGAAAAAGTACGTAACTATCTACGTGTTGAGCAGCTGCTTGGACAACTTAAGATCACTGCAAAATCTGAGCATACCCATTTGCAGCTCGTTTTCTTTGAGCAGCTTTTTGAGCTTCTTGATTTAATTGAACGATTAGACTTGCGCTCTGACTTGACTAAAGACCTTGACGCTCACGAGAAGAACTTGGTCTATTGGTCAAAGCATCCCAAAATTGATAGCACTGCGTTAGAACAAGCGCTAAAGACAGTACTTACCCTGAAGCAAAAGCTTAAAACAGATCGTCGGTTTGGCAGTGTGCTAAAAGATGACAAACTGCTAAGCGCTATTCGTCAGCGTTTTGCTATTCCCGGTGGCGCGTGTAGTTTCGACTTACCCAATTTGCACTTTTGGTTGCAGCAACCGTTAGAGCATCGCCAAACAGAAATAGCGCAATGGCTTGAAACGCTGGGCCTATTAGACGATGCCATTGCAGTCAGCCTATCATTTATAAGAGAGCGCGGTCAGTTTGTTGACGTCGTTGCTGATAACGGTTTTTACCAAGGCGCGGCAGAAGACAAAAACGAACTTATTCGGGTGAAATGTAGCGTGGATGAGGGTTATTACCCCACATTAAGCGGCAATAAATACCGGTATGCACTGCGCTTTATGTTGTTCTCGCCACAAGAAGGTCACACTGGCGCAGTGGAAAGCAGTATTCAGTTTCGCTTAGCAGCCTGTTAAACTTCAATTCTATTTAATATTTTTCGTCTTCGGTATGCCTATGGTACCGGTAAGACTTATTTCACTGGAGTCTATTATGGAAGTGAAATGCCCTATTTGCGCCAAACAAGTGGTTTGGGCACCAACAAGTGAGTACCGCCCTTTTTGCAGTAAGAAATGTCAGCTTATCGACTTAGGTGAGTGGGCTGCAGAGGACAGAAAAATTGCCGGTAAGCCTGCAGAAGACGCAACGCCTAAACATATCGATGTTGAAGAAATCGAGGCAATGTTAGCGCAACAATCTGACGATTTTTTTAAACACTAAGCTAAGTTTGTCGTATTTTCCCCAACAATAATCGACGCGTATTTGAGTAAATTCATTTTCGAACGTATTTCAGTGACACTCTTGCTGGTGTAGTATCAAACTGTTGCGTATCGAATTCTATGATACCTTCGATATCAAGCAATCGCGCGGCGGGTCGTTGCTTTAGCTCATCTAAAAACTAAAAAACGCGTATTCAATGCACTGCCTGTCGCTTCTTAAGACTCGTAAAAAAGGAACATGAATGTTTAACTCTATCGCGCTTGTTGGTGGTACTCATGGTAATGAGACCAGTGGTATTCAGCTTATTCGAAATTGGCAACAGTTTGGATTGCCCACGCGATTTAATGAGCTAAATGTTTCATTGACGATTGCCAACGAAACGGCTCTTCAAGCGAACGTACGCTTCGTAGAAGAAGATTTGAACCGACAGTTTACCTTAGAGCGCTTAGCCGGCAATAACCCAGCCAAAGAAGCGGTGCTTGCCAAATCACTTAATGAAAAGTTCGGTCCAAAGGGCAATTCAAACACCGACTTTGTCATTGATATTCATAACACTACCAGCGAGATGGGTGCCACACTTATTATTCTGGAAGCGGATGAATTTCACGTTCAGCTGGCACGGTTCGTTAAGCAGCAAATGCCTGAAGCGAATATTTTGGTGGAAGATGAGAAACCTTATCTTGAGCACGGCTACTTATGTACTACCGGTAAGAAAGGCGTAATGATTGAAGTGGGTGGTCAGCCTCAAGGCGTGCTAAGAGAAGATGTATACCTTTTAACACAAACTATGGCTGAAGCCATTTTAGATTTTTGTGTCGCCTACAACAATAATGAAATAGAGATAGACGCATTGCCTGCGTGTGAGGCTTTTCGCCTAGGTGAGAACGTGGGTTTTCCACTCGATGAAAATGGTAAGCGCACCGCTATGATCCATCATTCATTGCAAGACAATGACTTTAAGCCCTTACTACCAGGTTCGCCTATGTTTAGAACCTTTGATGGAAAAGATATCCCGTGGGATAGGGAAAAAGAAACCTACCCGCATTTTATAAATGAAGCGGCGTACTTTAAGCTGGACGTTGCGTTTGCTACGTCTGAGCGTATTACCCTTTAGGCAATACAGGTTGGTTTCTCTGCAACTTTCAAACGTTAATGCCGAAACCAACTGCCGATATCACACAAAATGCTGAATCGCTTAGAGCGTTAAATAGACAAAGGCCGGTCAGAGACTGACCGGCCTTTTTGGAGCAAGGTGAACTCTCTCGCCGGTCAGCCTAAGTTTCACGGCCCGCTCAACTTAAAGTAATGAACATAGGCAGCGCCTGAGTCAGAGTATGTTAAAAAAGCTCTATTTTAGGCTCTCGCGCCTCTTCAAACTCATTTCTTTCTTCCGGCGACGATTCATTAATATCGAAATGAATTTTACGCTGGTCTTCCATTACATACTTTTCAAACATTTCTTTGGTGCTCAAGTTAAACGACTCATCAAAATGCTCTCTATTATTAATGTATGACGAAAACTGCCCAAATAAACTTACAATAGCGTCTTGCTCTAATTTCACATGTTCGGTGCGCTGGCGAATAATATCTTGGAACTGAATTTTTGCGATTGCCCCACTTACTTTAAATGCAACCTCTGTTGCACTTTGTGAGAAGCACGCCAGCATCTTGGGGTTAAGCTCTTCTAGTATACGATAGTGTGTCGTTATATTTTCCAGCGACTCAGAAAACCCTGTTAGTAATTCGCACGTATCATTTGCTCGTGTTGAGTTCAGCATTTTTTCGCCCTGCAGATGCGCTGCATCGAGGGCAGATTTAATACCCGTTTCAATTTTTTCTGCTGCTTCTGAAGACTGAGACGATAGAATGCGCACTTGTTCAGCTACCACAGCAAACCCGCGCCCATATTCGCCAGCACGCGCCGCTTCAATTGCCGCATTAAGCGCTAACAAGTTGGTTTGGGACGCAATATTTTTGACCAGTTCGGTAAGCTCTTTAAGATTTTCAACCTCACGCATTACCCCTTGAATAGCTTCAGTATCTGCAATTTGTTGCGCGCGCTGTGTATTAATCATTTCTTTTATATTAGTTAGGCGCTGCGCCGCAAGCTCAAACTCGTCTGCACTTTTCTCCTTACAATTAAGGGCATTCTTCTGACCCAACTCAACGCTATCTATACTGTCTTGAATACTGCTTTCAATTTCATACAGCGCTTTCATCAGCTCCATTGAAGCGTCTTCGGTAATAGCGCTTATGCCGTCCATTTGCCCTTTGAGGATGGCCACATATTCACTGACTTGAGTATGTGTTTCGTTGAGCTGCTCAGATGTCTCTCGTAAATAGTCTTCTTGCTTGTTTAAGCTTGTCTTGAATGTATTCGTTTGCCTAAACGAATACCATGAAATAAAGCTTAAGAAACCCAAAATTGTAACTATGGTACCGGCTTGTCCTCCTAAAAACTCTGGAGATACATTTAGTGATATTGCCATACCAAGAGCAGACACGCCTACCAAACCGCTCCAAAGCAAAAGTGAGTCCGTAACGCTATTAAACTTATCCGTAAGCACTTTAAACTTTTCAGCGAGTACCATTTCATAATACTGCTTTGCTTTTTCAAGTACTTTCATAATTTAACCTTATGCAGTTGGCACCAACTGCTTTACTACACCTAATAATTGTTCTGGCTCAACAGGTTTCACTAACCAGCCTGTAGCACCTGCAGCTTTCGCTTCTTCTCGACGACTTTGCTGCGATTCCGTAGTTAACATCAACATGGGGGTGAATCTAAATTTGGATTGCTGCTTTAGAGTTTTTATTAGCTCGATACCATTCATACCTGGCATATTTAGGTCAGTAATAATCAATTTGGGCGATATTGATTCAAGCGCAGTCATAGCCGCTTCCGCACTTTCTGACTTTGTTACCGTATAGCCTGCCCGCTTTAGCAGCATTTCCATGCTCATCAGCATTGTTGCTGAATCATCTACTAAGTGTATTGCGCTCATTGCATTACCTCTTGTTTATAGCCAATTAACTGTTTACACAATTCAGTATAGTCTCGAGCTCCGCGACTGTGAGGTGCATAGGCAAATACCGGTTTATTTCTTGCGAATGCTTCGGCTAATGTTATGTTTTTATGTATTGGGCTAAGCACTTTGTTTCGGCCATAGCGGCCGTACCAGTTGCTTAGTTCTTGGCGGTGTAACTTTAAGTTTAGCTCTACCATTACCGGCAAAATGGATAAGCTTGTCGCTCTGAACTTGCGCTCTACCATGGCCTTACGACACGCATTTAACAGCTTTTGAACACCGTCGCTTGCAAGTGGCATTGGCGTAGCAGGGATGATGATATCCGTTGCGGCGGACAGTGCTGCCATCAGCTGTGAGCTTAACGTTGGCGGCGTGTCGATAATAACGATATCGAAATACGTCGATACTTGGTCGCTATCACACCAAAGACGAATAGCGTCTAACGCAATGTCGTCGTTAGTGTTGGCGCGCGTGGTGTCGACATTGGTGGCGTATATTTCTTCACTACATTTAACAATTGAAGTAAAAAAGCCTTTGAGAGGCATGGTGGTTATGATGTTTTGTGACTCAGTGCCAAGGGCCGTCAAGCCTTGCATCACGTGACCTTGATTATCTAAATCCAGAACTAAAACACGGTAGCCATGTTGCGCCAAACCAAAAGCAAGGTTGACCACTGTAGTAGTCTTTGCTGTCCCGCCTTTGCGATTCGCAACCGTGATCACTCTCATTCACACCACACTTTATTGTTGTCTGATTGAAGCATTTCTACTATCCAATATAGTTCTGACGATTCAGGCTGTACACTAACCTTTGGTCGTAAGCACAGTAGCACTTGGAAAACCGCAGTATGTGCCGTTGTTAACGTCTTCAAGTTCAACTGTCGCGAGGTGTCCTCTGTCAGCCAACTAAATAAGGTTTCAGCCTCTTCAATTTCACAATGCCCGGTAAGCACTGCTACTTTTTTTTTGTACGTTATAGGCATGTGGATAAAACCTCCTGCACATTAATTATGAGTAATACCCTTCCATCTCCAAGCAATGCTGTGCCAGAGAAATGGGAGTAGCCAGCAAGGACGCCTTCAAGTGGTTTTTGAATAACATCAATACCTTCATGAAACTTATCAATAATAAGCCCAAACTCTCCCTGCGGCGTTGACACCACCAATATAGAGTGTTCCTCTTTACCGCCGTCAGGCTCGAACCCGAGCGCATCTCGCAAATTACAAAGCGGTATTAATTTATCGCGTATCACCAATACGTTTTCATTGCGAATTCGCTGAATGTCCTGTGTAGGAACTTTCACTGTCTCTACTACCGCATCCATACTGACGCCAAACATTTGGTCGTTTACTTCAAACATCATGACGCGATTGACTGACATTGTCTGAGGAAGAAGCAGCTTGAACGTAGATCCTACGCCAACCTCACTCTGCATTTCTATGCTACCGCCTGCCTGACTTACCATGGTTTTTACTGCATCCATGCCCACCCCACGACCGGACAAATCCGACACTTGTTCACTGGTGGAAAACCCTGCGGCAAAAATTAATTGAAGTGCCTCGTTATCGTCTATGCTCTCAAGCTGAGATTCCGTTATCACGCCTTTCTGAAACGCGAGAAGCTTAATTTTATGAGGGTCTATGCCCTTGCCATCGTCACGTATTTCAATTATGACGCTGTCATCAAGGGGGGTAGCAATCAAGTCAATACGCCCAGTTTCTGGCTTGCCCGCCTCTATTCTGTCTTCGGGCGATTCAATACCATGGTCAATGCTATTGCGCAGTAAATGAATAAGAGGCTCAGATAACGACTCAATTAAATTTTTATCGAACTCGGTGTCTTCACCCTGCATACAGAGTTCGATTTTCTTGTCGAGTTTTCTTGATAAATCTCTGACCAACCTTGGATAGCGCTGGAAAACATGTGAAACCGGCACCATTCGTATCTGCAGTACCGCGCTTTGTAATGATTCCGTTAGACGGTTAACAATTGAAAAATGCGCTTTTATCTGTTTGCTTAGTTTCTTGCTTCCACCTTCTTCTTCAGCTTGCTTCGCCAAATAAGGAAGTGAATTTTTTGCAACCGTTAGTTCGCCTACTATGTCCATTAAATAGTCAATTTTGCTTTGATCGACTTTGAGCATCTTGACGGCTTGTCGTTCAGCTTTAGCCGGTTGAGAAGCCTCGTCTTCCGCCGTTTGCATCTCTGATTCGTTTATTGCGTTGGTGGTTTCAACAACATCCTGTATTTCAGGTATGTCATTTTGCACGTCTTCTAACGCCGCATTAATTGCACTTATCAGTTCTGCTTCATCGCTGAATGTTTGCTTTAGCACATTGCCAACAAGCATGGAAATTGAGGGAAACATAAACTCTGCGCTGTAGCCTTCAGAGCTTATCAATGCTAATTGCTGCGTTAATAACTCTTTTTCATGTGGTAACAAGCCCTCTTTACTTGGCTCATCAGCACCGCTGGCTGAATCGTCCGCAGAGTCATCTGGACCGCCGAGTTGTTTGTCGTCATCCAGAAACGTAAGATCGTTATCAGATGATAAAAATGACAACACCGCTTTTGTTGGCATAGGATGTGTTTGCGACGCTAGCAAAAGCCCAGCGGTCGACTGCAGCATATTGGTATCACCAGTCTCACGAGCCGTTTTTAAAGCGTCATTTAGCGCTTCATCATTAAGCTGCGCCACGCTGTCGAGGATCTTGTCTTTACAGCGATATTTAAGCGCCTGCTGGGTAAGTTTATGTAATGTGTACTGGCCTTCATAGTAGGCCATATGCGTCACAACAGTGTCTTCGCTCGCCTCGCCAAGGGCCGTTATTTTTAAAACACATTGATAAACATCAGCATCAGCGGCCATCGCGGGCGCGTTAATTTCGAAAGCGTGCAACCCCGGCAGCGCCAGTGCGACATTCACTGGGTCCTCACCGCGAAAAAAGCAACCTTCATCAGGCGTATATTCCATGACATACAGATCCGATGACGCGCTTTTAGACAATAACGCAATATCCGCATTGTCATCGAACGCATCAAGCGCAGTAGCTACTGAATCAGCGATTTCGTTGGTGCTGCTATCAGCCTGAGCGGCAGGTGTTTGTTCAGTGGTGCTGGCATCAGCTTGAGATGGGTCAATGAAGGCTCTAAGCTGTGCACTTAAATCGGTAGAGATGGGTTGCCATTCAGCGAGATTTTGAGTTCCGTTTTCTAGCTCATCAAACCACATAGATATCTGGTCTAGCGCCTCGAGAAGCAAGTCACCAATCTCGTCGTTGTAATCAACCTCTTTTGCTCGCACGCTGTCTAGCAAATCTTCCGCAGCATGAGCCAAACGCGTTAGTGGTTTTATATCGAATAAGTCTGACGACCCTTTAATAGTATGTAAGTCTCTGAAGATTTTGTCCACTTTGTCTGATGATGGGCCAGAAGTTTGAATCTCAACAAGCTCTTGGCTTGCAGACTCGAGGTTCTCACGAGACTCACCGATGAATACGTCGAGTAGTTCACTCATTAGCTACCTCCTAAAACCGCGCTAACCACAGACTTAAGTGAATCTGCGTTCACAGGCTTAGTCATGTAGAAATTGGCACCGCATTGATAGGCTCGCTGCGCGTCTTGAGTCGCAGACTCTGTACTTATCATGATGATGGGAACAGCGCGCAAAAGCTCGTTTTGCCGTATTTCTTTACAAAGTCGGTAACCGTCCATTTTCGGCATATTCACATCGACCAAAAACAAATCGATGTGTGTGCCAATGGCTTTTTCCAGTGCTTCCACACCATTTTCAGCTTCTTCTACGACGCGATCGTCCGAAGATACCAGCATTTTATGAAACATTCTGACTGTAGACGCATCGTCAACTATCATTACCGTTTTCATGTTACGCCCCTCCTACAAGTGGCTTTTGGTAGGCAATAACATCACCGAACTTACGCACTTTAAACATAGACGATATACGGCTCATTGACTCACTATGACCTAAAAAGATGTATCCGCCCGGCTTCATCGCATCAAACAATACATGTGCTGCTTTTTTGCGCGACTCATCGTCAAAATAAATGAGCAGATTTCGGCAAAAGACCAAATCAAAATGTCGAAACCCCTTGATGTTTGTACCTGATAGGATGTTGGCTAACGAGAATGAAACCGACTCTCTTATATCGTCACATAGCTGAAACTGACCGTTGGTCTCAATGAAATACTTTTTCACCAACGCAGTTGGAATGTTCTGCACAGAACGCTTTGAATAAAGTCCTTTTTTAGCAGACGCTAGAACATTGCTGTCTATATCTGAAGACGCAATCTCTACATCTCGATGCGCTAGCCCTTTCCAGTTTTCTATAAGATGAATTGCTATAGAGTACGGCTCTTCGCCCGTACTTGAAGGCACCGACCAAATCCGTAAATCTTCCCCAGGTGGGCGATAACTATCGAGTTCATCCATGATATAGCGTGTCATTGCATCAAATTGGTATTCTTCGCGGAAAAAGTAGGTTTCATTCACCGTCATTGCGTTGACTAGGTTCTGAAACTCTTCACCCGACGCTTGGAACCGCATAAAGGTAAAATAGCTTTTGAAGTTAGTGTGGCCCGTAGCCTTCATTCGCTCGTGTAGACGTTTATCAACAAAATAACGTTTCGAGTTTTCAAAATGGATCCCGGTTTTTCGGTAAAACATCGACCGAAAGCGCTCGAAATCAGCAACAGCAATTTTTTCCAACGTTTCTGAAGTCATTACGCACTCCCTAATTGATTTCGAATTAGGCTAATGACAAAAGAAATATAGGCATGATTAGGAAAACGACTTTCTACAGTTTGCAAAATGTCATAGGTAGAGCAGTCAGACACCTCTGCGAGCTTGTCTAAAGCTGTACCCACAACATTTTCATTGTCATCATTAAGTGCAATATGATGCAGCCAACTTAACGCATCGGGGTGTGCTACTGCGCCAATAATGTCAACACAAAAAATACGCGTATCTGGGTCATCATCTTGCATAAGTTTATGCACGTTGTGTGCGAACAAATCAGGGTTTTGCTGCATAAGTTCAATTGCACCGTTACGCAACTGTACTTGTTCGCTTTTCAACATGCCTATCAGTTGAGATGCATCGGCATCCGTCATATTGTGCTCAAGCGCACTAAATAATGCTTCGATAACTGTAGGGTCATTTTCTGCAGGAAGTCGCGCTAAAAAAGCCTTGTGTGCATTTTCTTCACCACTTAAATCCCGCACTGCCCAGCGTCTTACGCTGCTGTCTGGGGAGGCTAAATCGGCGACTAACTGCTGTGGCGTTCGTTGAGCACTGCGCTTTTCTTCTTGTTGAATTACTATGTCGTCACTGGCATTTGATTTCTTTTTTAAACCCATAACACTTGCTCCTGTTATCGACAAAGTGCATTCAACTTTGACACTATTTTAGGACTGTCTAATACAAGACTGGCGCAGCCGGCCTCTATCAGTTCTTTTGGCATACCGAATACGACAGATGTTGCTTCACTCTCGGCAATCGTTGTAGCACCACCTTTGTATGCTTTGCTCATTGCAGCTACACCATCGCTGCCCATTCCAGTCAGCTGTACACACAACATAGCGAGAGGTTCATAACAATTCAGTGCGCTATCAACCATACGATCGACACTGGGATGCCACAAAAAGCTGGGGCTCGCTGGTACGGGTCGAACGTGAATATCCGCCCCCGCTTTAGCAAAAGCTAAATCAGCATCGCCCTTTGCCAAGTAGATTTTGCCCGCTTCAAGCATCATTCTCGAGTCAACTTCGACAACTGTTAGTGGACTTAAGCCATCAAGTCGCTTGGCTAATGCTTGGGTAAACGAAGCAGGCATATGCTGTGAAATCACAATGGGTACAGGAAATGTGGGCGAGATATTCGTTACCAGGTGTTCCAGCTTTCGCGGCCCACCAGTTGAGACGCCTATCATTACAATTTCAAACGGCGCACTTTTATTGTTCCTCACCACACGCTGCTTCACTTCGGGAGGCGCTTTGAAAGTTGGGCGCGGTGCCTTTCCTGTCTTTGCTAACGCATTTATTTTGTTGATTAACGGCGTTTCTATATCAGAAATGTCTCGGCTAACAGTGCCCCCTGTTTTTAGTACAAAGTCGCTGGCGCCAAGCGCTAATGCCTCAAGAGTAATGGCCGCACCTTTTTGCGTTAGCGAAGAAACCATAATAGTGGGGCATGGATATACCTTTCTTAGTAAAGCTAAGCAGGTCATACCGTCCATCACAGGCATATTGATGTCGAGTGTTATACAGTCAGGTTTAAACTCAACTGCTTTAGACAATGCTTCTTCACCGTTGCGGGCGACCTGAACAGTGAACCCCTCTTTTTCAAATAATTGAGTAAATAGTTTACGCATCAGCGCTGAATCATCCACTGCTAGTACCTTTACCGACATAACATCTCCCTTCAATAAACTTACTAATACTACCTACTCAATTAGCATTGTTCTTGCGCTTTAGCCACGGCGTTATCATTTAACAAAACAGTGGGTTCAATAATTTGAATTATGCGTTTTTCATCGTTCAATTTAATTAATCGACTTAAGAATTCAGACTGCATTTCTGACAATGAGGGCGCTGTTTCAATGGTTTGTTTCACCACGGTTTTCACCTCTGCCACACCGTCAACAATAAATCCAGTACGCTGCTTATCTTTAGTTAACACAACAATACGTTGACGCTCAGACGTTTCACTGCTTGGAATACCAAGACGGCTTCTCAAGTCGATTACAGGCAATACAGTTCCTCGTAAATTGACAATCCCTTTTAAATAATCCGGCGTGCTTGGAATGCTCTCTAACTTTTCGGGCACACGAGTAATTTCTTGAGTATCATCAATGCTCACACCGTACTCCTGACCATTAATCCAGAAGATGACGTATTGTTCACAATCATCTTCGTTGATTGCGACATCATTATTCTCGCTCATCTGCGACTCCTGCTTTGTGTCTTCATCCAGAGAGCTCAATGCTGTCTTAAGCGCTCGGCTATAAACATTGTTAAGGTTAATTATCGAGACAAGGCGCTTACCGCCGTCGCTTCTGTATACTGCTTCGAGTAGTCCCGATTCTGCGCCGTCATTGCAAACCGATGGTACTGCTTCAAGTTCACTTTCTGAGATAGAAACAACGTTACTCACCTTAGCAACTACAAACCCAACGCTGCCAAACTCGCTGTCTTGTGCAATGACTATACGAGACGCTTCGTTGATATCGGTGTGCATCATGCCTATGCAGTTTGCTAAATCGACGATGGGAATTATTCGACCTCGCAAATTAACTAGCCCTAGCACTGATGGTGCACTATCTGGAAGTTGAGAAATTTCAGAGGGTACACGAACAATTTCTTCTACATCTTGCAAATGAAATGCGAACTCTTGGTCCTCAAGAGAAAAGCAAACCAGTTGCTGCAGGCTATGATCATCTGATTCAACAATCTTGTCGTCGCCGTCAATGTGATGCATTCCCGACAGTTGCATCGTATTGCCATCCTGCTTTGTTACTGCTTGCGCTCTGGCTAAAGACGATACATCGAGTATTTGTTCTACCGGCTGGTCATCTTGCTTGATAATGCCCTGCATGTATTCATAGGCTATAGATTCGGTCATCGATTTTTTATCAATTACCGTGTCATTGGGCACCCCAAATACTTTCAGTACTCTGTCAACCATAAACCCAACACTACCCAGCTCAGATTCCACAACTACTACGCGAGTCACATCGGTAATTTCAGAGCTTACACCCAGCAGAATCATGCTTAGGTCATATACAGGTAAAACATTGCCTCTTAGGTTGGCTAACCCAATCATTTGAGCAGGTCCAAGTGGCACTGACACCACGGTAGGAACACGTATTATTTCGCCTACCGAGTGCATCGGAAAGGTAAAACGTTCTTCATTCACAAGAAAGGAAACGAATTGCTGTTCACCGTCACTCGTGTCGTCCTGAAAATTTTCAGTACTTTCTACATTTGAAACATCAGTCATAAGAAAGACTCCTCTGACAAGGTGAACCGTTAGCCGTTCTGCATTTCATCTGCTACCGAGGCAATTTCTTCGATAGATTTTGCAAGGATCTCCATGCCTTTACTCTGTTGCTCAGCCGCATTGAGTGCTTGCTGACAGTTGCTGCTTGCCTGTTCATTAGCAGCGGCTATCTGTTCAAGACCCTTTTGAGCTTGTGTTACGCCTGCAGCAATTTCCTCACCGCGATCCTTCATCGCTTGGTTGTACTTCACTACCTCTAAAATATCGGCGGCTATCCGTTCAACGTCTTTGGTTGTTTGTACCGCCTTCATCACTTCTCGTGATGCACTTTCAGCTACGTTGGTAAGGTCCGTTTTAACACTAACCGTTTGGTCTTGAATGGCTTTTATGAGGTCTTTTATTTGTTCAACATTTTCGGCCGCTTCGTCAGCTAAGCTTTGAATGTCAGCTGAAACAACCGCAAAACCTTTACCATACTCACCCGCTCTCGCTGCCTCGACAGCGCCATTTACCGCGAGCATGCTGGTTTTAACCGAAACCGTTGTAATGGTATCGATGACCTTGTCAATTTGGCGAGTCATGGATTCCATCTCGTTAATAGCACTTACATTCTCTTTACTGGTTTCAAGTGCTAAGTTGATACCACTTACCATGCCTTCGATAAGGGCACGGTTCTCTTTCAATAGTTCGGTTATTGCATTAGCTTTTTCTAACGCAACATCGCACTGAGATGACGCCTTATCAACACCCTCACGCAATAAGTCAATATTACCGACGGCTTGATCTACCGAACTCGCAGCTTGTTGTGACCCATTGTTCACCTGAGTTAGCGCTGTCATAATCTCGCCAGATGAGCGATTAATCTCTTCTAGCGTTGCCGATAATTCCTCGGCAGAAGATGCCACTTCTTCAGCGCTTTTATTAATATCGGTACTATTTTTTAACTCTTCGGTTATAAGTTCTAACGACTGAGCTGCTTGTTCCGCCTGCGATAATGCAACGCTCTGCTCAGATACGTTGGAAGATACTTCTTGCGCTGCCGTTGATTGTTCATCCGCTGCGCAAGAGATAGTTTCAGAGCCTTGCTGAATTTCTTTAGCTGCGGCATCCATCGCTTTAACTTGTGCTTGAAGCTCTTCAGCTCCATCAGCAATCGATTTCATATCATCTTTGATAGTGACTAATTGCTCGGTAACAGCTTCACCTTTAGTAACCTCTTCAAGGTAAGCGTCATTAAATCGACCTCTATTTTCTTTGCATCAAACGCGTAACACTCATTCCTGATGTTAACTACACAGGAAAAAGACAATGAATGAACGCGAACAAAACTGGCAAAGCGTGGTTGATGCC
>Ga0181595_10000845_pt1 | contig 34157 bp, 30 predicted proteins | sample 041ome_7_FD_145604 | JGI IMG/M metagenome (GOLD analysis project Ga0181595, IMG submission 145604) | Coastal salt marsh microbial communities from the Groves Creek Marsh, Skidaway Island, Georgia - 041401AS metaG (spades assembly) | ecosystem: Environmental > Aquatic > Marine > Intertidal zone... | reverse complement strand
TTTTACTTAGTGCTAAGTTAACCGTCATTACATCCTACAAGTAATATGTCAGAAGACAGTAAATTCTTCAATTATCAATAATTTGTATTAGTTGTATTAAACGTTTTTGAGAGGCTTATCAATCACGTTACGAGCTAAAAGTAATATTCATTAGAGTTAATTTATCTGATTTTATCTCTCAACCTATGAAACTATTGGCTTATTTTTATCTTTATGTTTCCAATTTGGGTAACTAATCAGTATTATTCTTTCAGTTGTTCAACAGGGAGTTATACAATGATTCTTGGGTTAATAGGCGTTGGTAAAATGGGACGCGCAATTTGTGAGCGTCTAATAGAAACAGGGAACGAGCTTGTAGTGTGGAATCGTTCCCCTGAAAAAATAGGTGATTTAGAAGGTGTTACAATAGCAGCAACACCTGCAGAGGTAGCATCTTCGGTAGAAATTATAATTTCTGTTTTAGCAAATGATAATGCAACTCAGTCTGCTTATTTTGATGATGGCGGATTAACAACCATTTCGCTTAATGGAAAGCTGATTATTGAGATATGTACCTCGTCTCCTGAACGTGCGGTTGAACTTGAGAAAGCAGTTCAAGATAAGGGTGGGCAATTTATCGAATCTCCAGTTGGAGGAACCGTAAAGCCAGCAAAAGAGGGCAGTTTGCTTGCGCTAGTTGCTGGGGATAAGGCCGCGTTTGAAAGAGCAAAGCCAATTTTAGAGCAAATGACGAGAAGAATTGAATATCTAGGCAAGACCGGTGCGGCAGCTGCTATGAAACTGGCCATAAATTTGCCCTTGATGGTTTATTGGGGCGCTCTTGGGGAAGCGGTTGCAATGGCAACAAGCAAAGATATTAGTGCAGAACAGGCAATGAGTATATTAGTGGATAGCTCGGGTGCTATTGGGGCAGCAAAAGTCAGATGCCAGCCGATATTAGAGATGATGAAGGAGGGTCACTCATCAGCTTCCAATTTTACAATGTTTAATGCCATTAAAGATATGAAATTAATGGTTGGTGCTGCTCAATCAATGGGAATCGAAAGCCCGATTATTGATGCAGCACGGAAAACTGCTGAAGATGCAGCAGAAGATGGTTGGGCAGCACATGATGCCTCATTACTAGCTGCCTGGCGCAGTAGCAAATCGTAAGAAAGGAAATTAAATGTTACCAGTAGCACTTGTTGGATTTGGGTGGTGGGGTCGTACCATTGCCTCTAGATTAAAAGAAAATAGTCTTTTTGAGTTGGTTTGCGTTGTTGAACCAAATGCAGATGCGCATAGCGATATAATTGAGATGGGTCTTACGCCAATTTTAGATTTCAACGAAGCCGTCAAAATGGAAAATGTGCGTGCCCTTATTCTAACATCACCAAATGATTTGCATGATCAGCAAATTGCCCAATCTGTTGCTGAGGGAAAACATGTTTTCTGTGAAAAACCGCTTTCACTTACTTTCGAAGGGGCTAGCAATAGTGTGAAGGCTTGTGAGGAGGCTGGGCTGGTATTGGGAATAGGCCATGAGCGAAGATTTGAGCCAGCAGTAATGGAAATCAAGCGTCTTTTGGATGAAAATGCCTTTGGTAACATAATGCATGCTGAATTGGCCTTTAGTCATGATAAGCTCATTAACCTTCCGGCGGGAAGTTGGAGAACATCAAAGACATTTGCACCAGCGGCAGGTATGACCCAGATGGGTATTCATCTAACTGATATTCTGATTTGGTATTTTGGTAAGGTTAAGTCTGTTTACGCTAATACTTCGAGCCGTTCTCTTGGCTGGGAGACAGGTGATGTTGTTGTTGTTCAGCTGTTATTTGAAGCAGGTATGACCGCAAATATTCAGGCTATCCTTCATACACCTCATTTCCTTCGCACTCATATTTTTGGCTCTGAGATGTGGGCGGAGGTAAGAAACAGCACGCACCCTGATGAGACGACAGGTGTTGCTGATTTGCAAGTTTACCGTTCTCTGGAAGATACGAAAACAACACGTTATGATTGGGCAGATTCAGTCTCTGCAAATCTTGAAAATTGGCGTTCCGCTATTGTTGATGGCACAGAATACCTCAATAAAAATTTCGAGATGATGCATAATATTGAGGTTTTAAACGCAATTATTAAATCTGCTGAAGATGGAGAAGTTGTAAGGCTATCTTAAATAGAATTAGCAAAAAACTGATAAATTTGTTTCATGCCAATTATCAGCATGAGCAGAAATAAAAGTTTTTTAAATAATTCTGAGTGAATATAGGGGCGTAGTAGGGAGCCTAGTTTAAACCCTACTACGCTAAATAACACGCCAAATAGACTTAGCATTACAGTGCTTGAATTAAGAAAATTATTGTTTATCAAGCCGATACTTAGGCCTAGCCCTCCGACTAAAAATATGTATCCTACAGCACCAACGAATTCATCTCTGGATATGTCTAGTGAAGCAAAATAAATTATAGCTGTGGACTGAATTCCCGTCATTCCGCTTAATAATCCTGAACTTGCCCCTGCTATTATTTGCCAGGACGAGTGTGTTGTAATTGGAAGCGTAAAATTAAACAAACTATAAATAGCAAATAAAGCAAGCGCAAAACCAATTATAGCTGTAATTAAATCCACAGATATTTGTGTAAGTATCTGGCTTGATAGAAAACTCGCAAGTAGCATGAATAGCGCCATATACCTGTATTTTATAATTATGTGCCTCCATTCTTTCTCTGAAAAAAGCTGCTGAATATTTGTCACTACAATAGGAAGTGCAATAACGGTTATAGCTGAAATGGGTGTAATAAATAATGGAAGGATTGCCATGGCAACAACAGGAAACCCAATGCCAAAAACTCCCTTGACGCTGCCTGAAAGCACTAGGGCGAGCATTATAGAAGCTATCATAAGAAAGCTATATGGTTCAAAAGTCATTAAACCAATTTTTGCTTATAAACTTCATAAACCGCACCTGTATCATATGTAATAGGCACACTCTTTTTAGCGACATCATATAATTTCTGGGTAACATCAAAAAGTGGAGTTGAACATTTGTTGCTTTTTATATCCTCACTGATGACTGATATATCTTTATAAGCAATTGTCATATTTGCTGTAGCTGGTTCATAAGCATCGTCTATCATTAGTGGCATACGCAAATCGGACATTTTTGACTGACCAGCTCCATTGGATAGTAATTCAAATATCATTTTGGGATCTAACCCAAGAGTTATTCCGTAATTAAGGCTTTCTGCAGCAGCGCAATTATGAACATACACAGCATGATTTGCCACAAATTTCAGTTTGGAGCCATTTCCGAAAGGTCCGGCATAAATGACTGACTTTGTAAAATGTTCTAATAGCGGGCTTATTCTGGTAAATGCCTCTTCTGAACCACTGGCCATCATCACAAGATCAGCCACCGCTGCTTGCGCGCCAGTTCCGCTAACAGGGCAATCCAGTAGGATGGCGCCACAGCTGTCTAACCTCTTTTTTGCCGCCTGTTTTGTTTCGAGAGTGAAAGTTCCGGTTTCCAAAACAACTTGTCCTGGTTTTAAAACGCCACCTAGTTTTTCAGCCGCATCTGCAAGAATTTCAATATTTGCTAAGGATAAGATTACGAGCTCACACTCAGCAAGCCAGTTGCCATAGGTAGTCTGAGGCGTGCCGCCTGCCTTGCTTAGCATTTCTTGTGCGGCTGGATCTGGGTCAAAACCAGATACCGAAATGCCCCCTGCCAATAAGTTCCGAGCATACGCCCCGCCCATTGCCCCAAGTCCGATAATTCCCACGCTCATGATAACTCCGTTTTTGTTATTACTGTTAACCTAGCAATTTTTTTCATTACTTAAATTGGTATTATTATTATTATGTTCACATTTATCGATAATTGGCTAGAGTATTTATAGTAAATAACTAGAAGGAAGGAGCGTTATGAAGCTCGCAACTGTAAATGATAATGGTAACATAAAAGCAGGCATGATTATCGGCGATGAGTTTGTTTGTTGTGTTGAAGGAGAGGGGGCCGATATGGCTGTCCTATCAATTATACGTAGTGGCGATGTGGCATCTTGGGATGCGGTTATCGACACTGCCGAGAGAAGAGATTTAGCGGATGTTCAGATACTGGCTCCGATACCTCATCTAATCAGAGATATGGTATGTGTTGGCAAAAATTACTATGCGCATGCCAAAGAGTTTTTTGATTCAGGTTTTGATGCAACTCAGAAAGAAACAATTCCATCTGAGCCTATAATTTTCACCAAAGCGATGACGTCACTAATCGGTCCATATGATGCCATTGATGCCTCAATTGATCCAACTGGTTCTGTTGATTATGAGGGCGAGCTTGGTGTGATAATTAGCAAAACAGCGCGGCGCGTTGCCAAAGCTGATTGGCAGGATTACGTATTTGGGTATGTTATTATCAATGATGTTACTTCTCGGGAGTTGCAGAAAAAACATAATCAATGGACGATTGGAAAAGGCTTGGATACGTTCGGACCAATGGGTCCTTATATTGTGACCAAGGATGAAATAGATGATTTGTCATCTATGCAAATTCAAACGCTTGTGAATAATGAAGTTCGCCAACAAGCAGAGGTTCGTGATCTCATATTTGACATACCAACTTTAATTGAAACTCTTACCCTAACAGGAACGCTTCTTGCAGGAGATGTAATTGCAACTGGAACACCTGTTGGTGTCGGCATAGGTTTTAACCCCCCGAAGTTTCTCAAATCTGGAGATGTTGTTACAATCAATGTGACAGGATTGGGGTCACTTACTAATCCTGTTATTTAATCAATTAAAGTAGACGTTCCTTTACGCACAAAAAGGGCGCTTGAGAAAACTCAAGCGCCCTCATTATATCAATAAATATAGATTAGCCGTTTTTAGCCATCCATGCATCAGCTGCTGCTTCAACTGCCGCACGGTCGAAGTTGTTTGCACAGCCTTCAAATACGTGTGAAAGATAGTCGTTGGTATCATAATCTGCGTCAACAGCACCGATCATCTTCATGTCATTGTTAACTGTTAGCCACGCTGACTCAGCTACCAAGCCATATGATGTGTCACCTTCTGGTGGTAACTGAAGTTTTGCCACAGCTGCTAGGTAAGAATTACCAACTGATTCAACTTCCCACTGTGCTGGCGAACCATCAGGTGCTTTTGACATTGCGGCAATAATATCTAGGTTATAGTTACCAACGTGAACACCCATTGAGTATGCTCTCAGGAAACGACAATATTTGTCATAGTTATCCATCATTGTTGCACCGTTAACAGCATATGTGTTTGCAGGAGCAACTTTTGCAGATGGAGGTGTGATATCTCGAACAATAACACCTTTAGTAGCTAGAGCAGCCAAGTCAGAGATTGACCCTGCGAATGCGGCAGCTGTTCCTTTTAGGAACACGTTTGCCAATGTAGGACCCGCGTCACCAACAACAACTGTGCTAATACCATCAGTATCTGAACCAGCATGTGCCATTGCAACTTTTAGAGAAGCAAGGTCACGGTCTGATGCAAGACCAACAGTCTTACCCTTAAGCTCTGTAACACTTTGAAGTGGGCTATCATCATTCACATAAACACCTTCTGGTGCTGAGCTATGAACTGAGTATACAGTTTTTAGTCCCATTTCAGCTGCCGCACCTTGGAAAACCTGTGGTCCGTCAAGCATTGCAAAGTCAGCTTGTCCATTTAATAGGAAAGCCTGATATGGAACAGTTGTATCACCATCAAGATATGTTGGGTCAATGCCTTGCTCCTCATAAAATCCTAGCTGCGCACTAATATGTGAAGGCCAGAAAATCATTGATGGATATGAAGGTTGGATGATTGTGATTTTATCCAAATGCCCGCCAGCCATAGCTGACATTGGCGATATTACGGCAACTGCTAATGCGGTCGCTAATAGTTTTTTAAGCATATTTCTCTCCCTTACGCTCATTTAAATACCCTAAATTAGGGCCTTCCCGTTTTATGCCTATCCATTGACCATTAGTTTACGTTGCTTCTTTTTGGATGCCCGCTCGAGACCTTTGGCATCACGCCAAAACACGATACGTCTGTCCATCACTTCTGCAACAGTGAAAACTAATAGTCCCATGATAGCCATCGTAACTAATGAAGCGAATGAGCCAGCCATATCTAGCCTAAACGCAAATCGCTGCATTAGAATTCCTACCCCTTCAGTCGCTGATCCAAACTGAGCTACAATCGTGCCAAGCAACGCTGTTGTAATAGCAAGTTTTGTCCCAGCAAAAATTTCAGGTAATGCATTTGGAAGCTGTTGCTTCCAGAAATATTGTGATTGAGATGCTCCAATTGTCTGAAACAACTCAATCGCCTCGTCGTTCTTCTTTAATAACCCAGTCAATGTGTTTATAAATGGTGGGAAGAAACAGACCAATGTCGCCAAGGCAATCTTTGATTCCCAGCCAAATCCAAACCAAGCTATGATTAGAGGCAGAACCGCGATACCAGGTGTCACATTAAATACAACAGCATAAGGAGCTACATACCGCCTGAAAGTCTCGTTAAATGCTGCTAATACAGCTAGCGTATTGCCAATTACCATTCCGTAGCAAAAACCGATAGCCATTTGTGCAAGAGTTGCATAAAAATGCCAGTAAATCGTTCCTTGTTCAATCACCTCAACTTTAACGAAGAGACTATATAACTTTGCGCCAATTTTTGATGGGCGAGGCAGGAATAACTCATTTAGTCCGCCATATCTTGCATAGGCTTCCCACAATGCGAGCACAATAATAAAACTAAGTGAGTATTTTAAAAATGATATCAAAAAGCTTACCAGTTTCATTACACAATCCCTGCTTTCTTGCGTCTTTTTTCACTCTCTTTTAAAAGAAGATAGTCATTTTTCCAAAAAATAAGACGATAGTCGAAATAATCCATTATTTTGAATAATATAAAGCCAAATATCGTAACGGATAGTAATCCTGCAAATGCGTAATCCATCGTAATCATAATAACATATTGCGCAATCAAAACGCCCATTCCCTCACTTGCTTGAATAAATTCAGCAACAAGTGCGCCTCCAAATGCAGAAGCGGTTGCAAGTTTCCAACCAGCTGATATTAATTCCATAGCAGACGCAAATCTTAACTTCCAAAATGTCTGAAACCGTGATGCACCAAGAGAGCGAAACATCTCTTCGGCTTCTTCATCAATTTCCATTAATCCCTGAAACGTATTCACAAATGGTCCAAAGAACGCAACTAATGCAGCAAGTGCAACCGCTGACCATAATCCGAACCCTAAAAGAGCGACAAAGATGGGGCCAACAGCAATTCTAGGTGTCGCTTCCAATAGAATAATCCAAGGCTTTATGTATTTTCTGAAGGTAAGGCTAAGCGTTGCTGCTATCGCTAAACCCATCCCTATTGCAGTACCAATACTTGCGCCTAATAAAGCTTTTTGAAAAGTGGATATCAGATGTTTCCATACTGTTTTGTCGATAATGAAAATATCAAGCATCGCAAGAACAATGTTAGTTGGTCGTGGTGCAATCATATCTGCTTGAATTTGGTCCTCAAACCCGTAGAGATTTGTCATCTCCCAAATTACAATAAGCACGGCAAATATGAGCAAATGGAATGGTAGTGTCTTAAATAAGCTAATATTTTTGGTTTGTTGGCTTGTTGAATAGGACATCTAATCAATGGCTCCCCAACGTATCTCTCACTTGCTCTATAATTATATTAAATTCACGACTGGTCTGAATAGATATATCTCTAGGACGTTCGAATTTAACTTCGATAATCTCTGCTATTTTTCCGGGGCGTGGTGTCATAACCATTACTCTGTCCGCAAGGTAAATTGCTTCTTGAATATTGTGTGTAACAAACAATGTCGTTGCTTTTAGCTCACCCACAATACGCATTAACTCAACGTTCAAGCGCTCTCTTGTGAATTCGTCAAGAGCACCGAATGGTTCATCCATCAGCATAATATCAGCGCCTGTTTGAATAAGCCTTGCGAGTGCCACGCGTTGCTGCATCCCCCCAGAAAGTTGTTTTGGAAAATGAAATTCGAATCCCTTCAATCCAACAAGCTCAAGGGATGCCATCGCTTTATCTTTGTCTTCTTGAGTAATTCGGTGCTTCATTTCAGATGGCAATAGAACATTTTCTATCGCTGTACGCCAATCGAGTAGCACTGCTTTCTGAAACATCATACCAATGTCAGTTCGTGGCTTAGTCACTAAATCATCGTTAACTTTAACGTCACCAGACGTTTTTTCAATTAATCCTGCCACTAGGCGCAATAATGTGGATTTACCACAACCACTAGGTCCTACGAGTGAAATAAATTCACCAGCCTGGATATCAAAATTGGCACCTTCGAGTGCTGTAACAGTCTCTCCAAAAACTTTTGTTACATTTTTTCCTTCAATAACAGTTTGACCAAATCGTGACAGGTCTTCCGCCTTTTTAGCAGTCGCAACCATATTTTCCCCCATGGTGACTATTCAAAGTGATATCACTAAGATTATCGATAATAACCTTAGCATCCCCTTCCTGTAGATCAACAAGAAAATATTCTATTTGTTAAAAAATATTTCAGCTGCAACGTTTTTTTTCATCCTGCAATAAATAGGCTAAAATAAACAGGTTGAAATGTAGGGGCTGAAATAAAAAGATGAAGTTCTGACATGTTGCTGATATAAGAAAACACAGTAAAACACTAGTTTATCTTTGCATTTTTTAGGATTTTCTAGCCTTCAAAACAATTTATCTGAAAAAAAGCAGCTATGTACCCATCTTCTCCTTATTCACCTAATGCCCTTATCAATCTTCTGGCCACTCACCTAGATGATTCTCCAGATGCTACGCTCATTCGTTTTACTAATGGTGATGTGCCCATCACTAGAGCGGCATTTTTTGCTACCTGCGAGCGCTATTGTGCGTTTTTTCAAAATTTAGGATTAACGGCAGGGGACAGGATAGTTGTTCAAACACCAAAATCGCCAGACAGCTTGTGTTTATATGTAGCCGCGGTCATGGCAGGAGGGATCTATATCCCTCTAAACCCTGATTTTACAGATACAGAAGTATCTTATTATTTAAATGATTCTAAGCCCACCATTTTTATCTGCATGCTTGATAGAATGGAAACATTATTCCAAATAGCACGCGAATCAAATGTTCCGCATATATATAGTTTGGGTGCTGATAAATCTGGTTCATTCTATGAAGACATAAATTCGCAGAATGTTGCATTTACTTCTGTTGCGGCGCGGCAGGAAAAAGATATAGCAGCTATTTTATATACATCTGGCACAACAGGAAGGCCAAAAGGCGCAATGATACCTCACCGTGCATTAGGCTCAAACGCATTAACGTTATGCAGCCAGTGGAAGTTTAGTGCGCAGGATGTGTTAATACATGCCCTACCTGTTTTTCATACTCACGGGCTGTTTGTGGCTACTAATGTTGCATTGGTAAGTGGCGCTGAAATGCTGTTTATGGATAAATTTGATACAGAAAAAGTTATCCAGGCAATGCCATCAGCTACCTCGCTAATGGGCGTTCCTACATTTTATACACGCTTGCTTCAGCATCCTGATTTATCTTCAGCGGCTCAGAATATGCGTTTATTTGTGTCTGGTTCCGCGCCCTTATTGGCGCAAACACATGAAGAATGGACCCAGAAAACAGGTCATGCGATTCTGGAACGCTACGGCATGACAGAGGCGAATATGATTACCTCAAACCCCTATGATGGATCAAGAAAGGCCGGCACAGTCGGTATGCCGCTTGACGGTATTACGGTGCGTATAACCTCAGAAGAGACGATGGAGGAAGTTGCTCAAGGTGAGGTTGGAAGTCTTGAGATGAAGGGTCCTAACTTATTTACAGGCTATTGGCAGAATCCCGAAAAAACAGCAGCAGAATTTCGCTCTGATGGATATTTCATATCAGGGGATCTTGCTTGTCGTGATGAGGATGGCTATATCTCCATCGTTGGCAGAGCAAAGGATTTAATCATTTCTGGGGGATTTAATATCTACCCTAAAGAGATTGAAACAGTTTTGGACGAGCTGACAGAGGTGAGTGAGAGTGCCGTTGTCGGTGTTCCTCATGCAGATTTTGGAGAGGCCGTTATTGCGGTTATTGTACCCCAACAAGATGCCGAGCTGTCACAAACAGATGTGGTAAATTACGTATCTAGCCAGCTTGTGAATTATAAACGCCCAAAACATGTGGCGTTCGTGTCATCACTGCCAAGAAATAGTATGGGCAAAGTCCAGAAAAACTTATTGAGAGATAAGTTCAAGACTTTATTTGAAAGCGATTAAATAGCATCTTTTGGAGCTCTTGTATCCAAATATGCAATTACAGTGGCAGAGAGTGTTATCATCGCGCCGCCCAGTATCACGTAAATATCAAACCTATCACCAAATAGATAAATGCCCATAATACTTGCCCAGACAAGTTGCAAATACGTGACAGGTTGGCTAATCGTCATTGGCGTAAGGCGGAAAGATTGTGTCATCGCATAATGTCCAGTTGTTGCTAAAATAGCTACTAACCCAAGACAAATAACATCAAAAAGTTCTGGGGTCTGCCATACTACCAGCACCATTGGTATTTGAGCCATAGATACGAATAAGCTTAGCATACCGACAATAACCAGTGAGCTTTCTTTGAAAGAAAGGCGTTTTGCCATCAGGTAGGAGGCTGCAAATATTGGGGAGGCAAGCAATTGTGCCAATTGTCCAAGAGAGACTTGCTGAAAACCAGGTCTAATAATGACCATCGCGCCTATAAATCCAATAACAAGTGCTATTAGGTGGTATGGCTTTAAACGCTCGCCAAAAAACAAGGCTGCCCCGATTGTAACATATAAAGGAATTGAATATCCAATCGCGGTGACTTCGGCAATTGGAATATGAATGGTTGCATAAAACCATAAAATCACCGCTATACTATGAATAGCCCCGCGCAAAATAAAGAATCGTAGACTTTTTCGCTTCGTCTTTACGGCATCTGATGTTTGGTTTTTTGTATCTATTAATAATCGCCGCATAACAGGCAGCCAGAAAGGTGCCAGCATGATTGCACCTGACAAATAACGAATAAATGCAGCTTGTGTTGCTGGCATATCCGTTCCGATATAGCGAACAACCGTCAGTGTTGCCGAAAAACAAATGGTTGTTAATACCATCCATAATACGCCAATGAATATATTAGAATTCATTGCAGATAGTTCTAGTCATTCAGCGTGCTAAAAACAAAACCAGACGTCAAGCTAAACGAGAAAGTCAAAATCCACCCCTTCATCTGCTTGCAAGACATGTTCCATATATAATTTATGGTAGCCCCTTTTGGCGATAAATCTGCTGAGATCAAGAGATTCTCGGCGGCTAGCAAGTTCACTATCTTCAACATGCAGATGCAGGCTTCTTGAATTTACATCAAGGCTTATCTTATCGCCGGTTTGGACAAGCGCCAGCGGGCCACCATCTGCTGCTTCTGGGCAAACATGAAGTATGATAGTACCAGATGCTGTGCCACTCATACGCCCATCCGAAATCCGAACCATGTCTTTGACACCTTGTCGTGCGAGCTTTTTTGGAATTGGAATTAAGCCTGCCTCTGGCATTCCAGGGGCTCCTTTGGGTCCAATATATCTCAATACCAAGATATCCTCTTTATAAACATCTAGCTCTTCGCTATCTATTCTGTTCGCTAAATCTTCAAGCCCATCAAACACAACCGCTCGCCCTGAGTGAGTAAGAAGACTTTCACTTGCAGCAGATTGTTTTATAATGGCTGTATTTGGAGCAAGATTGCCTTTAAGAACGGCCATACCGCCTTCGCGGTAAATAGGGTCTGCTGCTGATTTAACAATATTTTGTTGCCATGAAAACTCAGTCTCCTCGATTGTCTGCCCCAGTGTTTTTCCAGTAACGGTGTAGACATCTAGATGCAGCTTATCTTTTAATTCCAGAAGAATTCGCGGAAGACCACCTGCTTTATATAAATCTTCCATATACCCTTCACCTGAAGGCTTTAAATCAACAATAACAGGTATGGTTCGCGAAAGCGCATCAAATGATTCCATATCCAGCTTTATACCCATACGCCCTGCAATTGCTGCAAGATGAATAAGGGCATTAGTAGATCCCCCGATCGCAAGAAGTACCATTAAGGCATTTTCAAATGATTTTGCGGTAAGGATACTGCTTGGCCTGCGTTTGTTTATTGCGATATCAACCGCTATTTGACCTGTTTTTTCAGAGATTCTGCGCCTCTCAGAAGATACCGCAGGAGCGCAGGACGAATCAGGTGGCATCATTCCAAGTGTTTCAGCAATCATCGCCATGGTGCTAGCTGTTCCCATCACACCGCAGGTGCCAACCGTTGGTACAAGCTGATTATTGGCCTCATTAATTTCTGCTTCGTCGATTTCATCTGCTCTAAATTTAGCCCATAATCTGCGGCAGTCTGTGCATGCGCCTACGCGCTCGCCCCTATGAGAGCCTGTTAACATCGGACCAGTTACAAGCTGGATTACAGGCATATCAACGCTTAAAGCCCCCATTAATTGCGCAGGAACCGTTTTATCACAACCACCAATAAGCACACATGAATCCATAGGCTGTGCTCTAATCATCTCCTCTGTATCCATTGCCATAAGGTTGCGAAGATACATTGACGTTGGATAAGAAAACGCTTCATGAACAGAAATTGTGGGGAATTCAAGAGGTATAGCCCCTTTTGCCAAAATGCCAGATCTTACGCTTTGAATTAAATCAGGCACATTTCCATGACAGGAATTATAATCGCTGAAGGTGTTGATGATACCAACAATTGGTTTATCCAGCATTTCATCAGAATAGCCCAACCCTTTGATAAATGATTTGCGCAGAAATGTGGAAAAACCAAGATCTCCGTAATTTGTTAGATTTTGTTTAATCCCAGTTTTTTTATCATCCATCTTTTCTTCCAGTCTGCCTTATTGTCATCTACCCATTTATAGCCATATCGTAGGACTTAATTATTAGCTAGAGGAGCTATCAATAATATGATTAGCCTCTTCCAACAAACGGCATTTTTGTTGCCATTATGGTCATGTTCAGAATATTTGTATCAAGAGGAAGGCTTGCCATATAGGCAACCGCGCGTCCGCATTCATCAGATTCAATCACAGGTTCAACCATTATCTCACCATTAGCCTGAGGCACTCCTTTGGTAAATCTATTTCCAATAGCCGTATCTGCATTTCCAATATCTAATTGCGAACAAGCAATTGAATAGGCTCTGCCATCCAGAGCAATTGTTTTTGTCATGCCTGTAATGGCGTGTTTCGTAGCTGTATAGGCAATGGTATTAGGTCTTGGCGCATGAGCACTAATAGAGCCATTATTAATAATACGCCCCCCTTGAGGGGATTGAGATTTCATGATTTTAAACGCTGCTTGTGCGCATAGAAAACTGCCAGTTAGATTGACATCTACACAGTTACGCCATGCATCTTCGGCTAGCTCATCCAACTCAACACGAGGAGCGCCCATACCTGCATTATTAAATAAGATATCTAATCTGCCATAGCTGTTTTCTATTTCTGAGAATAGCGATTTAACAGAGGCGCCGTTTGTCACATCTGTTGCAATTGCTGTGATCGCTGGCTTGTCAGTTGCACCAAGAGATGCCGTCTCTTCAAGCTGCTCGACGCGTCGCCCGCATACAATTACATGAAAACCATCCTTCTGCAGCGCTAATGCAGCAGACCGTCCAATTCCAGTGCCGCCCCCCGTAATAAGAGCAACTTTTTTAACTTCTTCAGCCATCGATATTCTCCAGTTTAGGGCGGATACACCCTATTCTATAAGTAAGATGTATCCTAAAATTAAGGAATAAACTAACTATCCTTGATAGGCGCCAAAATCGTAGAACGCTTCTGAGTTATCTACCATAATGCGTGTGCGCATGGCATCATCTGTTATCCATTCACCAAACCAATTCACCAAATCACCATCATTGGGATTTACTTCATATTTGTTTGGATGAGGCCAGTCTGTTCCCCACATTACATTATCTGGATTTGCTTCAACAAGAGCTCGTGCCATTGGCAGAACATCATCATAGGGCGGAAGGTCGGTTTCACTTACGCGGTTAGCACCTGAAATTTTAATCCAGGTATTTCCGTCTTTTACAAGTCGTAATAATGTTTTGAAACCATCTGCGTTAATGCCAGCTGTTGCAGGCTGATAGGCAAAATGCCCGATAGAAACAGGCACAGAAGCATTAGATAATATAGGCTCCAACTCAACAATATCTTTGCCAGGGAATAAATATTCTAAATGCCAACCAAAGCCTTTAATTTTGTCTTCAAGCTTTGATATTTCTGTCAGTTCTAGCGGCATTCCGCCTTTATTATCAAGATTCAGTCTAACGCCGCGAATTCCTTGGTCATGCAATTCTTGCAGCGAGGCTTCTGATGCATCCATTTTAATAGCGCAAACACCACGCGCCTTATTAGCGACTTTCTCATTTAATAGATTCATTCCTTTAAGAATGGCTGAATTATCAACACCATAAACAGATGGCTGCGTGAAGACTACTCTGTCTACCCCAAGCGTCGTATGCAGATGGATAAGATCTTCCAATGTCGAATTAGGCGGATTATATCCACGTCCTTCAAACAATGGAAATTGGCTTTCAAATATATGCACATGGGTATCAATACTGCCTTTTGGCAAAGTGATATCTGGCTTTCTAGGGTTTCTATCTGGTGCTATACAATCTCGGATAGTCATTTTTTGTCTCCAAATTTCGCTTTATAATTCGATAATTGATTTATCGATAATTTGTTTTATTAGGATTTAACGATTGTAGAAAATTTGTCTATACAAAAATCTACCTAAAATTTGAATTAAATCAAAATAACAGGCTATCAGCTAACTGTTTTTTAGAAATATTCCAGCTCTTTCTAACAAATCACCTTCTGGCGGATTTACTATCTCAAGGCTATCTGAAATCTGGGAATCCCAATTAAGAGATTCATTTATCGCATCGGCATTCCTATCTGAATAGATTTTTTGCAGAATAGGCCTGCCAGTATCAAAGCTAAAATAAGCATCTGACATTGCAACGCCTGCCACACCTTCTCTATTGCCATAAGGGCTGTTTGGAGAGGTGATAAAATCAACATTATTTACAAATCGCCTTGGGTCAGATGGCATCACCGCAATTACCTTATTAGCGAGAACGGTAATGTCATGCGCCCCCCCTGAGCCTGGCAATGATAACGTTTTCCCAGATTTTGTAATTAGCCTGCTACTATTGAGGTGGCCATGTATGTCAATTTGTGCTGCTGATAATAAGCCGACATCAATCTCGCCTCGCTGAAGCATGCTAAAAACATCTAGCATGGAGCCATGCATTTTTGCAGTTTTCGCGATATTGGCGCTGGCAGTTGATAGAGGCTGTGTTTCGCATGCAACCTCCATCAATCCCGATTCGAAAACCAGATGGCAGTTAGGGGATAAAACAGATTGAGAGAGATGCGCAACAAGACATGGCAAACCGATGCCAACAAATAATGTCTGATGGTCTTTAATTTCACGTGCCGCCATAAAAGCGGCGCGGGCTTGTGAGATAATCTCATCTGTAATAAACGGCTTTTCCAAACCGTTGGTCTTATCGCTGGATTCTGTGTTTGTATTCATGATTTGCTCCAGGCTAACTGGTCTAATAGCGTGCAAGGCAAGCTGTTAAGATAGCACTCAAAGTCGTCATGGTCAAAAACGCTTGTTTGAAGCCATTCATCTGATTTCAAGCTATCTTTGGTATTGCTTGTATGTTCTGCGTAATATCTCTCATCTCTTTGATAATAATCATGCAAATAAGAGGGGTATGCGCCAAAGGGCTGTTTTATGACAGCGACGACTTTATGCGCTGGTAGCTTTGTTAGATGCGGGCTGAGAAGTATCTGCTCGCTCTCGCAGATTTCTTCAACAGAACAGATTATTTTCTGTGATGCCTCACAGCCTTCAATTGTATCACCAACAGAACCCCATAGCTGAACATTTCCATTCATGTCACTACGTTGTGCATGAATGATGGCCACATCTGGATTTAAGGCACTATGTGCTTGATATTGTGCTTGTGTGAATGGACATTTTATCGTTTTAATACCATCAACACTGCCAGCTAAATCGCCATCGGCTAATATAGGCGAGGGGATAAAAGGCACCCCAAGCTTGCCAGCATGCAAGCGCAACATCATCGAAAAATTTGTGCTTTCGGTTAATGCAAGCTCACCTGACGCAAGACCTTTGCTGATTATATTGCTCATGCCGATGCCTGGATTACCATACCATCCGCAGCTTAATCTGCTGGCGCACCCACCGGCAACCAGCAAATCAAAAACAATATCAGCTCCTGTCTTTACAAGATGAAGACTGTGTTTTTTTTGCCGAACTATTTCATGTGCAATTGCGAATGCAATGGCATGTCCAAAGCCGCCAATGAAGACGGTGTCTGAATTATGGATATATTTTTTGACTGCTTGTTGCGCAGTCATAACCTTATTAATCATGGCTAAAGCACGCCATAATCAAAATGTAAAAGCAAGTGTACATTAAAAAAGAATTCTCATTTATCAAGTTTTGTTTAAAATATATGTTGTTTTATGTATATCTTTTGTAGCATATTATCGATATTTTGCGGAATTGGGTAGACTTCAAACGAAGTCACGCAAAAAAAGAAGATAATTTTTTTAACACGCCATGTCTCTGTTGGGGTACGTAAAAGCAGGGCCTGGTATTTTTGATGGTTTTTTTTGGAGGATAAAAATGGAATTAAGACCTTATGGCGCAACAGCTGCCAGAGAACATGGAAAGTCAGGGGCAGAAACTCGTCCGTCGCGTCTCACAATTGACGCGCATTGTCATCTTCATGTTCAAGAGGCTCACGATCTTGTAGACGGGATTTTAAATCCGATGGCTATTCCAGCTGTTAGATATACAAATCCGCGGACTACTGCTCAAAATGTGAAGCAAAACCAAGAAGATAGAATCGTTCATCTAACGGACTTGGATCAGCGCCTTCGTGATATGGATCGTCAAGGAATTGATATGCAGGTGCTTATTCCTGTTCCTTTTCAGGCCTATTATTCAGTCCGCAATTCTGTTGGTCATAAAGCTATCCAAACCATCAATAATAAATTAGCATCTATTGCGCAATCTCGCCCTGACAGATTTCTAGCGCTAGGACATTTACCGCTTCAGGATGGTGATGCGGCGGCACGTGAAATGGAACGCGGCGTAAAAGAATTAGGTCTAAAAGGATTTCAGGTTCTGGGATCTGTAAATGGTACTGAGCTTTCAGATAGAAGTCTTGATCCAATGTGGGAAATGGCAGAAAAGCTGGACACATTAATGGTGTTGCACCCGAACGGATATCCGCAAGGCGACCGTTTCCTAAACCATTATTTCAATAACATCATTGGAAACCCGCTTGATACAACAGTTGCTATTCATCATTTGATTTTTGATGGGACACTTGAGCGCTATCCAAATCTTAAGATACTTGCGGTTCATGGCGGGGGATATCTGCCAGCTTATGCAGGGCGTATCGACCATGCCTGGGGCGCACGCCCAGATTGCCGCGAAATAATTAAGGGCAAACCATCTGATTATTTGCGCAAGATCTATTTTGATACAGTTGTGTTTACCTATGAGCAATTAGATTATCTTGTAAAGATCTATGGGTCTGATAAAATTGTGATGGGAACTGACTATCCATATGACATGGCTGAAGATGATCCAATTGGTCATGTTACAGGCACCACATCTCTTACAGAAGAAGATATCGCGAAGATTGTCGGTGGCAATGCAGAAAAGCTACTAGGTCTATAGTTAATTTTTTGGTTTCAAATGAAACTATAAAAAGGCAGTTTGGGCGAATCCAAGCTGCCTTTTTTAATAGTTAAGCTTACATTAGAAATAGGCGTCATCCGCTCCAATCGGCGGCTCCCATTCGCAATCACCAAATGGTCCATCACCTCCATTAGCAACATAGGCAATACGCCCATCCGCTACCCCATCTGCTGGATTGTCTGAAAATAAGATACGTTGCAGCCAGTCCATGATATAGTGATGACAATCAAGCTTGCCCAGATTTGGGATTCCCCATAAGGGATGAAACTGATCTTCAATAACCCACATTTCTTTGCTACATTTTAGGTCTTCAAAAACCTCAACCGCATCCTCCAATGGGCATAGCGGGTCAAATTCACCAGTAGCCAGTAATGTAGGACAGGAAATTTTTTCAGAATATCCTTTTACCGTCATTTCAGATGACATCTTATCAAATTCATCTTCATCATCTAATCCAGCCATATACATAAACATCTGCTTGAAGCGGGGTGATGATATAGAAAAAATGGTGTTATTTGGATTGAAACATGCAACACCGCTAGCGATGGCGGCTGCACGGTGGTCATAACTTGCAAGACGAAGTGACCAATAGCTTCCCATGCTAACACCATATATGCCAATACGATCGCTATCTATTTCTTCTCTGGTTTGAAGATATGAGATAACAGCAGCCCCTGCACGTTCATAATTATCCCCGACAGCTCGAATTTTCTGCATGTTCGAGTTGCCCTGTCCAGGGCCATCCATTGAAATAACGTGCATACCCCTATTTATGCCAAGATTATTCATAACCTTTGGAAAATATTCTTTTGTCTGATCCATTCCTGGAACATAAATGACGCATGGTGCTTTGCGTCTATCTGGGAGCAGGTGCAAAAGACAGGATATGGTTTTGCCATCATCGAACGGTACTTCAACCCGCTCTATGGGATAGGGCGAAATAGCACTTCTTCTATCAACCATCTCTGCTAATTTTTGAGTGAGATATATTTTCACTGGATTATCGTCAAAATATATAGGGTGCTGCGCCATTCTGTAGGATTCAACCGCATGTTCGTAATGTTCTAATGCCGTCATCAGAAACCCTTGTTTTTCCGCCTGTTTTGCCAATGCTTCATCATGCTCTGCTTTTTGGCGCCACATTTTGGGAAGCATCCGATAATTATGAGCGCGCTTTGGTGTTTCCCAATCATCTCTCTCAAAATTCTGAACTCTCCCACGCATATTAAGTGCAAGGTCGAGCATCCATTGTTGCTCGTCTCTTTTGGTTCTCAATGACTTCATTCTAAACTCCCTAATCTTGATTTTTATTTAGTCTAAGAAATGGCGTTACCATTCAGTCTTATCTCCACTTTAGGTTCAAGCGCTTTGGCAAGGGTCGCGTGCAAATAACATGATCTTGCTGATAATTCTAACAAGCGCTCATACTCCTCTTCAGAGGCATCTCCATTCATATAAAGATGCGTATCAACAGCAGCCATCTTACCAATTTGAGCGCCTTTTTCTTCGCTTACCTCGAAATCTACAGTTTGGGTAAGGCGCATTCCACTGATAGAGAAATTCTGATGTTCAATATAGCGGTGTAACTGCGTTAAAAAGCAGAACGACACACCTGCACACATATGGCTTAAGCCTGAGGGAGCAGAGTTACCCCCCTCATCACTGCCAATCTCAAAACGTGTCATCCCCGGAAGCCCAAGGACGGTATCAGCAAAGACCGTGCTTGCATCACCAGTACTATGGCTCTCCCCATAGATGTTGCGGATAATTTTTGTTGTTGTTCCTGTAGGTGCTTTTGTAATTTCCCCCTCTAATTCTTCGCCTGTTTTTCTTATTATGCCATCCATAAATTCAGCATCACTAACAGGTGCAGGTGTTGTCTGGTAGATCATGAAAGGATCTTCTGCAGAATCTGTTGGACAATTTGGTAAGTTTGATAATGTTTTTTGGGTGCCATTTATAAATAAGGAAAACCGGCTATGAAGCTCGTTGCGATACCCATATATGAAAGGGGAGGCGGTTAGAGCATCTGATATGATCGTGTTAATTTTTTCAGCACTTGTATCTGCGGTGATAGATATTTCAATTAGGGGCGGCTCTGCATGACCTGTAGCATCTCCCTTCACAAATGAGCCAGTCATGTAGTAAAAATTAGAAACTTCCATGTTTATTTTGTCGATAGTTATGTCATCACGTTTGGCAAATTGACGAATACGCCCTGTTAAATCACCGTGAAGCGCTGCATTAAAGAAACCAAGCGGAAAAGGCGCAAGGTCGGTTCCAGACAGGTGTTTTCCCTCATCTGACGATAGCCGCCATCTGTTTCCTTTTTCGCCCTCTTGAACAAGGGCTTCTTTTTGAAATAAGGCCATTTGCCTTGCATGAGTTGTATAGGTTGTTATTCCGGTCTTGCCTTTTACAATATCAGGCTGTTCTCCCCCTTTTATGAATAAAAAACCAAGTGGATAATTATCTTTATCTATGCTGGGGTATTTCACAAATTTCTCCTATTTGTTTAGCAGTAAGTTTTTTTGGGTTATACTAGTTAACGGCTAGCGGTGCTAATGCATCAATGTCAGTCACAACATCAATAATTACTGGTTTGCTTAATTGTAATGCTTTTTTAATCGCAGTTTGTATATCTTCTGCTTTTTCCACTCTAATACCAACAGCCCCGATATTCTCAGCGATTTCTGCAAAATTTACATTATTGAAAGTCCACATCTGTCGACCTTCGGCTGTTTGCTCTCCGCCATAGGCTCTATCAAAACCACGTTTTGACTGATTGCCGCCACTGTTATTATTTACAATCACAATTACGTTGATATTCCATCTTACAGCCACTTCGATTTCAGCAATATGGTACCAAAACCCAGCATCCCCGGTAAAGCAAATCACAGCTCTATCTGGCAGCGCACATTTTGCCCCAATTGATGCTGGAAAAGCCCAGCCAAGATGGCCGGCGCTTCGAATATAATTTTGGTTTGGATGCTGTAGATCAAACATGCCGCCCATCCACATACCAGCATGTCCGGTATCCACAACAATCACAGCGTTATCTGGCGCATTATCGCTAATTTCCTTGCATAATCGCTCTGGCCTTATTGGATTGGCATCACTTTCCATTAGGGGTTTATATTTGTGATACCATTCAAGCCTTAGCTCTCGGATATGCGCAAGCCAGTCAGTGCGCTCTTGAATGGAAAGCGCAGATGCAAGCCTATTCATCCTCTTCAGTATTGCTTTTGCATCACCTTGTATTGCAACTTCAAGAAGATAGTTTCTGCCTAGATTTTCAGGTTCGATATCTATCTGAATAACCCGTGACTTATCATCTGGCACTGTCCAGAAATGTGTTGTCATAGAGCTTGTTTCTGACCCAATAAATATCACAAGGTCAGCAGCTTTTACAGCGAGATTAGCTGATTCGCGTGAGTAAGTGCCAACCACACCACATGAAAGAGGGTGGGTTGAATGAATTAAATCTTTTCCATTCAAAGAAGTTGCAATTGGTATATTCAGCTTTTCCGCAAATTCGATTAATTCTAGGGATGATTTGGAGTGTTTTGCACCCCCGCCGGCAACAATAATTGGCCTCTGTGCTGATTGAATGGCGATTAGGGCTTCATGTAATAATATGTCATTGCAAATCGGGCGATGCGGCGGAATTTTTGTATCAGATATCTTGAAATTATTTTCAAACTCAAATTCCTCTAAATCTATTTGTGCTTCATTACCTTTGAATTGCAAGTGCACAGGACCTGGTGACCCAGCTGTCGAAACCCGAAACGCCTGCTCAATCATATCAGGAATCCGGCTAACATCATCAATCGTTGCATTGAATTTTGTGACAGGCTCGAATGCAGGCATATCATCTATTTCTTGGTAGACCTTCTTGAATTTTGTTTTTGGATCTCTACCACCTGTAAGAGCGATTACGGGAGAATGCGCCAGAAATGCATCTCGCAACCCTGCTGCTATATTCAAAGCACCAATTACCTGTGCCATGCAAATAGCAGGCTTTCCAGATGCCCGCGCATAGCCATCTGCCATATAAGCAGCTGATTTTTCAGAATGAACGTGAAGTCGTTTAATATTTGTCCTTTTCTCTATTTCCACCATTGTTCTTCTTAAGACAGCCGGAACCATAAAAATATGGGTAATCCCATAAGCTTTTAGTAATTCTGCTAGTATAACTGCACCAGTTTGTTTTTGCATCTATGTGGTTCCATTCTTATTAAAAAGGCGTCTTCAACACTGCATAGTTCGTAATCATTAGCTCAGGGGCCAAACGCTCTAATTGTTCAAAAAAATGTTCCTTTATTCTGGAGAAACCGTAGGCCTTATCTCAACTAATAATTATTTTATAGCAAGCGGGTTAGTAGGAGAGCCAACAGCGCCTGTAATGGGCAAGGCTGGCGCAACAAACATAAATTCATAAATTCCGTCTGAAGCGCAATCAGCTGCTAATTCGCCAAGAGAAAATATTTCTCCCATCGTAATACCCATAATGGGGATTGTAATCCAGTGCCATGGCTGATTTATGCCTTCTACGGATTCGTTGGGGCGTACCTCACAACCCCAAGTGTCTGAGGCAATGGCTGCTATTTCTTTTTCTTGTAGCCATTCTAGCGTCTCAAAAGCAAAACCTGGCGCATCGCCTCCAGGATAGCCATCCCAATTTCCATTTTTTAGCATTTCTTCCATTTGGCCAGTGCGAACAATTACATAATCTCCGCGCTTTATTTCAACTTGCTGGGATTTTGCGGCCCTGTCCAGATCGTCGCATGTAATCCCGTAACCATCCTCTAGCCGCTCAACACCCATTTCTCTTGGCACATCCAATAAAACGCCGCGCCCGACCATTTTACTCTTTGTTTTCTCAATGCCGCATTTTTGGGCTCCAGCAGAGGTTACTTCTCTGCAATCATAGCCATTCCACATGAAATTCTCATAAAATATATGTCCAAGGCCGTCCCACTGGGTTCCTGACTGCAACGGCATAACAATCATATCGTCCGCGGCGCGAATCCCCCGCTGATCAAGAACCCCAGAATAAGCGTCTGTTCCTGTTCGCAGCATTGTATGAAGTGGATTTATTCTGCCAAGTGATTGATATTTGGATTTTGCACCCTGTGGGCCGTTTGAATCAAAATTGAGGGCAAGAGAGATTACTTTTCCTTGATTAACAAGCTTTGCGGCTTCAACAATATCGTTCGCCGAGGTATAGTTTAGGGTTCCTATTTCATCATCAGGCCCCCATTTCCCCCAATTTTTATATTTTTCGGCGGCTACTCTTAAGTCGTCTCTTGTGATTTGCTTTACTGTCATTTCTCTCCCCTAAACCCATAATTTAATTAATATATTTTAGCAGAATGAATATCTGATGCATTTAGATTTTATCGATTTTTATAATAAAATGTTAAGCCACTTCTAATATAAAAAACAACTATTAATAAATTGTCCCAAACGATATAAGCAATGGCAATGACCGCAAGCTGTTATTCTTAAAGCAGAGTATTAAAGGAACTTAATTAATTGTTTGAATTAGAATTATCCACGCTCGTTTTATGTGTTTTAATAGCTTTCCTTGGAGGAATTGTAAGAGGGTTTACTGGTTTTGCAGGTTCATTATTTATGTTGCCTTGTTACACTCTTCTTCTTGGCCCTATCGCTGGAATGAACATTATAATCTTGTCGGGTTTGGTGGGTGTTATGTTTACTGTGAGAAGAGCTGTGAAATACTCACAAAAAAAAATTACTCTTTTCTATAGTGCAGGACTTTGCGTTGGCGCCTTTATGGGTTTAAATTTTCTTTTCCAGAATGAAATATCACAAATTACTTTTTACATGGGAATTTTTATAATTATCGGGACATTAATTCTCTTCTCCGGCTGGCGATATAAAGGCCCCCAAACAAGAGTTATTTCTCTAGGATTTGGGTGGGTAACAGGCCTTTTCTCAGGGTTCTTTGGCGTGCCAACCGGACCATTTACAGGGATATATTTCTTATCTTCTCCAGTTGAGAAAGACATAATTCAAAGCAATATCCAGCTTGTTATAATATGCACTATACTATCATTTTTCGCTTATTTTATTTTTGTGCAAGGGTTTGACCCTAAATTCCTTGTAACTGGGCTTGTGCTTTCCATTCCTTTATCAGTTGGATTAAGGGCAGGCATTTTTTTGTTTGATAAAGTGTCTGAGGCCTATTTTAGGTACATTACATACACAATATTATTTTCTCTTGGCATTGCGTTGATTTTCAATTCATAACACTTGCAAATTATAAAATTATCGATATTTTGATTTAATAAGATTTTTGTCGGGGAGACAATTGGAAAAAATTGCAAAAAACATTCTGGATCATATCGCTATTGCGGTTCCGAAAATAGAGCCTGTTTTAGAACATTATTCGAATTTGTTTGACGCTGAAATAACGCCCCCAAAAATTATTTCAGAGCAAGGAATAAGAATGGCCTATGTTCATTTTGACAATATAAAAATTGAACTTATTGAGCCATTGAATGAACAAAGTCCGATTGCAAAATTTCTAGAACGCAATCCAAAAGGAGCGATGCATCATTTTTGTGCGGTCACATCAGATGCAGAAGCTTCAGCTAAATCCATCAAAAACAATCAAATGAGGGCGCTTGGAGAGCCTGTAATAGGTCACCATGGTCAAAAGATGTTTTTTTTACACCCATCAGATACCAGTAATGTTTTAGTTGAAATCGTTGAAAGCCAAAAGGGAGAAGGTACCACAAATGAAAACTGATTATAATGAAATTCTTGTAGAGGTAAAAGAGAGTGCAGCCTGGATCACAATAAATAGACCAGAGGTTCGAAATGCCTTTCGTGAGCAAACGCTGGATGAATTGCGTGAAGCGGTTCTCGATACTAGAAACGACCCTTCTATTTCTTGTATTGTAATTACTGGTGCTGGGGATCAGGCATTCTCAGCCGGGGGTGACTTCTATGCAATGAAGCGACTTAACTGGGTAAATGCGGCTCATTGGAATGACCGCATGCTTGGCCTTGCAATGGCAATCCGCGGAGTGGCTGTTCCAGTAATTGCTATGGTAAATGGCTGGTGCATGGGTGGTGGTCATGAGCTAGCGCTTTGGTGTGACCTTGTGATTGCATCTGAAAATGCGGTGCTTGGGCAAACTGGTGCACGTGTTGGTGCATGTCCAACTGTTGGTGCAACTCAATATTTGCCGCGCATCGTTGGAGAGCGTATTGCACGTGAGATGATATTTTTAGCCAGATCGTTTAAAGCAGAAGAAGCTGCAAAGGTTGGTCTAATTAATAAATGTGTCCCGCAAGATAAATTATATGAAGAAACATTAGAATGGGTTAAAAAAATTAACTCACATAGTAGCCAGACCTTGCGTCAGACTAAAAAGTCGTTAAATGCCGAATCAGATGAGTTATATGCATCTTGGCAGCATGGTATGGAGCTGCTAGCCCATGTTTGGGGCTCTGAGGAATCTCTTGAAGGAATGCATGCATTCCTTGAAAAGCGCAAACCTGATTTCCAGAAATTCAGACAACGCAATGCTGAAGAAGTAAAAGACTACCTAACAGGATTGAATAATGATGATAATATGAAAAAAGCCTAAAGCGGTTTTTTAAAAAAAACTAGAGTGGCTTCAACCAGAGGCGTTTTTGGTTGAAGCTGCTGTCATTATGGGATGAAATTAGATTTGGGTCGGTGAATGGCTGGCCGTTATATTATGTGATTATGGGTAAGAGATTATGGCTGATGGTAATGCGCTTGACGGCGTTGTGGTTTTAGATCTAACACGCGTTCTTGCAGGCCCTTTATGTGCTCAAATGCTTGGTGATATGGGCGCAGAAGTGATAAAGGTAGAACATCCTGGCAGAGGCGATGATACCCGCCATTGGGGTCCCCCATTTGCCGATACAGAAGCAGCCTATTTTCTGGGGGTGAATCGTAATAAGAAAAGCTTGGCTCTCGATTTCAAAACTCCTGCCGGTCGCGCCGTTCTCAAAAAACTAGTTAAGAAAAGCGACATTGTAATTGATAATTTCAAACCAGGTCTCCTTGATAAGCTTGGTCTTACATCTGATTGGTTTAAAACAGAAGCTAAAACCGTTATCAGATGCTCGATAACAGGTTACGGTACAAAAGGACCGAACGGGGGAATGCCAGGATATGATTTTCTGCTTCAGGCCGAATCTGGTTTGATGGCAATTACCGGTGAGCCAGATGGAGCGCCTATGAAACTTGGGGTAGCAGTTGTTGACATCGCAACTGGAATGAATGCGGTGATCGGAATTCTAGCTGCATTAAATAAGCGTCACAGAACAAATCTAGGCTCGTTCGTGGATGTTAATTTATACAACACAGGGGTATTTCTGTTAGCAAATGTTGCTTCAAATTTTCTTGTTTCAGAAGCTGAAGCAAGGCGTTATGGAAATGGCCACCCTAATATAGTGCCTTATAATCTTTTTAAATGCGGTGAGGGGAGCCTTGTTATTTCAGTTGGAAATGACGCGCAATTCAAACAGTTTGCAGAATGTGTTGGGCATCAAGAATGGATTAGTGATAGCCGGTTTGCTAAAAATGCAGGCAGGGTCGAAAACAGAGACGAAATCGAACGGCTGATTAAAATAGCCTTGTCTAATAATAGCGCGGATTATTGGTATAATGCGCTTAAAGATAGCGGGATCCCAGTTGCGGTGGTACGTACGGTTTCACAATCGCTCACACATCCACAAACAATAGAAAACGGAATGGTTGTTGAAATGCAGCATTCAACTGCTGGGCTTGTGAGATCTTTGGGCTTACCTATTACGATTGATGATGTGAGAGGACGCAGTGAGAATTCGCCGCCGCCATTATTAGGTCAGCATAACACCGAAATCTTAGAAGAGTTTTTAGGTATGACACAGGCTGAGATCAAAGAGGTAATAAATCAGGGACTCTAATATTAAATGACTTATTTACATGTAAAAATCGAAGATATCCAAATTTATTCTGTTTCTATACCTCTGAAGGCACCTGTTAAAATGGCAGGTATTTCAGTAGAAACCGCTGATAATCTTATTGTAAGTATTATCGGCAACAATGGAAATATTGGATGGGGAGAAGCATCGTCTGCTCCAACAATGACTGGGGAGTTCGTGCAAGGTATGGTAGCTGCGGCTCAGTTTGTGAAACTATCAATGGTTGGCAAAATTATCTCAAATCTGCAGGATATAAAGACTCTTATTAAAACTCCATTGTACGGCAATGAAGGTGCTATTTCAGCTTTAGAAATGGCTATGCTCGACTTATTTGCCAGAACTAACAACTGTTCCTTAGCTGAGTTGTTGGGGGGCGGTAAACGGCAATCAGTTCGAGCTTTAACAATGATTGCAGGAGGCACATTGGAAGAAGAAATTGAACGGGCAAAAGCAAAACAACAGGAGGGTTTTGAAGCATTCAAGGTGAAAGTAGGTTCGAATTCTCCTGAATATGATTTAAAACGATGCATTATGATTAGAAAAGCTCTTGGCAGTGAGGCGTTTATATCAGCAGATGCTAATGAGGGCTTTGCTGTTCCTGAGGCAATTGAATTTGCAAAAGCGGCTAAAGATGCTGGAATTGATTTTTTTGAACAGCCCGTGCCTGCCCACGACGTTAATTTGATTAAAGAAGTTGCGTTAGCAAGCTCGGTCCCACTTGGCGCAGATGAGGGCGTGCACAGTATATCGGATATCTCAGAACTAGTCACAGCATCTGCTGTAAAAGGTTGCAGCCTTAAAACCATCAAACTAGGGGGTATGCTAGCTGTACTAGATGCGGCCAAACACGCCAACTCCCTTGGGCTAAGCATCAATCTAGCAGGAAAAGTTGGCGAAACAAGCATTAGTAGTAGCGCGGTGGCCATTTTAGCCTGTCTTGTGCCGAATATTAACTGGGATGTAAGTATAACTAATCAGTATCTTTTAATAGACCCAGTTACGGATGTGGTTCCTATCAAAGATGGGAAAATATTAATACCGCAAGGTAAAGGTCTTGGTACTAAAATAGACGAAAAGAAAATAGAACCATATCTAGTGCACTAAAAACAATACGCCGAATACTATATTTTTTGTTATATAAATTTTTCTGGTGAATAGCCAGAAATTCGAAAATATCGATTGAAATCTTTTCTCCTTCATGTTTCTATAAAAAATTCAATATTCGAAAAAAATATTAATTCAAATTGGAGGAAAACTATGCGATTATTTTTGAAAGCGGCTGTGTTGTCTGCAACGATTCTAGGAACCGTTGCAGCTACCAATGCATATGCAGGCGCTCACAGTTCATGTCCAAAGCAAGGAGGAACCTTGGTTTATGGTGTTAAAGCCGAACCACCTATGTTTGACTTGCATGGAAATAACTCTTACGCAGTTCAACACTATGTTGCACAGCATTATTCAACATTACTTACTTTTGATTGGGAAAATTTTCCAAATATGGAGGGTGATTTAGCTGAAAGCTGGAGTGTATCCGATGATGGATTGACTTTCACTTTTAATCTACATAAAGGCGTGAAGTTCCATGATGGAACTCCAATGACATCGGCAGACGTGAAGGCTTCTTATGAAAGAATTCAGAATCCACCTGAGGGTGTAGCGTCCCCGCGTAAGGCACTTTTGGCTGATATTTCGGGCATTGAAACACCGGATGATCATACCGTAATTTTCAAATTGAGTGCGCCAAATGCATTTATGGAAGCCGGTTTTGCTTCACCTTTTAATGCGATCTATTCCAAAAAAGATCTAGATGCAGATCCAAAGTTCCCAATTAAGAATGTTAACGGCACTGGCCCATATAAATTAAAAGAATATAAGCCTGGCGAAGCATGGATTACTGAAAGATATGAAGATTTTCATCATGACGATAACTGTCTAGATGGAACAATTGGTTATAAAATTTCTGGCATAGCAGAGCCTATGCTTGGCGGTCAAATTATGGCCGAATGGCGCGGAACTGCTCCTGCAGAGCGAGTGACTATTAAAGAAGGTCTCGGTGATAAAGTAAACCTTGTTGGTCCACACGGCTGGATGACTTTGTTCCTTGTTTCTCTAAACTCTGAAACAGAAGCTTTTAAAGATAAGCGTGTTCGACAAGCTCTGCAAATGTGCCTAGATAGAAATAACGGATTAAAGCAATTAGCTAAGATTACCTTTACAAGTGAAACACCAGCTGGTTTGACATTGCCTGGCTCGCCTTACGCTATGTCTCCAGAAGACCTTGCAACCGTAACGGGTTATAGACCAGATGGAGATTCAGAAAAGAAAAAGGCGATGGCAATGCTTAAAGAGGCAGGGTACGAGGGCCTAAAATTTACTTATTCTAATAGAGCAGTTGCACACCCTTATGACCATATGGCGATTTGGATGATGTCTGAGTGGAAAAAATGTGGCATGAACCCAGAGATGATCTCTAATCCTACTTCCAAATTCGTCACTATTCGAAATGAAGGGGGTTTTGATGCAACAATCGACTGGGCTCCATCATTCCTTCCTGATCCATCTTTGATGTTATTTAAGTTTATTTCTGATGATCAGACTGGATCTAACTATTCAAACTACATTGATAGAGAGCTGGATGACCTATATAACGCTCAAAAAGGTGAGTTGGACTTCGATAAGCGAAAAGCACTTTCAATTGAATTAGAAAAGAAAGTTCTTAACGATAGCCATATTCTACCAGTAGCGTTCTTAGGTCGAGTACTAGCGCTTGATTCAAGAATTAAGGGCTTCACAATTGCCCCATCGCACATCTTGAATAACACTTACCGTGGTATTTGGTTAGACGAATAGAATATCTTAGAGCCTTCATAAATCTCCCGGAACTCTCTTGAGTTCCGGGTTTTATTAATATTTTGGATAATCATACTCATGGCAGTCAAAAAACAAAATTCAAAAAAAGCTGGAAGAACAGTGACAGAGGATGTTTTGCTGGATGTAAAAAATCTTCGTGTTGAATTTAAAATGAAGAATGGTGTCGTAAGAGCTGTCGATGACATAAGCTATCAGGTTCGCAAAGGCGAGTTTCTGGCGGTTGTAGGGGAATCTGGCTGCGGTAAATCTGTTTCTGCCCTATCTTTGATGCGTTTGTTGCCCGAAAAGGCTGCGACAATCACAGCAGACCATATTTTATTTGATGGTATTGATATTTCAAGTATCCCGATGAGTGAGATGCGTAAACTTCGGGGGCGAAGAATATCAATGATTTTTCAAGAGCCAATGACTAGTTTAAACCCGGTGTTAACAATTGGAGATCAAATTTGTGAGCCCCTTATAACCCACCTCGGTATGAGCGAAGAACAAGCAGAGGTGCGTGCAATTGAATTGATGGCTATGGTCGGTATACCAGAGCCAAAAAATAGACTGCCTCAATACCCTCATCAATTTTCAGGTGGAATGCGGCAACGTGTAATGATCGCTATTGGTCTTGCATGTGAGCCTGATTTAATAATTGCGGATGAGCCAACTACCGCACTTGATGTTACGATTCAGGCTCAAATACTTGAGTTGTTAAAAGACATAAGCCAAAGACTGGGTATCGCGGTAATAATGATAACTCATAACCTTGGAGTGGTCGCCGCCTATGCGGATAACGTAAATGTAATGTATGCAGCACAAATTATTGAAAAGGGTACCGCATCAGATATCTTTGCTAATCCCGCACACCCATATTCCATTGGGTTGCTTCGCTCAGTTCCAAGAATGGATAAACCACGTGGGGGAAGATTAGCCACCATAGATGGTTTGCCGCCAAACCTCATGAACCCACCATCGGGATGCCGCTTTTACGCCAGGTGCCCAATGGCACAAGAATCTTGTGCGAAGACTGACCAGAGTTTGCAAGAGACCAAAGGGTCAGAAATGCATCAAACAGCCTGTTACTTCAGTGAAAAAGCATTAAAAGAAGGTGCCTTAATTTATGAAACAGATGTTTCTGTTCAAGGAAGTTCTACTGTAGATAAATCTGGAGAACCTCTGTTGAGTGTCTCCTCGTTAAGACAGGAATTTAGTGTTTCATTTAGAACTGGATGGTTCAGTTCCTATAATGGTAGTGTGAAGGCCGTCGATGATGTCTCTTTTGATATTTACCCTGGTGAGACAGTAGGTCTGGTAGGTGAATCTGGATGTGGAAAAACATCGGTTGGAAGAGCGATTTTGCATTTAAATGACCCAACGAGTGGAAAAATTGCGTTTGATAATTTGTCAATAAATAAAAAATCTATTGCGCTAGTGCGTCAGGATATGCAGGTGATATTTCAGGATCCATTCTCTTCTCTTAACCCGCGTATGACGATTGGAGAAATTTTAGAGGAACCCCTGAAGGTTCATAATATTGAATCTGATCCAGAAAAACGTTCGCAGCGAATTAGTGAACTTCTAGTAAAGGTTGGATTATACCCTTATATGAGTGATAGATACCCCCATGAATTGTCTGGTGGACAAAGACAGAGGGTTGGCATTGCAAGAGCTTTGTCAATGGAGCCTAAGTTAATTATATGCGACGAGCCTGTGTCAGCTTTAGATGTTTCTGTTCAGGCACAAATCATTAATTTGCTTGAAGATTTGCAAAGAGAATTAGGCATAGCTTATTTGTTCATTGCCCATGATTTGGCAGTTGTAAAGCACATTTCACATAAGGTTGTTGTCATGTATCTTGGACAAATAATGGAGGTGGGAGAAGGAGACCAATTATATGGTGAACCAAAGCATCCTTACACACAAGCGTTACTAGATGCGGCGCCCATCCCTGACCCAGAGATTGAGAGAAAACGTAAACGTTCCATTTTAAAAGGAGAGTTGCCATCTCCAATTAATCCGCCAAATGGATGCGTGTTTTCAACAAGATGTCCAAAAGTAGTCGCTGCTTGTACAAGCGGAAGGCCAGAGCTTTTAAGGGTCGGTACCGAGCATATGGCTTCATGTGTATTATTGGATGAGAGGTAGGTAATGCTACAATATGCTTTAAGAAGAATTTTACTGGTATTCCCAACACTTTTTGCTGTAGCTGTTTTGGTGTTTTTGGTTTTGCGTGTTGTTCCAGGAGATATTGTTGAAATAAAAATGACCGCTGAGGGAGGTATCGTATCCCAAGAAGAGATTGAGCGTGAACGCGAGCGGCTTGGATTAAATGAACCGCTATATAAGCAATTTTTTACTTATATGATTGGTTTACCGCGGGGAGATTTAGGAGTTTCCTTATGGACAGAACGCCCGGTTTCGCAGGAGATAGGGTCTAGAATTGCACTATCCTTCGAACTGGCAATTTTATCAACCATATTAGCAGTTTTAATCGCGTTTCCGCTGGGCACATTATCGGCTCTTTATAGAGGTACAGCTCTCGATTACGTTATTAGAATAATAACAATAGGTGGGATAGCAGTGCCCTCCTTCTGGCTTGGAATGCTACTTATTATGTTTGCCATAACATTTTTTGGCAAACTGCCTCCATTAGGCACAGTAAGTATATTTGATGATCCTCTCACCAATTTATATCAATTAATCTGGCCGGCACTCTCAGTGGGATATAGATATTCATCTGTTGTTGCGAGAATGCTTCGTTCTTCAATCTTAGAAGTGTTATCTGAAGATTACATCAGAACAGCGCGTGCAAAGGGTGTTTTCGAGCGCTTAGTTATTGTTAAACACGGAATGCGTAACGCCTTGTTACCTACTGTAACCGTAATCGGATTAGAGTTCGCGTTCTTATTAGGCGGATTAGTGGTTACTGAGTCTGTATTCAATCTAAATGGTATAGGTAAGCTTTTTGTGGACAGTGTTGTGAGAAACGATCTGAATCTTCTTCAAGGTTTGGTACTAACAGTTGCAACCTGTTTTGTATTTGTGAATCTTATCGTCGACTTATTATATGCTGCCCTTGACCCAAGAATTAGGTATCAGAAATGACAACTAAAATACAAACAAATGAAAAGATGCTTGAAAAGCCAAAGCGTCGTACAATAGGAGATTTTATTAAGCAACAGCCATTGGGGTTTATTGGCATTGTAATGATAATCATTATGTTTTTGGCGGCTGTTTTTGCTCCATATGTTGCGCCCTATGACCCAACGGACGTTGACTTTATGGCTTCACCTGCGCTTGGGGGTGGTCAGCCATCTATAGAACATCCATTGGGAGCAGACGCTTTTGGTCGTGATATACTTTCCCGATTAATATTTGGTGCAAGAACAGCTTTATCAATTGGTTTTTTCTCTGCGTTTATTGGATGTTCAATAGGTGCCATTATAGGGACAGCCTCAGCGTTCTTTGGCGGAAAAGTAGATTTATTAATACAACGTTTTATAGACTTAATGTTGTCATTCCCAATTATTGTATTGGCTATCGTTGTTATTGCAATTTTTCCAAAGACAGTAATTTTTGGCATAGATGTAAATGTTATTGTTGCTATTGCTATTCCGTTTATTCCAAAAACAGCTCGCGTCATAAGATCACAAGCGCTGGCAATCGTAACACTTCCATATGTAGACGCCGCCAGGGCAAACGGTTTTTCAGCTAAGCGAATTATTTTCAGGCATGTGCTCCCTAATGTGACAGCGCCGTTTTTGATTATGATGACTGCATTTATCGGTCAGGCTATCCTACTTGAGGCAAGTTTATCGTATCTTGGTCTTGGAGTTGTAGAGCCAACTCCTTCATGGGGTTTAATGCTTGCAGGCGTAAATGCTGATTATTATCGGTCAGCGCCATGGATGATCTTATATCCGGGCGTAGCAGTAAGTGTTGCTGTTTTTTCTTTTAACCTTTTTGGGGATAGTTTACGAGATTGGCTTGATCCTAAGTTAAAACTCTAGTTGTTAGAACCGGTGTTGGAGTTGTGGTTTTAAACTTAGCGGTTTGAATTAATTAGGAGAGCGTGAAATGATGCAACCTAGTGTCGGCCTAATTGGTGTTGGCGCAATGGGGAGTGGAATAGCGTCTTGCATTTCACGGGCGGGGTTATCGCTCCTCGTTTTCGACGCTGATATTGGAAAATTAGATTCCATTTCGAAAATGCCACTAATTAAAAAATCTACGGCCAGTGAAATAATTACGAACTGTGACTTGATTTTAATGTGCGTCCCATCTTCTATTCAAATAGAGCAGATGTTAGTGTCTACTTTTCCAAAAAAAGACGCAACAATAGTAGACCTTACCAGCTCTGATCCACGCGTGACAGAAAGCCGGGCTGAAAAGCTACTCAAAGAATTCAAAGTAAATCAACTAG
>Ga0181595_10000843_pt1 | contig 34252 bp, 53 predicted proteins | sample 041ome_7_FD_145604 | JGI IMG/M metagenome (GOLD analysis project Ga0181595, IMG submission 145604) | Coastal salt marsh microbial communities from the Groves Creek Marsh, Skidaway Island, Georgia - 041401AS metaG (spades assembly) | ecosystem: Environmental > Aquatic > Marine > Intertidal zone... | reverse complement strand
CGGCGCATGGCCGCCGCATTTTATAAACTAAGAAAGGTATACAAAATGAAAGCAATATTAATCAATCAATTAAAGACTAACGGTGAAGTTTATTTTAAGTTACAGCCTGATAATAGCGTGGTTTATACATTAAACCATTATGATAGATCAAGTAAAACTTATTCAATAAGCCCCGTTACTGATATCAATAAAGAACGCTTTATCAAATCAAATAAGCCCGTTTTTATCGGGTTTGATTATTAATCATTTATAAACTTTGAAAGGTACAAAATGAAAAATACTAACTATCAACTTCACGGCGGTATAGAAAAGCATAGCGATGGATCATTTACTATTTATGGTTCATATTATGACTATGCAATAGGTTCAGATGTTTTATATCATAAAAGATTTTATTACTTTGATATTTCAGAAGCCCGCAAAATAACTAAAGATCAACTTAGAAAATTAGCTAATAGAGGGGGCGCATTATGATACTTTATCAAGGAAAATCACTGATAGACGGCAAGCCTATTATGGCAATAGCTGTTAAAACTAGCAGCAATGCAAAAACGGGCAATATGATCCAAACTTATATAATGCGGTCTGATATTGATCCGCGCGATGCATCAAAAACGGGCGCGGACTATTCCATTTGCGGTGATTGTAAACACCGCGGACAAGCAACGGATGATCCAAACGCGAAACTAGCCAAAAATAGATCATGTTACGTGGTTATCGGACAAGGCCCTACTGGCGTATTTAAAGCTTATAACCGCGGCAAATATCCCATGGCAAATAATAACGATGACATATCAAACTTTGCAAAAGGCCGCATGGTTCGCCTAGGTACTTATGGCGATCCCGCGGCGGTTCCTAGTTATATTTGGGATAATCTATTAAAACATGCAAAAGGGCATACCGCTTACACCCATCAATCTAATATAAAAACAGCGGACGTCCGCCACGATTTATTTATGACAAGCGCGGACTCATTACACGATGCGCGCATCGCCTGGCAAAATAAACGCCGAACCTTTCGCATCATTCACGTAGCTACAGAAAAACAATCAAATGAGATTATTTGCCCAGCTACTCCAGAAGGCGGCAATAAATCAGACTGTAACTCATGCGGACTATGTCAAGGCGCGCATGCTACAGCGCCTAGTATAGCTGTTATTAAGCATGGCAGCGGCGCAAAATATATTCATTAAGTGTTAACTAATAGCGGCTTTTAATAGGCTGCTATTGGATTAATACTTAGTTATTAATCATTTTTATAAACTTTAAAAGGTACATATTATGAAACTAACAGAAGCTAACAAGCAAGTTATTAAAAATATATTTAATGACTATTTAAACCAATATAAAGCCGCGGGAATTGCGCATAATGAAGCTATTCAATTTGCAATGCATAAGACAAGGCAAAATGCGGCTATCATGATTAATACTTATTTTAAATAAAAGGGGGCTGTAATGAATAACTTTGACCGTTACTTATCAGATATTAATTCTGAAATGTTACAAGATATAGCTAAAAAAAGGCGCATTAAAAATACCATTATGGACGTTTTAGGCGGCTTTATTTTGTTTTTAATCTTAGGAATAATCTCATATTATGTTTTAAACATAAATATATAAAAGGGGGTTTAAATGGCAAATGATAACCAAACTTATTGCGGGTTTGAAAATGGACAAGATTGGATTGACGATCTGGCCATCGAAAATTACCTTCTCAATAGGGTCGAGATACCAAAAATTAACAAGGGGGCATCATGAGAAAGCCAGGCATTTATATCATTCTCGGGGCCGTTATTGGCGCGGGAATCTATGATCTTGCAATTAATTTAAGGATATCTTATAATAGGGATACCCCTGAAGTCTATTGCAAAAACGGGGCATTGTTTGAACAAGTGCATAGAGATACCAAAATACTTGTAAAGACAAAACAAGAATGTTTAACAGAAACCATGAAAGGTGAACACAATGACAAAACAAGAAGAGAAAACTCTACTCAAAACTAAGGTCAGACAACTCATTAACTATGTCTTTGAACTCGAAAGACGTGGCGAGATTTCAATGGATGACTGGTTTTCAATGGTCAATGATCTTGACAATTTCTTAGAACTACTAAACGAAAGGGAACACAATGGTCGGTAAAGTCACACCGAACGACCAGTTATCCGCTTCTGAAGTACCTGTATTAATGGGTGCATCAAAGTATATGACGGTCAACGAACTACTAAAACAAAAGATGGATGTTATCTCAGGCATCGATCCACCATTCACTAGCAATGAATCTATGGATTGGGGCAATAAGCTTGAAACTACCATCTTGAATGAATCATGCGCTAGGCTAGGGCTTGGCAATCCAAAGACCACACACACGCAACCATATTTTCATAAGAAAATACCAATTGCATGCAGCCTTGATGGCACTGTCACAGGTGATGATCGAATCATCATGACAGACATTGAGAAAGGCATTGTGTGTGTCAATGGGGACGAGATACGCCTGGATGGCATGGGCGTAGTCGAAGCCAAACTCACTGCGCATGAAGTCGAGTCAGCAACAGAACTCCCACTGTATCGTGGGCCATTGCAATTGCAAATGCAGATGGACATCACAGGTGCAAAGTGGGGTGCAGTGTGTGTCTTATATAAAGGCACAACTCTAAAAACTTTTGTATACCAACGCGACGAGGAAGTGATTGCTAAGATTCATGAAGCTGTCATTGATTTTCAACGACGCCTGGACAAATACAAAACCAACGATGAGGTGGAATGGTATGACATGGAAACGACCAAGGAAGCAGCATCGATCTTTGACCAAGCTGAAAAGGAAACGATTGTACTCGATGATGTAGAGGAAGATGTGAATAAAATCATAGAGTTACGTCAGATCCATGCAGACATCGAAGAGCAAATACAAAATCATGAGCTTAGAATCATGGATCGTATGCGCGACAATATGTATGCCATTTCAGGTCAATATAAAATCTCATGGCCAATGATCAATTATAAAGCGACACCTGAAAAGATCGTTCCAGCCAAGCCAGCGCGAACTGTGCGCCAATCTAAATTACGCATAAGGAGTGTAGACAATGGATGATTTACAGTACCTCTATGAAACGGTAGTACGTCAAGAGGAATATGAGCAAGATAAAAAAGATGATGAGATGTTTTTACAGATCATCAAGCGTCGAATCGTTGATAAACGTAGACGTAACCAATTAATATTAACTTACTTTGGAGAAAATTATGACAGAGAAAACTTTGGGGATTGCTAAGGCTTTTGTCGAAGCACAAAAAGAGTTTGAAAAGACTGGATTAGAAGGCAAAAATCCACACTTTAGAAGCAATTATGCAAGACTCGATGCTTGTGTTGCTGCGGTTAAACCAGCCTTAAACAAACATGGTATTGCATTAATACAAAAGACACACGAATGTGAGAATGGTGTCAAAGTAGAGACTATCTTTATGCATGAGACAGGTGAACAAATATCAGGTGGTTTATTGTATGTTCCTAGTGAACAACAGTCCCCGCAAAAGTATGGATCAGCTTTGACTTATGCGCGTCGATACAGCTTGCTGACTGCTTGTGGGGTACCACCTGAAGAGAAGTTAGATGATGATGCTGAAGTAGCAGAACAACCATACAGAGAAACAAAATCTATGGCTGAAAAACTACCACCATCAAAGGTGCTTGAAGTAAAAAAGTTTTAAGCCTCAATCTACCTGGCAAGGAACCGATTGAGGTTAAAGACAAGGATGCCATGAAGAAGACTATGATTGAGATGTCACACAGAATCGGTAATAGTCAACTGCCACCTGAAGAAAAAGCAAAGAAGTTAACTGAATTCTTTGAGTTAAATAAGATGGCACTCAGTGCATTAGGCCCTGATACATTCATGGATATTAAGAATGCGATCAGTGACATACTGAGAAAAATAAGCCAGGAGTAGTCATGAACGTTACTAAAGATCCATTATACGACAGGATGTTTGATCGAAGTTTTGCTGATGATGACTGGCGCGGAAGATTATTGCTTGGCATTTTAGAGAATGCCTTGCATGACTTCCTAGGTTATCGATCACCGAAACTGTTAGTCGATCAAGCGGCACACTTTATCTATGATGACAATGTGATGTTTGAATTATGCATGGATGTACTCAACATGGATAAAGATATATTTAGGGAGCGTATTGCTGAGATGAAGATGAGAGGCGAACGCTTAAGAAGAACCAGCGAAGGAAGTGGAGGTAATCATGTCAAAAAATGATGTGTTAGTCATTGTCATTATCCTGGCATTAGTCGGTTTCTCACATTACATTGGAGCGTGTGAAACCAAAAGAGTTTATTTACCCGACGGAACGATGCAAATCTGTCGAGTATGTAAAGATGTAGTAATTTGTAATTAACTTTAAGGAAAACATAATGAAACAAGTAAATCAAGTTTATAAAACCAATGATTACGGTATGTTTAAATACATTAACGGGAATCGTAACATCAATAAAAGTAATTTAAAGAGACTGATTAAGTCCATGAAAGAAAGGTACATCCCTGTGCCGATTATTGTCAATGAGAAGCATGAGATCATTGATGGTCAACATCGCTTTGAAGCGGCAAACTTTCTAGGCTTTGATGTACACTTTATCAAGATCAATAAGTTAGCATTAGATGAGGTGCGCAGACTGAATGAGAACATGGCTAACTGGAACAATGGCAATAGACTACATTCATTCTGTGCGCTAGGCCATCCAGAATACATTAAGTTTAAACAGTTCATGCAAGAGACTGGATACAACTACAGTGCATGTATTGCATTGCTCGGTGGTAGTCCAACCCGATCAGGTGAATTAGGTAGGCAGTTTAAATTTGGTACATTCAAGATCAAGAATTACAATCAAGCTTTAGAACATGCAAGACAGCTCGATCAGATTGGTCAATACTATCCAAACTATAAGAAGAGTCACCTACTAAATTGTATGATCAAACTATTCCATCACCCAGACTACAATCATAGTCGAATGATGCAGAAGTTAAAAGTACAATCTCATATGTTGCCGCAGAGTGGAGGGGAAGATACTTTCAGGAATGCAATCAGAGATATTTATAACTTCAAAGTGTCTAAAGCACAGAAGGTAGGATTCTTTTAACAAAGAAGGGGCGCAAGCCCCTTTCTTTATTTGTTACATACGTACATTGTAACTTCGAAACCGAAACGCATTTCAGTTGCTGCTGGTTTAGTCCACATAATAGTCTCCTAGTTAATTGAGATTATAGTATGGCAGATATACATGTAATACAGGTATGACAAATACATGAATAAAGGATAAGGAAAAGTATGAATGATTTTTTAACTGAAGGTAAGAAAGTAGAACAAGCATTTGCTGATGCTGAATTAAATGATGTGGTCTGGGCCACCAAAGAACAAGACATGTATGAGCATTGGGATGTTCAAGGTGTATGTGGATGGATTGATACTGAGCCATTGAAGTTTGATGTCAAAGGCATGAAGCGATACAACAGACATGATACCAATACCATACAAAAATATACATGGATTGAAAGTAAGAATGTACATGGCAAGCCTGGATGGATTAAAGGCCTTGCAGATTACATTGTGTTTGAACGAGAAGATGCATGGGTCATTGCAAACAGAGAAGAGCTACGTGAATTAGTCAATGAGAAAGTCAAGGAAAAAAATTACAGCAAAGGAAAAGGTGTGTATCAGCTGTATACTCGAGAAGGTCGCCAAGATTTACTGACATTGGTACCCTTTAAAGACATTATTGCACTAGAATCTACATGGAATATGCCTAAATCGTTATAAAGATATGCAGAAAGAGCGTAGTTAAACGATCGTTATTTTCTGATAGGTTACCCTAGGCTGACATGAGATCGTGCAACAGAGAACGATTGTGTGGGTCGTTTTTAGTGGGTGACCTTAGGTTTTGCATTAACGATGTACATATCCATCCCTTCAGCATGTAAAAGAATAAAATCTGTCTCTTCATCTTCCGAGAACATAATCTTTACCATCGATTGATCACCTTCTTCTAAGACTTCGATGTTCCAAATCTTTTTACCAATGACTGAGTCAATTGCATTTGCTTGTTCGGAATCTAATTCAGAAATTACACTATCGTTTTCGTCCATCGTCCACCATCCTTAAGTATCATTGGCATGAGTTTAGGTTGCCCCTCTATAATCATACCACAACCGATGATGAATCTGGATTTAAAATTCTTAGCATATTCAAATGCTAATTCTTTTTGATTGATGAGACATCCTGTTTGCATACCCCAGACAAGCTTGTCAGGATTAGAATAGTATTCAATCTTAAACTTAGAATGATAATGCCCCTGGACAGTATTCATTCCATATTGCTGGGCCACCTTCATGACGTCAGCTGACATCCCATGCGTAAAGAAACAGCGCTGACCATCTGATAAAGTAACAGTGAAATCATCCACCCATTTCCATCCAGGCCCTACTTGTAAGAATTCATTGTAGCTTTTTAGATACTCCAAACTCAAGCCATGGGCTACAGCTCGACGATAGATAAGTGATGAATGGTTTGAATGCACCAAGGTCATTTCAGGAAAAATTTTCTCTAACTCTTTTACATATTGTCTAGTAACTCTAAGTTCATCGCCAGGTGACTTCAAGTCTGGGTGATGATTATGAAAACTGATTGAGTGTTGATCGATCTCATCTCCAATATTGACAACGAGATCTGGTTTATATTTCTTCTTGAGTTGAGTTAAGAATTCAAATGCATCAGGATGATGATAGGGTATATGCAAATCTGATATAACCAATACCGACTTGTAACTCATAAGTAAGTTCCATGTTATGTGTTATATCTATTATATATTAAAGTTCTTGTGGGTCAAGGAAGTACATGGCACAGACTTGTTTGTTGTAGGCATCAAACTTCTGATTATGTTCAACGTATTCTTCAGACTTTGGATTGTCTAAATACATACGCATGTGAATCATCTCATGCAGTACGGTATAGATAACAGCTTCGAGGGTCTTACAATACTTGGTAGAGATGAGTATACGGTGCGGTTCAGGAGTGTACTCTCCGATACAATCATGATTGTAGACAACTTCAAACTCAACATGAATGCTATCAGGAAAGTCTTGGAATGGTTTATGAATACGGAATGTATTGTAAAGATGTTCAATGAAACTAACGGTTATAAATCCTTGCGCCTTCACGATCGATTACCAACATCTGTCTTCGAGGTTCCGCACCTTCGGGTGGGAATGAGATGTGTATCCAGGAATCATATTCTAATATCAGTTGGTCAAAAGGAATAGAGGAGTCTGCGATTACCTCGAATACTCGTCCAACATGAGCATAACGATCACAAGTGAAATCACAAGCAAGACCCATAATATGTTGGCTGGTCCTTTTAGATCCAAGAAGATCGTTGAGAGCTTCACACCTAAAACCACTACTAACAATAATAGGCAAACTATCAAGCTTAGTCCTAACAAGTTCCATTCCTTTCGCTAATGTTTTTAAGTTCTCCAACTGTATGTCGTTGGGTTTATTTATTATACCATGACGTGCAGCTAACTGCGACCTCGTCATTTCTTCCAAGGTAAAGTGTTCTGATAACCTCACTGTGTTAGGCCCTTAGCCTTTTCCCAAGAGCGTAGACCCGCAAGGCCAAGTAGTGCAATAGTTAGTTCCATTAGTACATCTGTTTGTAGTTGAGGTAATACAGCATTGATGCCATACAAAGCTAACCCCCATTGAAGTATCGGGTTAAGCACAAATATCCAAGCAAAACCAATACCGCACACCCACCCAAGGAAAGGACGCCAACCAGCAATAAACACGCTGCGATGATTAGCTTCGATCTTATTCGTCTCAGCCTGAGCGAGATTAATCTGTGCTGCATTGTCGATAAGAGCTTTTTCAATGTCTGCCTTTGCTTTCTCTTTGGCATTGTTATCGGGTATTACTTTATCTAAGACAGAACTAACGACTGATATGATTGGACCCCACATCATTTAGATGCAATCGCCTTCAACCAATCGCTCAACTTTATAAGGACACTCTTGATCATGCTTACGCTTGGCTTTCGGATAACTTCGTAGGCCACGAGTATCAAGATAACTATGAGTATATAGATCATCCACATTTTGTATTCCCCTTCTTAACATTTGACATAGTCTTGTTAACATTATATTTTGCCAACAATAACAGATATTACAATAGCACCGAAGCCAGTCATGCATCCCCAAATAAGTTTACCAAGCATAGCTTCAAGACGATCAAGACGATAGTGCAATGTTGCATATCGTTCTGCACATAACTTCTCGTGGGCTGCTAGCTTTTCGTCTGGTGTCATCATCAATCCTATTTAAAGTATGGTCCTACTAACCATGTTACGGCACTGTATCGAGTTCCTGTTGTTACTGGCTCAACACCATGTATCATATAACTAGGAAATACTAACACAGTTCCTTTGCTTTGTGGTGGATAAAATACTCTACCATCAGCGTTAATAAAAAACTTACCACCTTCATAATCATCATTCAAAAATGCCAAGCATGTGAGCTTTCTTGTCTCTTCACTATGACTATGAAACGTATCTACATGTTGAGTGTAATGTCCTTCTGGTTTATATATTAATAACTCAGTTTGATTAGAATGAGTTATATGATATTGCCACCAATACTGGTTTGCATTTAATCCTGTTGATGTTAGTGTGGCACCAATGCCTACATTTTGTGGCAGTATAACTCTTTTAACATCTCTAATTGTTTTATCTATTTCTCCAGTATTGTTACCAATGTATGGTGGTTCTTTATTTATACTGTCTTGTGAGTATGTGTTAATTAAGTTATTGCAAAAGTCATGAGACAAATGATTATCAAATACAGCACAATTAGTTAATGTTCGTTCAGTAAGTGTATTTTTAGAGACACCTAATGACTGACGTTTATCATACTTCCATTCAGCATGTGGTCCATCAGCATCTACATAATGTAAGAATACTTGTGCTTGCCATTGACCTTCAGTATACTTTTCTCGCCAATGCTCAACTTCCATGCCACGATACAAAACGGCATCACCTACTTGCATATCTACTTTGTTACCTTCCATGTAGATAGACCATACGTCACCTTCAAAACCTAGTGTAATGGTTGCTGATATTTCACAGGCTGGTCTGTCTTTATGCTTTACAAGTTCGTCACCAGGAGCATATAATCTTGCGTATGAATAAGTTGGATATAATCTTTTACCACAATGTTTTTCAAAGTGTGGTAATAAGTCTACTAACAACTGGTCAAATGTCTGTGTTCCATGTACAGCTTCTGACTTTGGGCATTGTATATCTTTTACTGTACGTCCGTTTACAACTAAATCTTTTAATGCTTGTGTTAATTCTGCACAGTTTTGTTCGTCTAAAAAGCTTTTTAAATGTACATAACTGTTTTGTTGAAAACTATCAATGCTTGTTTGATACATAATATATTGTTATTCTGGATATGGTTCATCAACCTGTTTAGTATAGCATGATCCATCTTTGTAATACCATACATCTGCCATACACTCATCTGGACAATCTACCCATATTAATGTCGAATAAGTTTCAAATGTTTTGTTTGCATCAACAACTTCTGCAACTCTCATAGTATCTTCTATTGTAGAATAATTTGGATCATATTGTTGTGTTTCTGTATTCCATGTCCAAGAGGAAATCCAAGTAACATTAGAAATTTCTGTTGTGCTAATTAATGCTTTTTTTGCCATAATTTATCCTTAATATTCCACTATTACTACACCACCACCACCTGTTCTATTAGGAGCGGGTAAAGATGTTGCTGAAGCTCCACCAGCACCTCCGCCATATAATCCCCCACTATTACGTGACAATCCACCTCCACCTAATATAGAAGATCCACCAGTACCTCCTCCTTGAGTAACACCAGGACCTGTTTGCGGACCTGGAAATGTCACCACACCAGCACTACCAGCTTGACCATCTATATTGATCGATCCACCAGAACCAGCACCTCCAGTCCCACCTATATATGTACCTCCAGCACCTCCACCAGTTGCAGAACAATAAGCTCCAAATGAAGAAGTACCGCCTGTTCCAGTGCTACCTGATCCAATTGTAACAGTTACGTTAGTGGCACTAGGAAACGGTACAACTTCTATAGCTGCTCCACCAGCACCTCCACCTCCTCCTTGTCCAGCCATTGGAGCTGGTGTAGGTCCAAAGGTTCCTTGTAAACCACCACCACCACCACCACCAATTACTGTCACTTTAACTTTTTCTACTGTTCCTGGATTTGTCCATGTGCCTGGTGAGGTAAAAACTTCTATGTTGCTAAAGCCACCACCAGCTGCTAAAGTAGTCCATGTCATTGTTCCGTCACCATCAGACGCAAGGTATTGTCCAGCAGTACCATTGCCTGATACATTTAATTCATCTGCACCAACAGAGTTGTCTGCAATTGTAGATGCGTTTACTTCATTTAATGTTGCAAGAGATCCTAGGCCTAATGATGTTCTCGCAGTAGCACCTGATTCTGCCACCCATGTTGATCCATTACCAACAATAAAGTTTCCGTCAGTGTTTGCTAATCCACCAATAGCAGTTAAGTCTGCATCTAATGGTTGCTTGCCATCTAGTGCTGTTTGTAATCCATCAACATTACTAATAATGTGATTGTGTGAATCGTCTGCAATAGTTACTGCAATAGATGTAGTTCCACTTCCTGACACATCACCTGACAATGTGATTGTTTGGTTTGCAGTTAAAACATTAGCACCACCTTGTTGTAAGTTTCCTGTGAAGTTTGCAGTAACATCATCATACTTAGCTGTGTCTGCATCATATCCTTGAACAGTTACACCGATGTCAGCATCAACTACGATAGTTGCATCATAGCCCTGTACTGTGGATCCGATGTCTGATGAAGTTAATATATTTGCATCATAGGCCTGAACAGTAGATCCAATATCTGTATCGACTAGAACATTACTACCACCATTCTGAAGAGTACCTGTAAAGTTAGCAGTAGTGTCATCGTATTTAGCCGTATCAGCATCGTAACCTTGTACACTTGTACCAATGTCTGCTGACTTAAGTATGGTTGCATCATATGCCTGGACTGTTGATCCTATGTCTGAATCTAGTACAGCATCAGATCCTAATGCTGTATTAACATCAGTTGCAGTAAGTGTTACAGCACCTGTTCTGGTGTTAAATGAAGTTACTGCTCCTGATGCTGAGAATGCAGCAGCTTGCCATGCAGATCCATCCCATACATAAAGTTGCTCATCAACTGTGTTGTAATATAAAGCACCAGTTGTAGATGTGGTTGGAGCAGAAGATGCTGCACCTAAATATGTATTTGCAAATGTCACTACATCAGATACATTATCTGAAACAGTTGTAATGTCATCACTGATAGGACCAAGTGCTGTGATCTCTGTTGATAATCCAGCCACTGTACCTATGTCAGCTGCATCAGCAACAACTGTTGTAATATCAGATGAGAGTCCAGCGACAGTTGTAACATTAGCACTAATGCCAGCTACTGTTGTAACATCTGCAATATTGGTTGCGGTCGTATTGACATTGGCTATATTAGTTGCAGTGGTATTCACGTTAGCTATATTAGTTGCAGTGGTATTCACATTAGCTATGTTAGTTGCGGTAGTGTTAATGTTTGTTTCGTTTGCGTTGACTGCATTGATGTTAGTTTCATTCGCTGCAACGGCACTCACATCTGCACTGATTCCAGCTACAGTATTTACATCAGCAATGTTCGTAGCTACTGTGCCTATGTCAGTTCCATCTGCTGCAACAGTAGTGACATCTGATTCAATGCCAGCGACTGTAGTAACGTCAGCACTAATGCCAGCAACAGTATTGATGTTAGTTTGATTTTCTACAGAAGGTGTAAGTTGATACCAAGTTGTTGTGCCAAGGTCATATACTTTCATGACATTGTTTGTTGTATCAAAGTATAATGCGCCATCGGCTAATGCATTACCATCATTGTCTAATGTAGGATCACTAGCTTTAGCACCAAGGTATGCATCATCAAAGTTATCGAACACGGCTTCAGCCGCTGCTTGTGCGGCCTCTGCTAATCCTTGTGCTGTTTCTGCTCCAGTCTGTGCAGTCTCTGCATTTGTTTCAGCAGTCTCTGCTCCAGTCTGTGCTAACTCTGCGGCTGTTTGTGCAGTTTCGGCTAAAGCTTGTGCGGCTTCTGCTGCTGTTTGTGCGGCTTCTGCATCTGTGGCACTTGCTTCTGCTGCATCTGCAATATCTTGTACTGATTCAGCATCAACCAGCACTGCCCATTTAGCAGCATCTGCATTAGAGTCAATCGGTAATGATCCTGAAGATGTGTGTGCAGTAAGACAGATGTAAACGTTTTCATTGCTTGTGTCTTTAACTAAGTCACGCTTATTGTATTCAACGCCAGATGACCAGTTTCCACGGTAGTCACCAACTTGTTCACCAATGGTTGGATTACCATCTGCATCAAACGCTAATGTTTTGTTAGCACGATCCACATTGTTTGGCAATGTCATATTCACTGTAGTAGGATCTGTATTAGGCGCACGTAATGCACGATCAGATTGTTCTTGAACTTGTTGTACAAAGATTGTTTGGCTATCAAACTCATCGTTCAAGGATGTAGCGAAGAGTGGACCACCAGTTGTAAAGTCTGTTGTTCTTTGAATTGTTCTATCGCCAATGATTGTAATTCGATCAGACGCAGTAGGCGTGCTAGGAACATTAGTGCCAGTCACAATCGTAACAGATCCAGTTCCATCTCCATCAATGGATACAGTATAGTCTGTGGTTAGAGTAAGTTCTGTGTAGTTAAAGTATACAGCAATGTCAGTCTGTGCTAATACTTCGAATTCAAATGCGTAAGGGCCTACACCAGCTGAACCAGTGTAAACTATACGTCTCGTTGTGCTTGATATGTCGATTGCCATAATAATCCTCTACTATATTTTACTCTTGTTAATATAAAATATCCACTAAGTGATATCTGATAATGCTAAAAACCTGTAAATTGTTGCGATGGTTTAGTCAATAAAAACTCCTGATTGTAGTCTTTTTCCATTCTTTTCTCCATTCTCTTTAATACACCTGGATTCATAGTCTCCATCATTTGATATCCAATAAGATAATCAAATGCTGTTTTAGTATAGAACAGGTTTAAGAAAGGTATATTGGTAGATATCACTCGATACGCTTGTCGTGCAGCTTTATCACCTTCACCACTAACTCCGTATTTAATTCCTTGCAACACATCAAATGCACTTAATGGGACTGGGCCAAGCATACTTGCTGCAATGTCTGCACCACTTCTTGTTTCCTGGAATAACACATCACCATATATACCCAAACCACCACCTTGTAAAAATGCGGCTGTCCATGTTTTAGCTTTTAATGGATCACGTGCAGATCGGCCTTTGAGTATGTCTTTAGCAGTCATGGATACATATCCAAGTAAAGCAGATGTTACTAACACTGAAGACACACCACTAATTGCTCTAGCTTTATTGCCCGCTCTCCAGAATGATGCTTCTCTAGATAATGTTTTGTATACAATAGACATTGGGAATGCTTTAAACTGTCCGATAAAACGAATAGCCTCACCAAGGTATGTACCCGCTAACAATCCTTGAGTCATCTTTGCTTTAATCTTTGCATCTGGTTCAATCACAGCGTAAGTAGACCTATCTAATAACATACCAGACACAGATGATTTAAACTTTTCTTTGATGATTCTAATCTCACGTTCACTTGCCTGTTTCAATCCAGCAATATTTAATGCTTGTTGATCAGTAATATTATCTAAGTTTCTAATGCTAATAAACTCTTTGCCATCAGCAGATCTTTCCATAGCGACTGATCGAATAACATCCCAGCGTGCTGCATCAATGTTATATTGATTGAATAGATTCTTTAATGATGGATTTAATTGATCAAACTGGAGGTTCTTTTGTTTAGCAAAGTAATTTGCCATGCTTAACATTGCACCTTCTTTGAGAGTATTAGTCCACCAAGATAGTAAGTTGTATTTAAAGAATGTTCTTTGGACATTCGTCCAACCTTTAGATAAGTTATCACCAACCTGGAATCGTCCTGATATGTCATATATGGTATTGTCAGCCATAAAGCCTAAAGCTTCTGCAATCTCTTTCTTATCTTTACTGCTTTTTAATCTGAACAACGATCCTAATGCTTCAGCCATACCACTCAAAAAACCTCGACCTTGGTATCTCATTTCAGCACCATACTGAGCTAAGTCAGATGCAGCACTAATGACAGCTCCACCAAGCTTAGCTGTACTAGCCACAGTACGAGCTATAGCTGACCATCTGGCTAATGCAAATCCTTCAACAGAATAGATAGTACCATCAATAACGTCCATGTATTTCTTGTATTGACCACTAGATACTTTACCAGCATCTTTACCTTGCTGGGCCATACGTGTTGCTACAGCTTTTCTAATCTTCTCAAAGTTCTGTGCGGGCTTGGTTCCTAATGTATCCATAATACCAATGTTACGACCAGCAGTTGTTAAGCCAGAAAAGAATGATTCATTCAAGTTACCAACACCAAACATTTCATTATATTCAAACCAACTGTCTGCATCTTTAAAGTGTAAGACTCGTTTCATCTCTGCTGATTTAGCAACGTTTTTTGTTGGCCTTGCACCAAAAGTAAACTCAGCACCATTAGATTTTAAGCTTTCATTACGCACAAGAGAGTTGTATGCAAACAACATAAACTCATCAATGTTGTCTGTATCAGCAAATGTTCTATCTTTATCTAATTTATCCATAACAAAATCCTTCCAGGCAGCAAAGTTCTTGTTATAGTTTTGATCGTATTTATTAGCTAATGCTGGATCTGTCGGTACATCTTGTTTGCCTAATACCTTTGCTGCATCACGCACAAGATATGGATCATGAGATTGTCTGACCACATAACCCCAAAGTTTAGGAATGTTTGCACCACGATCATTAAGTTGTTGCCTGACCATCTCAGAGTATTCATGCATAATCGTTGCAATCTTTACAATCTCTGGATTCTTTTCTGTGACTTTCGGTTTAACTCCAGCATCGGCTTCTGCTTTAGTCGGTTGTTGTGCTAATTCATACCATGTTCTAGCAATTCTTAATTGAGTATTTCTGTCGGCATTAGCAAATAACTTCTCTACACCAGCATCTCTAAGCTTTTTAGGAAATCCATTAATCAATTGATTGACTGCCGCATGCTGTTGAACTGCTGCTGAGGCCCTAGCCCCTTTCTTCTGATCAGTTGAGCCAACCAGAATCGCTGTTAATCCTTCTTGTGGATTGTCTGGAAACTCATCTAACACGTAATCAACTAACTCTCTTCCTTTGATTTCATCTTCAATAGCATTACGTTTATTGATTTTACGTTGTAATACAATCTGAGCTTGTACGTCTTTAGCAACTTTATCAACGTTAATTTCATCAATGCTACTTAGTTTAAGCTCAGCTTGTGCGATCTTAATTTGATTCAGAATCTCATCTTTTTCAACAAAGCCGATAGATGACTTGTCTAGTAACTTTTCAACTCTTAATAAACATTTATCTGCCATCTTATCTTCCGTTTAAACAATTGGTTAAATCTTTAATTGCTGCTTCTAAATCAGTAGACTTAGCTTGTGCTTCATCAAGTGCTTCTGATGCGGCTTGAATCTCTTTTGCATCTTCATCAAATCTTAACTCTGGACGTGCTTGACGTTTCTCTTCTAGTCTCTTCGTTAAGTTTTCTATTTCAATATCAAAGTCTGATTCTGTTTTATTGACTGTATTATTAACAGCAGTTTTTTCTTGTTGGTCAATCTTTGTTTTTTCTGGTTTAACTCTGTTATTTGGTTTAGCAGAAGTATCAGATGATTGTTTTAATGTAGAGTCAGCATCTACAATCGGTGATACATCAACTTCCTTTTCTAACAACAAGTCATTCAATGATTTTTCAAGCAATGTTTTTCTAGTCAGCGGATCAGTTCTTTCTAGATCTCTCATGACAGCAGAGTTTTCTGGATAGTATGCTTTATATAGATTGATCTCAGCATCTCTTAAGTTAGGTGAATCTATACCTAATTCCTCTCTGGCTCGTCTTACCTTTGCTTTAAACTCTGTTCTAATCGCAAGATCTGATAGTTTTCCAGAAGCTACATGTAATCCACCACCAAGGATTGATCCAAAGGTAATGTTTAAGAAACTATCTGCTAGGCCATAATCTGCTTGTAATTCATTGGCTGCTAATGCAACAATAGGTTCTACAACTGCGGCACCGACAGCACCTTCTATTACACCTTTAGCAAACCTAGCTCGAGTAAATCCTTGCTTGGCTACCATTTGTGCCATACGTGCTTGACCAACAACTGGAATAAATGCTGATGCTACGTTAATAGGATCTAGCATACTTACACCTAAACCTACTGCAAACTTAGCTACACCAACACCAAAACCTTGTGGGCCTCGTGCAATAATAGCTTGTCTTTCACGTTCTGCTTGCTTCTCTTCAACCATTAAGTCAACAACAGATTGGTATTCATCTTCTTCAAATGATAAGCCTAGCTCACCATATTCTTTATTGAGTTGATCTTTAGGAACAAGAGGGCTATTCTCATTTTGTTTTGCACGTTGTAATTCAATTAATGTTTGTGTAGATTCTAGTGGATTTCTTGCCCATGTCTCTTTAGCGGTTGCTTTTAAAACATCACCAAGGCCTACAATATATTGATCATAACCAGATTCTTGTACTGATGTATTAATCTCAAGACCAAATCCTATTTGAGCCATATTAATCCTCTAAGCCAAAGACTCGCTTGCCTCTAGCTTTTTTCTCTTCTAGAATTCTCAGTTCATCGGCTGGCATAGTTAATCTTTTTTGCGCCTGTTTCTTACGCCCTATTCTTTCAATTACTGTTTCGCCTTTTGGAACTGTAATGTCTATGTTAGTAAATGGTACAACCATGCTTGCATCGTCAAATTTAAATGTTAAGAAATTACCATTTGCATTTTGTATCGGACCAAAAGAACCATCAGCCATAGTAATACCATAGATTAATCCAGTACCATCAGCAGTGTTTTGCCACTTACCATTCTCTACCATTTGAGTTCTAAACTCTAAATCACGCTCTTTCTCATCTACAATATTTAGAAATGAGCCAAATGGGACTGCATTAAAATCTGCTAAATGAATATCTTTAATACGCTCTGCTTTGGCAATAATATTATCTGGGTCAATCTCTTTACTATTATATTTTGTAGGAACATAATAAGTATCTTTAAGTTGAAAAGTTTTTGTTAATGTTCCAGCTGCGTCTTTAACAGAATTACTTAATGATTTACCTGATTGCATTTCACTAATGGCTAAGTAAGTTAATGCATCTTTAATATTATCTAATTTTTGTGTTGCAATACTTTTATTCATTGGATTTTGTAACATAACAACATTGTCAAAAGCTGCAAGTTGATTAGCAATTTCTCTACGAATTTCAATATATGTAGTATTTTTTTCTTTAGCTACGGTTATTAAGCGTTTTTGTTCTTCCTCATCATCAAAGCTCATAAACTTGGCAGTTAATATTGGATCGCTAAAATAAGATGATAATTCCGCAGTTGTAGGTAAGCCGCCTTGAACTAATTGAACTAACGCAGCTGAGTTATCTGCACCAAACTGGTCATCTAATACTTGTAACATAGCTATTCTAGTTTGAGCATCAGAGAGTTTGTATGTATTTACAAATGCATTAACCTCATCTTTAGTAAATAACAGCATATCTTTATCAAGATCGCTAATACCATACTTGTCAGCATTGCGTTCTACTAGTTGCTTTCTTGCTAGAACTTTGTTTGCCAAATCAGGATCATTTAAATTTAACTCTTCAAAGTTTCCATCACGCTTGCCTATTAAGCCAACAGGATCATTTTTTAAAGCAACAACCATATTTTTTACATACGGTTCTAATATGCTTAATCTTTGATTTTGATCTATTGTTAAGTCTTTATTAGGATCAATTTTTATTGCTAATAATTCATCTCGCTCTGCTGCTAATTCAGGTAAACTTGTTTTATTAAGCTGTTCAATTTGAGTTGATTGTTTAACCATAAGATCAATTTGGTCTATCAAATCAGATCCAGGCCCAACTAGCGCATACATTTCTTTAATTTTAGCTGGAGGAATACGCTGACCTTCTGCCAAATAATTATCATTAATTAATCTTAATTCTCTTTGTGCGATCTTGTCTCGAGCTGCAATCTCTGAGTTAATATATGACAGTTCATTGTTAATTAACTTTGCAAATCTATCTTTATCTGTAGACTGCATGTAATAACTTGCTTCAGATGATTTATCTTTTGGTAATGCATTTAAAACTTCTAAGATACTTTTGCCTCTGTATTTTTGTGCAATAGCTTTTGCATGATGGCCATCATCAATAAACTGTAATCCATCAGCTAATTGTTGCGCTAATTTTACTTGTTGACGTGTACCGCTAAATGACATGTCTCTTGCCATTTGCTGGATAACATCTTTGTATTGTTGTTTTTGTTCTAATGTGGCATTAGGATAAGCAAGTAAAAAGTTTTGATAATCACGTTCTACATTGACTTTCATCAACTCAGCATTAAATACACGCTTTTCTTCTTCTTGATTACGTATTAATGTATCTGCTTGATTAAGATAGTTACGTGCAGATGCAGTTGCTTGTGCGCCATAACCTTCAGCAATTTTAGGATTAATCCCACTTAAAAACTCAACATGAGCAGAAATAGGCTCTTGTAATTTTTGTAAAACTTGGCCTTGATTAGTAATCTTTCCGAGACGCACTTGCTCTAAAATATCTGCACTAGTTTGATCTAACTCTAGTCTTAACTCTCCAGCAATTTGTTGACTTAAAACGTCCTTAATTGCATCATTATAAGTTTTACCACCTTTTAAAAACTCATCAATTGGATTACCACCCGTTTGACGTGCTTGATCTATTTGTTCTTTTGTAATTGGATTAGCAATAGCATCTTTAACTGCTTGTTCACTTGCATAAACATTTGCTTGTTCAAGAAATTTTGTACCAGCAGAAGTTAAAAATCTATCAAGACGTTCATTTGCTGCAAGTGATTCTTGAATAGGTGCATTAGTAAATTGTTGCATGCCAGTCATTGTAATGCCAGATGACTGATATTGTTTTAACTTGCCCATGTTGGAACCTTCGTTTGATTGTAAATACTATACGCATTGCCAATGTGATATAGAGCGTCAAATTTAGAACCATTGACAGCTTGATCAGCAGCAGCATTAAGTAATGAATATTGCGCATCTTCAAACAATTCAGATGACATACTACTAAATTCTAACGCACTTAAATCACGTAAATAACGTTCTTCATTTTTCTTTGTGACAAGCTTTACTGAACCATCTAATCCATTGACACCCGCTGCAAACCCTGTAGCTAAAACACTTGCATTAGTTGCAATTAATTCGCGTGTTTTATCGTTAGCTGCTCTTAATATATTAAGCCTGTTAATTTCTTGATCTACACGCATCTGTTCTGCTTGCAGTTGATATTGTTGCTCAATATACTGGCCACGATTGTATGCGCCTACGGCTTGCAATCCTGAAAATCCAGCTGATATTAATCCAGAATATTTGTTATACAGATCAAAGGCTGTGCCAAATCCAGCTAACAATCCGCCACCGCCAGGTGAAAGAATTGCTGGGTTCATCATCATAGACGCACCAACACTAGCAATAGGTGCAGATATAGCGGCTACTGTTCCAGCTGTAGCTGCTGCGCCTCCCATTCCTGTCATCGTTGCCCCAGCGAAGGGTACTGCTGCTCCCATAATTAAGTTCCTTGATGTGTTGCTACTTTATATTCTAAACCAAGCAATGTCATTTTTAATGGAGCAGATTGTGTAACTGTAATCTGTCCTTCATTGCTATACCCAAGTATACCATGCAATACCTTTGTTCCTGTAAACTCTGGTACTGTATTATCTAATGCATTAATACCTAAGCTACGAATAGGTACTAAATTACCATTAATGACAATATTTTGTGTTTCATATAACAATGCATTTACTTCTACAATACGTTTTTTAAATCCAATACGAGTTCCACCTACCACTCTTAAATCGATAGGCATAGTCTTGACTTCTACACTAATTGGTAAACCAACTTCACACGAAGTTGTTGGAGTATTAGTAAAAGTCACGGCACTATCAGCTGTCTGATCTTCCTCAACTAAACCATCTGACAGCACATTCACTGTGGAACCATCAATATGTGATGCATCCAAGCTTGCCACTGCTCCGCCTATAACTGCACTGTCAGTTAGTAGATTTTCCACAAACACCTCAACATAGTATTTATCTGTACCATTATCATCCCGTTTAACAATAGTATAAATATCTGTAATATCCACACCTACATCTAAATAGCTACCTACTGTGGTAAATTCAGATGCAGCAATAACGTTTTGTGATCGTAATAAAGAGAACACGGCCATTGAGCCATCATCTTCATTAACAATAAATAGTAAATCATTTTCATCAGTATTTACTGCACGACGCAAGTCCATGCGTTTTGGACCTTTCAGTAAATGACCAGACAGTAATGAGATTTTAGAAGTGACATAAGTTAAGAATGTATCAGAGTATGCAATCTCAGCTAATTGTTTACCTTGTCTTTGTATAAATAACACACCAGATTCTAGCTGTTTGACACGCACACCTTCTTTGATACCATTTCTTGATGTATTGGATACAAAAAAACTTGTTGGCGTAATCGGTGTTAAACCTTCTTGAATAACAGCGAACTCACCACCTGATGTAAATATTTGTAGATCTCTACCGCTAATAAGATCAATGATAGCATTAAAAGTATTAGTATCGAGAGTAGCCTCAACAGCATCATCATCTAATCCTTCTACTGGTTCAAAATCAAAAAACAATCCTACTTTAGATCCCCATATTGTTGATGGTCTTGATTTAGACCCACCAAAGAATAATCGACCTTGATGGAAAGTCACAGATCTTGGCCATCCTTTTGATGCTGACCATACATCTTCATAACCTGTTTCTAGTTCCCAGTCACCTGAAGCAATTGCTGTTGTTCCAAAAAATGGAAACTCTGTGACTACATTGACTTTTGTTGCACTAACATATTCAACAATTCTAGCTCTACCTTGCGGTTCAGCATTAATATATTGTCCAACATGAGCTGCTGTAAATACTGATGTGCTGGCAGTGAGCGTTACTTTTCCTGTTACATCACTAGGAGTTAACGTAGCAGCTGGATTGCTTGTTGATAAAGTAAAAGCATATTGTGGAATAGAGTTAAATGGAATATCAGAAATAGACCAACTCGTGTCACTTGTTCTGGTAATTCTTTTTGGAGCCATATCTTCGTCTACAACAATCAATGTATCTGCTGACTGTGTAAAACACATTGCATTTAATCTAGCACTTGCAATAGTGGTTGTTAGGTAATTATCACCTGATCCATTAATATCGGTTTGCAATACTTTATTCTTAAAAATATACATGCGATTGTTGGTAAAAGCCAACATATAACTATCGCTAACTGAAAATTCAAAATGCACAAGACGTACACCATTTTCTGGACTGCCACCTAGTTCAGCTAAAAACTTACTTCCTGGCCTACGATGCACGCCACCTTGTGGTTGACATATAACATTGCGAGCTGTTTGCAAGCCATTTTTGTATGAATCTAAATCAATACGAGAACGTACTAGTGGATCTAACTCTCCACTGGTAAAGTTTGTTTGAATATCAACAAACCTAGCCATTAATACCTCACATCAATTAATGAAAAATCTTGTATTGCATTTGTTGGATTGCCTTGGCCATCAATCCTCATTGCTTGTCTCATATAACCACCACGACCATTTTCACCTGGAGTACCTTCTGCAACTGTTCTCCAATATTCTGCACGATCAGGTTGATCAGTAATTGGCATAGCTAAATGCCAAGCCATTTCATATTTTAGTAATTGTACAAAGTAATGTGGTAATGCAAATTCAGAAATATTATATTGATAATCTATATATACTTCTTCATAATCTGTTAATAATTTACTACCTATAAGACGATACTCTCTGCGTTTTGGTGAGCCTATCTCATCTGCATCATATACAGCATTAGGTCTCCCAATAATGTCAGAGGGTAGTTGATATTCATATTTGTATTCATTAGTTGGGGTAGTCACTAATCTTGCTAATGCAGTTTTTTTGAATGAGAATGACCATGGATACATGGTTAATGTTCTAATTTTAATATCTGGATAAAGTCTAGAACAGATATTAGATTCATCTGTGCCTTCAGTAAATGATGATATAGGATTAGCACCAAGCATTAGTAATGCATCGGAACATATTTTGATATCGGTATCACCTGTAGCCATTTTCTTTCCTTTAAATGTGCAAATAGGTAGGCACCGAAGTACCTACCTTTCTGCAATATATTACAACTTAGTCAGCGTCTGCGACTGATAGTGCTGTACCGTCAGATACATCAACTACGCCAGAAGCATTAGAAAGTACAGTAACTAAAGACGATGTAGGCACAGAAGCATCCCATACATGAATTAAGTCACCAACTTTTAATACTGATGATGCGTCATTGAAGTAACCTGATGTATTGATATCAGCAAGTGCATCAGTGCCAGGTGCTGTATAGCTCCACATTTGAGGAGCATTACCAGCTTTAGACTGACCACCTATCGGTTGTAGATTGTCTTTATTATAAGCCATGTGTTATCTCCTTATTAAGCTTCACGACATGTGATTTGAACAATACCTTCAGCATCGATCGCTACTGCACCAGCTGAAAACATAGCATTCACTAAGAATGATGTTTTTTCTGGAACATAATTGATCTCTGTCTTAGGACCCATACCTTCAGCATAGCCAACTGCATCTTTGTGGAATGCCCAGATAGTTCTATCTAAAGAACCGTCAACAGCTAAACCACCTTCAACTCTGTCGCCAAGTACATGGAAATTGAAACCTAAGAATGTATTGATTTCTCCAGATACTAAAGCTTTAACTGAGTTGTAGTCAGATGAAGTAACTTCTGTTTCGCCTAGTAATGCAGCTAAAGAATTAGCATGAATTACCATGTGACGATCTTGTGGAGGTACGTTGTTTTTATCTAAAGCTTTCTTAGCAGCTAAAAGCTTGTCTAAGTTTAAGTTAGAGTCAGTACCACCGATGTCATTAGAAACAGTGTTTGATGTTGAAGATGCTGTTAAAGCATCAATAATAAGTTGGTCTTGACGACGACCGATAGCATTAGCAACAACTTGTACTAATTCTTGTCTTTCGTCAAAGTTAACTTTTTGTTGCATGAAGATGTCGGAATATTCTGCTGCATTCCAATCTTCCATTGTTGCTGTTACTTGTGAAAAATCCACATTCAATGGTGTTACGTCTGTTTGTGGAATACGTAATGTTGCTACGCCTTTACCCGCTTTCGGGAATTTTGCTGTTGAACCCTCAACGCCACGTCTTTGTCTTACTGCGCCAACTAACTGCGCTTTAGCTTGGTAAGCCTGTTTAACTTCGGCATCAAATAGGGTAACAAAAGCATTAGATAATCCAATAGCCATTATTAGCTCCTTAGTAATTAATAAAAGTAAATTAATCGCTGTGGTGTGCCAGAGATGTCTGGGCCGTGCTTGCTATTAACGATAGCCAGTCGACAAGACTACTTGCGTTTAAGGGTTACATGAATATGTAATAGGCCTCATTCCCGATTTTACATGGGAACAAAGCCTATTGTCAAGCAATTTTAGCCAAAATTTTGAGCAAATGCTCTTTCGACTTTTTGACGGTAGGATGGATCAGATTGATATCTAGGATCTGCTACCATTTGATATAACTCTTCTCTAGATGGTGCGCCTTCGACTGGAGTAGTTTCGACAGGAAGTCGACCTTCATAAGATGCTCTCAGTTTTTCTAATGCAGCAATACCTTTTGCAGTACCACCCATTACTTTAAACTCTTCAAAGTCATCCTCACCCCAAACGCCTTTTTGAACTAAACTAGATGCCCATTTTACAATACCATTAATTCTAACATCAGCATTAGGGCCTAAAGATTTACGCTCTTGTTCTAAGTTAATTTGTTGAGTTTCTGCATTAAGCATGTTACTTTCTACAACTTCACTAACAAGATCATCTAACGCAGCTTGACTCACACCATACTTAGATGCCCAGGTCACAACATGGTTACGTAATGGGTCATCTTCTGGTGTAGGACCAAATGCAGATAAATCATAGTTACCATCTGCTGGCGCCTTGTGCTTACCTTGAGAGATTTGTTTACGTAAGTCCATCCATGATTTAGCAATGCCTTCTAAATCTGGAGCATCTTCATCTGCTTTCCAGAAATTTTCAGGCCACCAATCAGGTCGTTCTAGTGGTTCATTATCTTCAGACTCAGCCGCAAATTCTGCTTTGGCTTTTAATTCTTCAGGATCACGATGATCTATTTCTACTTTTTGTGGACTCTCAGCATTAGCTTCTTCGACTTCTGGACTTGCTCCATCGAGTAGGCCAGTGCTTTCTTGATCCACACTAGGCTCGAGTGTTTCTTCCATTATAATTTCCTTGCTCTAATTAGCCTTGCTTCTAAATCCTTAACTATTGAATTTTGTCCTTCACGGTAAAATGCGTAGCTTGGATCGCTACCTGGCAAGGCAACAGGTTGCTCAACAACTGCTTCACGCAGCCATTTCATTAACTTCTCCCCGTCCTCACCCCCTAGGACACGTAAACAAAGACGATCTAAATCATCTCGCTTTTGTAGACCATCACCTTTTTCAAGAGGCAATGCTTCTTGTAAATCTTCCCATCCAGCCATTATTATCCTTGTGGTTGTTGCATCATGGCCATTTCTTGCTGCTGTGCCATCTGTGCCATTTGTGATGCTTGTTCTTTCATAATTGCACGCTCAGTTGGTGTTGGTCGTAATCGTTGTGGTACGCCTAATTTCTCAGCAATGTAATCCATCATTTCGTCAATCTTAATAGTCATTGCACCTTCTGGTCCAGCTTGTTGTGCAATCTGTGCATATTGTAAAATGTTTTGCACATCATCCATATTCTGTGCCATGGCTAATGGAGCTACTGGTGCAATCTTAATTTCTAAACCATTCACTTTTAGTGGTAATGCAATGATACCACGTTCATCCATCACTTGCAGTATTTTGGATACTAATGGAATCATTGTTTCATTAATCAAGCGACCAAAAGCAGAACCTAAATTCTGTGATAATTCTTTCATACGTTCTACAACTTCTGTTGCTGATCGAGCTGACATGTTGTCTGGTGGTAATGATTCATCAAGAAGAATACGCTTGATATTCATACGTAAATCATTCATCACAATGTTAGAGACATTGAAGTCACCCGCACGTGGTAATGGTCTGAGTGATTCACCTTGTGGACCACCGTTACGTGCTACTGGAATAATCGCTCCAGGAACAATTTTAATTGTATTAGGATTTAATACACCGTCATCAGCAGCTGTATAAACGCCAGCAATCGCTAAAGATGCATTCTTTAATACTAACTCTAATGTTTTATTTAATGTCTTAATATCAGGCAGTGCAGTAATTAATGGACCACGACCATAGATCTCACCAGCGACTTTAGCATAACGTGATACAATCCAAGGACTGTAATTCATACGTCTGTACACGATCTCTGTTTTAGATTCTTTGTGAATTACATGGTAGCAATAATCACCACGCTTTTGATCAAAAATAGTTGCTTCAATTAGCTCAACATCATCTGTTGGTTTATCATTAATCTTTTTTTGCAAATCTGCTGGTATGTTTGCATCCATCCATTGCCTTTGGATTGATTCGCCTTTCATGCGCATACGTCTGTAAACATTATCAATCTGACCATTAGCACCTTCTTCAAATGATACTAAGTACTGTGGTACTGGAATAAAGTTAATTGCGCTTAAGTCATCGCCTGGCTGTATCATCATAACAGCTGTACCTACAGATAAATCAAGTAAGAACTCTCCAATAGCAACATCAAAGTTAGATTGTTTTAATGTATCAAATAATTTATCATTATAAAGATCTAATGCAGCTTGAGCTTCTGCCTGACGATCCATTGGAATGTCTGATCCTGGTTCTAATCGACACCATTTTCTTTGTGGAGGGAATATGCCAGATTGCATACGGTTAGCAAATCGTTGTGTAGAATTAATTGCAGTAGAATCGAATACACGATTCATCTTTTTCGTTCCACCTACTTTACCATCGTAATGACCATCGTATAGGTTACGTTGTGGTAGAGCAAACTCATAACATTCTTCATATAAACTTCTAAAGTCTTCTTTCTTAATTAAAGCCTTCTCATGTCTTTTTAAAACATCTTCAGCTTTTAATCTCATCATGTCTACCATATTATTTCCCTACTCCCATTAATAGTCCTCTGTTTTTTAATCTTGGATTTTTCATTGATTGCATAGCTTCTTGCTCTTCTTGATCCATAATTGTGTGTATTTCTTCTGATCTTTTATTAAGTTGTTGAGCATTGTCATATATTGGAAATTTACCAGCTTCAATGTCTTTTTTCCAAATATCATATAACTGATCTTCATTGGTAATTACTTTACCCAAATCTCTTACATATCCAGGAACAGAAACATATTTACCTTTGTTTGGTCCTTCAGGAATAATAATACCTGTAGAATATACAGTAACTGGACGACCTTCTGAATCTCGACCAACTTTCCCAGATTTAATAGTGTCACGATGATATTTAACAATATTCTTTTCTGCTTCTGACAATGTCATCATGTGACGCGGCATATACATTTCAGCCATAATTATCCCTTTTTATGTTTATTAGCAAATGCTCTTGCTTCTGCTTTGTTACTAAAACCCCAAGCTTGTAATGCTTTCTTTAATCGTGTGGGTCTACCTTTTTCATCTTTTAAGGGACCAGACATACCAGCAAAGCGTGCAGCAAAGCTGACACGACGGCCGTCAGTCCCAGAACTTTGTGGTGGTTTAAGATCTCCACCATCTTTACTTTCAAAGTGTTTACGTCCAGCTTCATTTAATCCACCTTTAGGGTTTTGATATTTCTTAGCTACCATTACTCAGTCCAACTTATTATTATTTCCATTGCATGTGAATTGTTGTTTCCATCTGCATTAGTTAACCTAAATAGGTAATTAGTTAATCCTTTAAGGATAATGTTATTACCGCCTACTTCACCGCCACCACCTTTTTTACCTACACCACCTGTGAGTATTTCTTTCAATATCAATGAGCCTGTGCTAGAGACTGTAGGGTTAGCTAAAGCTACACCTGTGCTAGATAATGTGCTTGCGCGATTTCTGTTAATAATAGGTAATGATGTACCACCTGTCGCACTAGCACCTTCATACAAGTACCCGACTGCATTACCACTAGATAAACCACTAATTGTAAATACAGGATTCACTCCAGAAGGAAAAGCAATCACAATATCAATACTAGATCCATCTGCTATTTTATTGTCGTAATCAGCAACTAATCCAGCACTAAATGCATGGCCTTCAATTAGCCTGACATGTTCAACACTTCTGGTAGGATATGCCCCTCTGTATTGTTCCATCTATTTCTTTTTCTTTGGAAAACCAGCTAACATATTCTTGTAAGCTTTAGGTGATATTGTCGAGTCTTCTTTTGATCGACTTGTACCTTCTTTCTTACGCTTATTGATGTTGTAATATAATCCCTTAGATGCCATTAGTATCCTTTTTTCTTTTGACCTGATTCAGACATAGCAATCGCAACTGCTTGTTTCTTATCAGTCACTTTCTTACCTGAGCCTGACTTGAGTTTTCCTTCTTTGTATTCTTTCATAACCTTACGAACTTTCTTTTGCATTTTATCCATCATACGAGCAACCCTTTCCCTAAAGATGTTTGACCAACTTGTAATCCACCAGTACCTAACTCTGGCAGTCCTGTTCCACCAGATTTACCAATTGGCCTAGCTTTTGCTGCTAAACCACCAGTAGCGCGAGATAATCTTTTTCTAGATGCTGTCATAGTTGCTGCTTCGCGCTTGACATCTTGTGTGCCTGATTTTGCTAATTTTGTAAGTTGTTTTAATTGATCCGCAGTTAAATAAGTTGTAGCAGAACCAGCACCCTCAGGTCTAAATACATCGACCATTCTCGTGTCATATACTGGTTTTTTATTAATTCCTATACCTGTATAACTTGTTGGTTCAATCCCTTTAGGTGGGGTATAAAAAATATAACCACTATGTTGACCAGGTAATTGATCTGTTAAATATGTTTTATCATAGTTTTGGTTAGCAGCTACTTGCATGTAACCTTTGGTACTTCTTTCCCCTAATTCATATTGACCAGTGGCTGGGTTAAAGAACTCTAATGCTTTTTCTTGTGACCGATATCCTTCTTTAATAATCTTATCGATGGCTTGATTAAAGAATGCTTCAGACTTAAAAACATTCTTTTGACCGCCAAGTTGATCTAGGATGTCTGCTTTAATGCCAGGAACATCAGGAATAATTTTTCGAGCAACAGCTTGTTCGTAAGTAATGTTAGCCATATTAGCCTCCTAAAGTTTGATCTTCTTCATCAACACCTGTTTCTGGTGTGACACGTTGTGCCAATAACATACGCTTTCCACCAACACGTCTTGCTTTTTGTGCTGCAGACATTTGTTCTGCTAATTCTCTTTTTTGCTCTTCAGCTGCTTTTCTTGCGCGTGCAGTTTCTTCACGCTGTAGGCGTAAAGCTTCATCAGCAGCGGACGTATCTGGCTTACCACCAATTAAACCACCCATTACAATCTCCTCATAATATATGTATCTTCCTTATCTGCGCTATATTCTTTCATAGTTCCTTCCTCAATAAAACCTAATGACTTGGCCCAACGAACAGCACGATGATCATTACATTTTACTGTTATTTGTATACGATGTAAATTAAATAATATCTGACAGCTATCAAAAAATGCAAATGCACCTTTTGTCATAGCTATTGGGTATCTTCTGGATTCCTGAGTAAACATAGACCACGCCTCACCCACTCCTTTCCAGTGAAACATAACACCAAACACAGCGACAGGACGACGATTGACAAACGCAGTAATACTAGGACCGCAGTAAGATTGAAACACAAGAAACCGTTTTCTATCTTCAATCGTAATTGATTGAGATTCATACTCATCTATTCCTTTAAAATTATCTAAATGGCCTTCATGAAATGGTAGATAATATCCATTTTTAACTTCAGGCATTGCTTTGAGTATTTTATCAACGTGAGTTAAAAACATCGAAGTCACTATTTACTACAGTTTGTGAAATTAATGTATTCTGTGATAAGGCGGACTTGGTCATCCGCTTATGTTCTCCGCCACCTAAAAGCAGATAACCAAATGCATCGCCAATGTGAGAATGTTCATTCTTATTTGGACTGTCTCTAAATCTTTCTTGTCCAGCACCAACACTCACTCGTTTAAAATGATAGCCTCCAGCGAGTGATTTACGTAATCTTTTGCAAGAAGTGTGTAATACAAGTCCAGGCTTTCCAGCAATCAATCGTTGCATCGGAGCAGCTGCTGCTTCACGTCTGACTTGGAAATTGTTTGATGGTGTAGGTTGTGCGCGTAAGCCTAAGGTACGTAAGTAATCAAATGCAGTGACTTCATAGATCGCATCTCGTTGCATACCCGCTGGGTCGCCCCATACCAGTATTTGTGCTTTAGGATATTTAGCATTTATTTCAGCTAAAAGTTGTGTGCCAAATCTTTCAAGACCCATATCTTCTGTCACAATTTCATGTAAGATTACCCAACGTCCATTATTGAGTCGTTGCCCAATTGCAGCGGCTGGTGTCAAACCAAAGTCAAGACCAATATGAATAGGTAGAGTGGGATCATAATCAACCTCAGAACTACTCATCATGTTGTCATCATACTCAGGCCATACAGGCTTACCTTCTTGCACGTAAGTAAACTTACCTTCAGCATAACAACGAATCCAATCTAAGTTCTTACCACCCAACATTTGAGCATAATATCCGCCAGGTAAGTTCGATACGTTTTCTGCTTTAGGATTAATGGTCCACCAACGACCCCCTGAAAAAATATGATCATTCGCTTCTGGATTCTCAGGTAAATTTTCAGGACTCACTTCGATGACACCGCCTGGCTGATGAAAGAAGTCCCAAGCATATTTACCTGTGATCGGCTCTTTTTGGCTTAAACGAAACCACCAATGGTCATCGTCCATGGGGTTAGTATCCATCCACACTCCATGCCAAGTCGGGCCACCATCCCGCTGTGTAGGATAGCGACCAACCCGATGAGTAAGACCATCAATAACAGCTTTTGGAAGTTCTCGTGCTTCATTGACCCATGCTCCTGTAAGTTCAAGTGACAATAATTTACGTACATCTTTAGGTTGGTCCAATGCCAGGAAAATCACTTCACAGTCTATACCCGCAGCATCACCGCGGGACGGGAGGCGAATGTGATGAGTGATTGGAGGTGTGTATAGCATCGGACCAAAAGTGTTTTCAGGAAATAACTCTTGCCATGTCTTAATGGTTGTCGTCTTAAGTTCTGGGTACGAGTTCCTGACAATTACAAAGCGAGTATAGCGAATCCCATCAATCGGTGATGGTTTCTGTCTGACAGCTCTCATCATGATCTCAGCAGCACACGCATAGGATTTACCAGATCCAACAGGCCCCATAAGTCCGCGAACAAATGCATTACTTTGGAGAAATTTATAAGTTGTCCGTGCGCTACTAAAATCCAGATCAATGCCTGGACCCGCTAACTCTTTTTTACTACGTTCTTTTTTATTGCTCATCGTCGATGTCTTTAAACTTCATGGTTGCAATTCGTCTGAGTTCTTGATTCTCTTTCCATAACGCATCAATAATTTCCATAACCCTTGAGTTATTCAGATGTGCCATAGCAAACTCTTCTCGCAATTGCTCAATCATTGCTTTAAGTTCCATCACGTTCCCTCACTTTCTTGCGAAGTCGTTGTAAGTAATAGTCTGCTTTATCAAGATCCTCAACTCCGTTCTTGAGCGCAAACCTCCAAACATACTTAATTACATTTGCTACACAAACTGCAATTATCCCCACCAGACCCATGGTTGCCGACTCGATAGCATCAATACATTCCACTTTACCTTGTGTGTAATGCTTGGGTCGATTGACGTTATCATTCATCTTTATCTATTCCTAATCTTCGTGCTGCTTCTTTTGCAAACTTGTTGACCACTTCAAACTGTTGGTTAGGATTATCTAATACTTTTTTTATCCAACCTCTGTATCGGTCGTATCCCTGTACTCTTTCTGCTTCTTGTTTAATAATAGCCATATATTTATCTCGTGATGCTTTATTCTTCATTGTCAATTGTTTCGGGTGCTTTAATATTAATACCAATGACAGACGGTCGATCTGAATCATCAGGCGTATCCAGCAAGCCACTGGCTTTGGCTAACAGTCTTAAAGTCTGTACCTTGTCCCATAACTCAATCTCAATCTCTCCTGTCTTCGGATTGGTCTTGATTCTTTTAATCGCTTGCATGGCATGTTCAGGAATATCCTTACTAGCTTTGACTTGAACATTGCCTTCTTCATCCCAACTCATGATGTCTGATAGTTTTGTATTTGCCATACACAGCAACGAGTAGGCCACGGCCTCTCGATTTGCTGCGATGGTTGTACTCCGTTCTAAGTTCTTTTGTAAAGCTCTGACACCGCCATAGCCTGACAAACTTGGAATCGGTTTATTTTTGTTTTTAGTTTCACTCATCAGAAGGGTAGATCGTCTTCAACATCCATAAGTGAATCCGATGAGACCGAATTCTGTACTGGTGCTTGTGGTGTGGAATTGGTACCCTGTTTAACTGGATTACCGATCTTAATCTTGTACCACTTGTTTCCAGAACTTTGTGAAACGTTTTCGTAGAGATTAATGTAGCATCGTGTTCCATCTGGTAGTAACACTTGGCCTTGGTAGTCGCCATGCCAATCCTCTGTCTTATCGTTGTTAACAAATAATTTGCCTTCGTTTTCTTTCAATTCTAACGGACGTTTATAATCTTCAGCCATTATCTTCTTCCTTTTCTAGTTCATAAATATGGACGACGGCAGCGCCACCATCCTTCGATTCACCGCGAGCAATTTCAATGTATTCAAATTGACTATCGTCATCATACACGTTAGCCTTCATGAGTGCATCTAGTATTGCTTTGAGTGTGTTGTCCAGATCAAACCTTCTTTTCGACCTGGGATGTATCATGACACTGACCCCAAGACTCTTATCACCAAACCCTTTGTACCCAGCTTTTCTGACTATAGCATCTACCTCTTCGGTAAATTTTTTTCCAGCGGGAGAGATATACCTTCGCTTTCCCGATGCGTGCCAGTAGTTGTTTACACTGGGAGGATATGGCAATTCAAATCTTAGTGTCGGTGTCATAGTCGATTCAATCTCGCATTAATGTCTTTAGTACAGTAAGCTTTGATCGCATCGTTTATAATGCTCGCCTTAGTCTTCTCTTGCTCTTTCGCAGTCTTGCTTAATAACTCAACACTTTGAGGAGTAAGTCGAACTAAGAACGGTTTTAGATCACTCATACAAGTCTCCTACATATTTGTTACGGACCTTTTTCTTCGGACGTCCACGACTCCGTACATCATTCTCATGTTCTTTAGCGACATCACGTTTACACATGGCAATCATTTTCAGATACTGACTGGCCCCTATCGTCTTCAAGCCATGCCCGTCAAAACCCTTAGTCATTTTCCAATAGCCACTTGGATCGGTAAACTTGTATTCCAACGGCTTACCATCGTTGAACTCATTACAGATGAGTTTATAGAATTCGCGTAATGTCACTTCTTCTTCCCAAAGATACGTTCAAAGTTCTCTTCAAACTTTTTACGATCCACTGGTCTTGGCGCACTGCCTTTTCCACCATCACTCATTTGATCTCCTTCTTCAGTAAACCTTCAGGTAAGTTTATATAATCCTCATGCAAGCAACTGGTATACTCTGCCTTTGGATAGTTCTTTAAAGCATATTCATTCGCTCTTGTACAATCTACAAAATGTCCCACGTATTGGGGGTGTTTCATTGTCATATATACAACAAGCACATACTCAAACATCTTTTCCTCCCTCGATCTTGGTATAGCGTTTAATGTAGTTGATGTCTTCATTGTCCAACATGTAACCTTTTACATCATCCCACTTCACACTACTATCATACACAATCCGTCTCAAGTTACCACGGATGCCTGGGTATGCCGATCTCGGTCTCATCTCTACATAACCTAACTTCATCAGTTTCTGTAGATGGTATTGTATCGTAGGATAAGTCACTTTGAGTTTCTCAGCTAACGTCCTAATGCCTACAATACTAAAACCTTGTTTGTTACAGTATCCAGCTAATACAGCTAATACTCTTAAGTTACCTGGAGTCACTTTCTGATCCAGCACTGCTTTAAATGGAATGACTACAAAGTACCTGTGATCTTTATTTCTTAGCTTTTGTATCTTAATTGATTCAGGTATCTTGTATTCCATTAGAGTTAGTATATCTCAAATATACCTAAGTGCAAGTATTGATTTAATCCTTGGTTATGCTAATATGTATTTAACGGGGCCATTACCCAGCCCTCCCATCGGTAGATAGCGACCAAGGGAATAAACGTGTTTAACCGCAGAGATCTCTCCTATAGTAGTTTATAAAGGTATCGGGAATCGTGAAAGCGGGCGTACAGCATACTAGATAAACGAGAGCTATCCAGCTAAAGCTGTTTTCCGATAATACCTTTTTTTTATCGGGTTAGGTTCTATCTACTCCTAGATAACCACATGGCATGCTAACCGCATGCACCAATGATATATATATAACTAATGACCATGAGGACACCATGCAAGAATCACCATGCACGTATCAATGTAGATTAGAGTCTATAGACAATATCGAGTTGTGTATCTCTTGTGGTCGTACACGAGATGAGATTGTTAATTGGCGAGAGTTTGACCAGGTACAGAAAGATATCGTGTTTACACTGTGCAACCAACGTCTTTTGGAAAAACTGGGAAAAATTTGAGTGTAACAGATAGAGAGAAAGAGACCCCCCGCCCCCCCCGGAA
>Ga0181595_10000841_pt1 | contig 34279 bp, 10 predicted proteins | sample 041ome_7_FD_145604 | JGI IMG/M metagenome (GOLD analysis project Ga0181595, IMG submission 145604) | Coastal salt marsh microbial communities from the Groves Creek Marsh, Skidaway Island, Georgia - 041401AS metaG (spades assembly) | ecosystem: Environmental > Aquatic > Marine > Intertidal zone... | reverse complement strand
CAGGCCGCCAAGATCAGCAATGCAAGAGGGCTGAGGACAACGCGAGGCGTTGTAGGTGGCAGAAAATGCCTATGGAGCTGATTATAATTCATGTGCTCGTGTGCATATGCAGGTTTTATGCCGTTTCTTTGAAAACTATTTCGGTATCGCGTGAAATATTTTTAAAGCAATGTGGTAGCTGTTCAACCCGAATTGAATATTTATTAAAGATTAAAGGCCGCCAAGTGGCGGCCTTTACTAAAGGTGAGTTCGCTGCTGTAACTTATTACGAAACGTCGGAGACCAAGAAATCCACAATTTCTAAGTCAAATTCAGCCATCGCGACCCATTCAGATGTTTCCGGATCCTCTGTCGATACGATGAACATGAACTCCTCGCCCGGAGACACGTCAGGCGGCAACATGCCCAACGGTTCAAGTACCGCAGACGCTTTTTCCAGTAAGCTATCGAGTTTGATATTCAGGTCTCCGACCCCTGAAGTTACGCCGGTCGTTAGTGTCACAGTGTCATTATCACCATTTTCGACAACTCCCGATCCGGTACCGTTTCCAAGGCTATCCCATACGTCCACGTCAATATTCTGAGCTGGCAATACGATTTCGTAATTAGAGCCAACTTTTGTAATATTGATATCAAACTCCGCGCTGATATATCTATCACCAGGTGTAAGCGACGTCCCCTTCTGATAGGTATAATCCAAATCATTATTGTCGATGAGTTCTATTTTGATTGCCTGCGTCATAGATGTGTGCCCGTCAGGTAACTTAATGAAGTCGGTTCCAACTTGAAGCGACATCGAGACGCCTGCACTAAACCCTGGATCTCCAAACCCATTCAATACGTCATCCGGTATTTTGACGGTGTCCGCTTCCAAATTTTTGACGAGATCGCGCGTGACCATAGAAACGCCCGCAGTTGGATCTTGGTCAAATGTTATGGTGCCACCTTGGATATCGAGCCCCGGCTTGACGTCAAATGTGCCAATCACTTTGTTAATTGCATTGGCGCCCTCGGCCACAACTGGCCCCAGCCCGGAAACCTCGTATTCATACTGACCGGGTTTCAAGAAGGTGTCTTCAGAAATTCCAAAATTGCTTGTCTTCTGAAGCGCCTTCTCGATGATCGACCCTATATTCACATTCAACGTGGTATTCACATTGTCAATGTTAATCACATCGGCACCGACATTGTCGATCATCACTGCCGGAACACCGCTACCAGTAACCGAGACAATCATTTGACTGCCCGCAGCACTCGAAATTGTTGCCAATGATCCATTGCCGTCAACTGTCAGACTGAAGGTCGCAGTTATTTCACTTTCTTGAGATTGCTTAGTGTTATCCGCAGTGCCGACGACATCTCGTAATTTTATCGTAATAGGCACATTAACTGGTGCATCAAAATTTGCAATCTCATCTAATTTGAAGGAGACCCCGAGTTGCCCAGTCTCAAGGACACTTCCAATCCCGCCTCCATCCAGCATGATGTTAGCGACCTTGAGTGTGTCTGCATCACGAGTGACGCCGACGGGATCGCTTTTTCCGTCGTAATAAATCTTGGGTGTAGTTGATCCAGTATTTGTGATGTCCAAGTCAAATTTTTGTACACCCGATCCTTCCTCAACTCGGATCAATCCCTCAATCTTGTCGACTGGATTACTTCCCTCGTGCAAGACCGTGCCGAGACCCGTCACTTCGTAGTAATACTTACCGACACTGGTTAGCATACTCTCCGTAATTTCGTTTCCGACAGTACTCGCCATTTTTTGCAAGATCGAACCAATATTGAATTGGAGATTGGAATTCGCCCCGCCAATGGAGATGACGTCTTCGATTGCATTCGTGTAGTAGACGAATGGACCAGACCCTCCATCTGCGGAGAATTTCAACTGCGACCCCGGGGTACTCTTAATTGTTGCACTCGACCCATCGCCGGAGAATGTTAAGTCGAACTCGGCCGTGAGTTCCCGCTCGCCGCCGTCGCGGCTCTCGGGCGAATTACCGTGTCCCTCAATCACGTCCTTGATCTTAATGGTGACCGTTTGAGTTTGGTTAGTATATTTCGCGATCTGATCCAGTTCAAATTCAACTCTCAAGTTGCCCGTGTCGATGACAGTCTCTATTTCATCGGGCTCGAGCACTACGTCGTTCAGAGTAAGTTTCTTATGAGTGTCGTCGTAACTACTCTCAAGCCCTTCCTGCTCACCCGCAAAGTAGATTACGGGCTGATTCTCAGCAGTGATGTCGAGGTCAAATGGTTGATCTGTACTCGCAACGGGAGCCGTCACATTGAAGACGCCCTTCACTTCGTTGATCGTGTTAGCGCTGTCAGCGAAGAAGTTCCCCAGACCAGAAATCTCGTACTCATACGTACCCTGCTGCGTGAGCAAATTCGTGCTGATCACGCCCTCAACTTGGTCGAGCAGTGACGCCAGGTTCATGCTGACGGTTTTCGCACCGGCGTTTACGGTGATGAAATTGCCGCCCGTGTTCGTCTCATTGATGACGCCACCTTCAGATCCGTCACCCAGGGTGTAGAGCCCGGTGAGTTTTCCGCCTGCAACATTCTCGATGGAGGCTGTCGCGCCGTTACCAGACACGTTCACCTTAAAGCTTGCGGAAATTTCGCGCTCACCATCATCACGTCTATCAGGTTGGTTACCCGCACCTTCATTTAGGTCGCGCACTTTCACCGTGATTACTTGATCCACGAGATCGGTGTCAAATGATCCGATAGTCTCTAAGTTAAATGCAATCCCAAATTGGTCTCCATCGAGAGCCGCCTGGATTTTATTTGACGGCAGATCAACTGATGCCAGATTTAGCACGCCGCCGAGTATGCCGCCCTGCTTATTCGCCGCAACAGTTTCCCCACCCATGGTGACGGAGGGGGGATTTGTGAAGTCAACGTCAAATTTCACATCCGCGGCAGGCTGGTAGACGCCTATTGTGCCGGTAATTAAGTCAATAGCCGTTGGACCTGGGTTTGTAGCCTGGTAGAAGGCTCCCGGCATTGGCTGCGTCCCGGGCATCTCCTCAAGGAAATTACCCAACCCAGAGATTTCATACTCGTAGGTGCCAACATCACCCAACAGGTTGATGTCAACTACACTGCCCAGGTCATCCAAGAACTGACCGAAGTTAATGTTCAGGGATGAGGTCGTGTCATCGAAAGTCAGCATCCGACCGGAGGAGTTTACAAATGTGATTGGGTTAGCACCATTGGTTGTTCCGTCGGACAAAGTATAATTCACTGACAGCATATTGCCTGGGTAGAACCCAACAGAGGCGGCCGTTCCATCGGCCTCAATTGTCACATCTGCCAAGGCAGTAATTTCGCGCTCGCCCGCGTCCCATTGACCAGTTGTTCCACCCGCATCCCTGATGGTGACAGTAATAGTCTGAGTATAGGGCCTGCTGAATTGCGCAAAGTCATCCAACGCGAGAGAGACCCCGAGTGTGCCGCTGTCAAGAGCTGACGTGACTTCAGTCGTCTTAACGTCAAGCTGTGACACTTCGAGCCTATTCTCCTCGAGCACAGGCGTTATTGACGCAGCGGCGATTGCTTGATTGAGCGCGCCGCTTGTCAGGCCAACCGGAGTTGGGTCTGCCAAATCTAGCGAGAACTTTCTCGCAATTGTGACGGGCAAATTATTCACATCAGTAAAGGCGAACTCATCCACGAACGCGTTCGCACTCAAGTCGAATGTTTGAGATACATCGGCCACTGAAGCGAACAGGCTCGCGACGCCCGCAGCGTCTGGGACTGCCTGCGCAGCGCCATCAATGTTAAAGAGATAGAGATCTGCCAGTGTCCCAGTAGCGGGTGGTAGTGCGAAGTTCAGGAACGTTGAACTTCCAGTGTCAATAATCGCAGTATTTAGACTATCAAAGCTGTCGGCAATTGAGACGTAGGATCCAGTACCCAATGGGTCATCATTCACAAGCACGTCGAAGACTTTACCCGCAGTGACGACAAGCACACTCTGCGCGTTAGCACCCGTTCCCACGACAGACGACGCAATTTCCAAGTCGTCAGATCCAATGATTTTCAAGCTGGCGGCCGCTCCCGCAGTTCCAGCAACCGGCGCCCCCTGATTTGCCTCGTCAATGACGATGCTGAAGCCGTCAATGACGTATTCTTTTAGGGTAAGCCCCCCGTGGACACCCGGGTTGTAGCTCGTCACGAACCCGTCGTCAGCCCCATTGATCTCCACATTCAGGTCATAATAGGCGCTGTGATTGAAGTCCCCCAACCCATCCGGATCTCGGATCTCGATTACGAATGTATCGACGTCGGTCTGGCCATCCACCAAAATTTGTGTCTTGGTATTATCGATAGTATAGGTCCAAGTATTCGTCGTGGTATCGAATGACAGGGAACCGTATTTGCCAACTTTACTTTGAACGGATGCGTCTTGGCCATTATCAGCGCGAACCAACAGAAGATCAAGTGTTGCGTCATCTTCCTCTAAGTCTGTGAAATATCCCGACAGACTACCCGTCGCGGAGGTTGTGGCGGCATCCTCAGTGAGAGTTGCCACAACACCGCCCGGCGCATTGCTTGCCGCCAGCGCCGTCGTCGTGGGTGCCGAATTAAAGTCAGCCAATATTTCGTCGCCGTTCGCATCGTAGACCCTTGTGACCGTGCGACCATAGGTGCCGTCGTAGGCCATTTCCATGGTGCCAAGGAGGTCACCATTCGCATCATAAGCGTAACCGTCAATAGTTTCATCGCGGCGGCCTTCTGGATCGATATTTATGTCAAAGTATCCGACTTCGGATCCACCACTCGGCGTACCAGATTCAGTGAAACCGGTTATATAACTAGACCCATCATTATTGAATGTAATGGTTGTATCACCAACTTTATCTCCGTCTGGGTTGTATATGCTGATCGAACCATTTTTCACACCTGACAGTGGATCGCCAGAAACAAAATACTCAAACTGAGCGTCCGCATCACCCAAGAAGTTTCCACTTAGGAAATAGGACACTTGCCCCGCAAAATCCAAGTTCGCAGGCGCGTTTGCATCTGGCGTCATGACCACCTGCAGCCCCGCCATGTTCCAGTCTCTTGGAGCGGCTTCAATCAGGAACGGGATCGTAATATCACCAATCGCAGGACCGCCTGCGGCCGCACCATCAGCGTAGTATTCCGTTCCAGTGATAGACCAATTTGGACCGTAATTGGTTTTCTGAGTGCCATAGATCTGGTACCCACTCAGTAATTCCATTTCCATCATGGCTTCGTTGAGAACTTTAAACTTGTAGTAGTAAGAGTTATCTTCTTGCCAATCACCACCAATCCAGCTGTACGCGGTACCAGTCTGCTCGACAATTTTAGTCGATACTCCGCCTATATCTTCCAAACTCCTAGTTTCAAAATCGACAAATTTTGAACTGCCAGCGTTCTCCTCAATCCTGCCAAGGTATTGACCGTATGGCATACTACTGTCTTGGAAATTAGTAATCGTCATAGACCCCGAAATATTCACGAAGGCCTTGCCGAGCTGCGCACCACCAGCGTCAAAGAAGTGATACTCTTTGAAACTTGCAGTATCTTCAACAGTCTTCCTGTAAGCCGTTTCACTACCAGACGCTCCAAATTGGAATTCCGATGGCAACTCGTCCAGGTCCGTCCCAGTAAGTGCCGTCATACCTGCCGGCAAGCCGCCAGACAGATCTACGGTAGGTGCCTGACGGATAAATTCGCCATTGACCACCTGCAATTGCGTCGTGATACCGTTTTCAACCTCTACCCCGGAGAGTGGGTAATCATCAGAGGATCGATAGGTAAACGTGGACGTCCTGTCCATCGCGGGAATGGTCGAAAACTCAACCTCGACTTCCGAATATGTCCCATCGCGATTGTCCTGCGTGTAACGCTGGTAGGCACGCACCATTACATCGTCAGCAGTATCTGAAGTTCCCTTCGTGTCTACAGTTCTATCCGCCCTGTAGAGTTCACCAGGGGTCACACCCTCATAGTTAATAAACTCAGTTACATTGTTGCCCTCAGTGAATGCGCCACCGTAAGCATAGCCAACAATCTCAGCGCCCGCAGCGGTCGCCTTGTAATATGTAATATTCTCGTTTGTCGCGCCTGCTCGATATGGATCTGGGTAGCTATCTTCCTTGTAATAAGCCTTAGTCGCGTCTGCGCCCGTGAAGTCAAATATATCGTTCAGTTTTAGTGTGGTACTCCCCAAGAGGTAAGAATCCGCTGGTACATCAGACAGTGAGGATGTATTCGCCGTCTCGCTCTGGACTGTCCACCCTGCATCATACACGGTCGTGATACCGTCACGCGTTTCACTGCCACCCAGCATTCCACTCGGGCCAAATGTGAAGTTCTCTTCGGCCTCTAGCTTCCAATCTGCCGGCGTAGGTGCAGTGTCCCAAGTATAGATCTTCCGGATTTCATTTGTGTGAGTTTCAACATTCTCACCCACAGTCACCTGTGACTCAGTCCGCGTGTAAACCTCCTTACGAACGCCAGCCTCCTCGCGGACATCACCAATCCAATTATAATTGGCGTCCATGTAAGAGGTAACCGTTTCCCCAGAAAAATCTAAGTAGCTGTAAGACTCACCAATTTTCTTTCCCGTCGATGGGTCGTAGAAATCAACTTGCGTGTCGGTTCCACTGCTGTATGCGACCTCACGATACACCCCATCCAAATTAGTGTCAGAGTCCGTGTCGAATTTGAAGGTATCGGGAAGATCCTCAAAGTCTACCGGTATGTCGTATGATGCGTCCGTCGCCAACAATTTCAGTGACGTTACATCCCGAGCCTGCTGATCGCGGCTCCAGTCAGAACCAATCTCATACGAAATACCATTTTCAATTTCACGACCACCCTCAAAGGCTCCGTTTGCCGCATATTTGAAGACCGACTCGCGAGAAAACAGCTCCACGTCTGTCGAACCTGAAGTGTCTAGCTCCACTTCAGAATTTATTTCTATGCGGCCACCGTCCGCCTCCTTTACGTTAAAGAAGCTGCGCTCAAAGTTGCCGCCCGTAAATGTATCGGAGACGCTCTCGCCGATGAACATCCAATCCTTGTCAAAGTACTGGGTAAACGACCCGTCTACGACTTTGCGTCCCAATTCCGCGCCATTACTGTCATAATACGTCGTCTCAGTACCCGAACCCCAGGTAAGGCTTTCCTCAGCTGCAAAGCCACCACCGGAAAAATCAAACAGATCACCGAGGGTGACCTTGCCATTTTCTAAGTTATTGGCGCCGCCGGTGAGCCCCAAATCGAGGAGCACATCGGCATCGGCCCCCGCAGCAGTGATTGCCGTCGCAGATGCCGAGAGTGCCGTGAGATCTTTTGCCGTGGACGCAACTTGCCAGCCCGCCCCAAAATTGATGGTTTCACCACCGAATTTTTCAGTCCCATCTACGAGATTGTAGTTTCCATCAAAATTGAAGGTGAATGACCGCACTTCCGTCCAACCACCTGACCCATCGGGTTCATATTCCGTCCCCTTTTCGGTGATGGAAACAACATTACCATCGACGTCTTTTGTCTTCGTCTCAAAGCGGACTTGCTTGAAGTGACTATCCTCAAAAATATTCCCAATGAAGTCATAATTTTCATCAAAGAAATCAGTGCCAGAGCCGCCAAACATGGGATCCGTCCAGGACGTCGCGCGTCCCAAAATTTCATTTGCGGCGCCAAAGTATATCGTCTCAGTGCCACCCGGATAAGTTTCCTCGATGTAACTAACCTGCTCAGGGTCACCAAACTTGAAGATGTCTGGCAATTCCGCAAGGGTAGCCTCATCGGTGGACGTCAAGAGTGTGACGGCAGTCAAGTCAAGAGTTTCATTGGTCACCTGACCCTGCGCATTCACATCCCGAGAAATACCATTTTCGACTTCCGTACCGCCCAGGAAGTCCCAATTCGAGGAGAAGTTAAATTCCCACGAGCGTGACGTGCCTGCAAATGTCTCCGAGCCGAACTCGGTGTACGAACCATCCGCATTCTCCAACGTGAAGATTGTCCTGCTGTCGCTTCCACTGGTGAACACTTCACCAATCCACATGTAATTTGCGTCAAAATACTGCGTCCCGCTTTCGCCACCGCCTTGGGAGAAGGTTTCCGCGCGTCCGACCACCTCACCATTTCCATTGTAGAAAACCGTCTCACTGCCGGTCATACCGCCGCCGTGGTCGAAGGGTGTCGTCTTTGAGAAGCCAACAGTATTTGCCACACCGGTGATCGTGAAGTCAAAGAGTTCCGCGTAACTTACCGAGGTCGTCGCCGACACTTCAGCCGTCAAATCGCTGATTGGATCAAGACTAGATGTCGCAACCTTCTCTGCCTTGACTATCCAACCCGCATCGAATTCCACCTCAACACCATCGGCGCGCGTCTCGGTACCGCCGATCATGTCGTAGCCGTTGAAGTTAAATTCCCATGACCTCAAAAGGGTCCAGCCGCCCGAGCCATCGGATTGATACTCGGCACCCGTCTCAGTACGCGTCCCGTCGCCATTATCAGTCTCAAACCGTACGTTCTTATAGCCATCCCCACTGATGAAAATATCACCCAAGAAATTCCAGTTTGCATCATTGAACGATGTGCCAGTGGCCCAGCCGTCATTCCACGAGTAAGCATAGCCCAGGATGGTGCCGTCGTCGCTGAAATATGTGCGCTCGCTCCCCCACTCACCGGAGGTCTCGGTGTATTTTGCCAAGTTGGCATTGATCAAGAACGTAGACGGAATTTCTGCGAGTGCGGCAGCATCCGTTACCTCGGTTGCGCCAGAGGTGTCCGCAGTTCGTCCTGTGACCGACCAATTCGCTCCGTAGGTCGTAATTGTGCCGTTTTCGGTCTCTGTGCCCGATATTAGGTTTCCATCAGCACCGAAGGTATACTCATAAGATCTAGACCAATTAAACGTGGCGTCGCTCTCGCTTCCAATTTCCCGTCTTCCACCGTCCGCAGTCTTTAGTTCGAAGCGACTACCAGACCAATTTGTGTCGTCGAAGATGTCTCCGATCCAGTTATCGTTGCCGTCGAAGAAGGAGGCACCGGTTTGGGTTACCGCGCCATCCCCATAATCAACTGAGAATGAGTATTCCGACTTTCGTCCAACAATCCCGCCGGCAGCATTGAAGTATGTCGTCTCAGTGCCACCGCCCCAGCTAGATGCCTCGGAGGCGTAGTAACCTGCCGTAGTCGCCACGTCATTCACATTTGCGGTGAAGTTATACAAATCACTCAGCTTGATATCACCCGCAACGACGGCGTCTAAGTCTGTAATGGCGGTAAGCGAGGCAGCGGTTACGTCTACGCTCTCGCCGACAATGCTCCAGCCAGCACCAAATTCAGTGGTAACTCCACTCCGCGTCTCTGTCCCCTCGATGAGATTGTAGCTGCTGTCAAATTTAAAAGTCCACGAGCGCTCCAAATCCCATTGGTTGGTACTGGTATTCTTAACGTATTCCGCACCAGTTTCGGTGCGCGTGCCGTCTCCGTTGTCAGTCTCAAATCTTACATTCTTGAAACCACCGCTGATGTAGACATCCCCAAGGAAATTCCAGTCAGCGTCGTTGTACGAAATTCCACTGCTTCCGGCTCCATCACTCCACTCAAATGCGTAGCCAATAATATCCCCGTCTGCATTAAAGTAAGTGGTCTCATCGCCCCAATCATTTTCGAAGAGCTTGTAGAGGGCATAATTCTCTGAGTTTGCATTGGTCAAAACGAAGCTCGTGGGCAACTCGCTCAGAACTGTCGCGTCATCCACAGTTCCCAGAGACGACGTATCAGCGGAACGCCCCTCAATCTGCCAGTTTGCGCCAAATGTTGTAGTGATGCCGTTTTGCGTTTCCGTCCCTGACAGGAAATTACCATTAGACGAGTCGAAAACGAATACCCACTCACGCGACCAACCAGTGCCATCGCTTTCAAAACCAGTCTCGGTCTTCGTGCCATTCCCGTTGTCAGTCTCAAACCTGCGCGCCGTCCAAGTACCGTCGGAGAATGTATCTCCAATCCAATTATAGTCTGCGTCTACAAAGGTCGCCCCAGATGTCGTGGTACCGCCACTGTCAAATGAAAATGCAAGCTGCCGGCCGAGGACCGAGGAGCCGTCTGCAGAATAATATGTGATTTCGGTATCATCGCCAAATGTTTCGGTAATCGTATGGGTCTCACCCGACACAATAAATGTCTCGGGGATGCCACTTGCCGCCGTCGCCGTTGTCAGAGCAGACGCGCTGACGGACTTCCCTTCGACAACCCAGTTGGCTCCATACGTTGTGGTTTCGCCGTCAACTTCCTCAGTTCCCCCGGTGAAATTGCCCGCACTGTCAAAATTATATGTAAATGTACGACTAAATAGGGTCGAGCCGCCACTGTCTTTTTCAACATACGATCCCGTCTCCGTCCGGCCACTTGCGGATGTGGTGACAAAATTACTCGTCTCTAGCAAACCATCCGTGAAGGTATCACCAACCCAATTTTCATTTGCGTCATAGTATACGGCACCACTCTGCGACCCACCGTCACTCCACGTGTACTTGTAGCCCGTAACTGCTGAATTTGCGTCGCGATACACAGTCTCCCCATCCGAGCCCGTTGTCGCGTATGTGTCTCCGCTGCTCGCAAGTACACCCGGCGCTAAATCTGCCTTCGCACTCGCTGACAATGCGTCACCCAGACTGCCGGAGAACACTTCAGATGTCACATCCCAGTTCGCGTCAAACGTCGTCGTCACATTATCTTTAGTTTCAGACCCGCCCGTGAATGCGGAGCTGCTGCTATAATTATATCGGTAAGTGGCCGCCGAGTCGCCACTCTCCTGATAGGACCCCTCCTCGACATACGCCCCTGAGGATAGTGCAATCTTTATATTGAAAGTTATGTCGCCGTCTGCATTCGTGACTTTGGTCCCAACAGTGTTAAACGCACTGTCGAAATAGGTCACCGTTACGACACTACTTTCCGTTATTTGGTAGGAAGTGAAGGCATAGTCTGTACCGTCTAAACTATGTGTATATGTTCCAACGCCGTCAGTCATCTCTTTATTCCTCTACACCGATACCGAAACATCTAATGTGATTTCGTTCCCAGCGACATCTGCAATGTCAGTAATTGTTATGCTATCGCCAGTATATGTTTCGCCTGCACCTAAAGTAATTGTAAGTGTTTTATTTGAATCTGTCCACGCCGCGTCCGCGCGCGTGCCGGTGACGCCGAATTTATCAGCGCCAGTAAACTGCGTGGCAACATCGCCAGTATTCCCAACAGCCTCACTAAACTTAAACGTGATCGTCCCGCTCGGGCCCGGATCTGATGCACTCAGGAGTGCCTTTCCACTATTAACGCTCGGATCCATGAACACCGGGACGGTATCAATGACAATCGCTGCGTTGTCGGCGAGGTTCTCGCCACTTGGAAGCGCAGTACTCGACATTGCGTTGCCGTAAACGTCTTTTACCGTGCCAGTCGTATAGCTCGCAACGTTTAGGTCCGGGCTACTGTCTCCGGCAGACACCAGATACGCAGTACTCGACGTCAAAGTCGTCCCGCTCGATGCCGCTGTCAAGGTCACGACATCTGACGTGCCAAGCGTTACCTGGAAGCTGCTCCCCGCCTGAACGGTTTCGTTCACAATAGCGGTAATATTTATTTGAGCATCCTTGCCATAGGTACCATTCGACGTTGTTGACGAGAAAGACACCACCTTCGGTGCCGTCACATCTGAGTAAGTGATCGCCGCATTATCCTTGACATCGCTCGTGGCGACGTTTCCGGCAATATCTTTGATGAACCCAGCGCTTACATCCAACTTATCAGCTGATCCGGCCGCCGCAAAATTTGCGGTGGTCTCAAGCGCCGTCTTGGCCGCTGACGTCAATGTCACGGTGAGTGTTGTCTCATTCGTGACGATTGCAGACGCGACCTTGTCGACACCGCTTTCCGCAGCGAGCGTGAAGTCAGCAGTGGCTGTGGCTGTGTTGCCGTCAATGTCCCACGATACCTTTGACCAATCCAAGTAGTCCTTAACATCTGCACCATTGGCCGCATTTATGGAGTCAAAATATTCACCGGTAATGGTAATTACACCCGTCGATCCGTTATATTTCGCACTACTAATCGTTGCGGTAGGTTTCTTCGTGTCAATAACGATAGCCGCATTATCCGAGAGATTTTCCCCACTTGGAAGGGCTGTCGATCCCGCCTCGTTGCCGTAGACATCCTGAACAACATTCGCGCCCGTGCCGAGCGCGTAGGAACTCACTGTCAGATCAGCAGAATTCTGTCCGCTCTGTACGGTATAAGTTCCTGACAATGACGTTCCGTCAGAGCTTGTAGTGAGTACGACTTCCTGGGTTGTCCCGAGGGTCACCGTTATCTTCGCGCCCGCGAGCACAGTCTCAGACATATTCGCGGTGACATTAACCGGACTTCCAACACCGTAGGAGGCATTTGCGCTTGTTGACACAAACTCCGTGACAGTAGGACCGGTGGTGTCAGTATAGGTGATCGCGCCATCGGCCTTTGCGTCACCCGTCGCGACGTTACCAGCTTTATCCGAGATAAACCCTGCGCTGACGTCAACCGTATCGTCGCCGCCTGTGGCACCAAAGCCAGCCGTAGCCGCGAGCGCGTCTTTCGCGGCGGTGGTCAGCGTGAGAGTGATTGTGGAGTCATTCGTTAGGACGGCCGATGTTACGTCTGCCGCGGCAATCGTCACGTTAGCCGTGTCTGCCCCATCCCCGTTGATATCCCACACCAATTTCGCGCCTGTGAAGTCTAATTGTGACTTCACACTTACGCCGGGTGCGACGCCCATACCCGCGGTTCCCTCAAATCCTGAGCCCTTTATGGACAGGACGCCATTGGTCGGGTTGTAGGTCGCTCCCGTAATTGTTGACCCGGGTAACTGCGTATCGATTACAATGTCTGAATTGTCTGACAAATTTTCGCCAGCAGGCAAATCATTATCGCTCATAACGTTGCCATACAAGTCTGTAATTGAACTCGTGAAACTTGCAATGCCCAAATCTGGCGCCGCCACATTGGGTTGCACCGAATAGGTTCCAGTTAGGGTCTTGCCCGTGGGATCTGATGTGTCCGCCGTCAGAACTTGGGTCTGCGTCGTGCCCGAGTTGTTGAAGGTGACAGTCATGGTGCTGCCCTCAATCACGCGCTCTGACATCGTCGCAGTGATATTGAACGCGTTCATCGGGGCCACGATGCCGTAGGCGCCATCGGCACTTGTTGACGTGAAACTCTCCACAGTCGGCGCAGATCTATCCTGATAGGAGATCGCCGCGTCGTCTTTCTTGTCGTCTCTGTCACCGCTCATGTCGGCGTCAAATACTAGGTTCCCCGCGGTATCTGAGAAGAACCCGCCGGCAATGTCGATGGTATCAACACCCTCCGATCCGGACGCACCCTTCGCACCAAAGCCCGCAGACCCCTCGAGAGCCGCCTTGGCAGCCGCAGTCAGCGTCACAGTAAACGACGTGTCACTCACCAGCTGCGTGCTCGCCACATCCGAGGACGAAATAGTGATGTCACTCAAGCCTGAGTCGCTATCAGTCGCGTCAACATCCCAGGTGAATTTTGTCCAATCAAGTAGCGCCGAGATGGATCCGCCAGTTGCAACATCTAAGCTATCAAAATTTGCACCGGTGAATGTCAATACGCCCTGCGTGCCGTCATATTTCACTGATGCCACTGAGGCGGTCGGCAAAACCGTATCGATCTTAATGTCTGAGCTGTTTGACAGGTTCTTACCCGCTGGCATGCTATCATCATTAAGTGCGTTGCCCCAAACATCCAGAACGTCACCAGCGCTAAACGAGTAGCTTTCGATCCCAAGATCGAGTGCAGTAATAAGCGGTGCCACAGAATAGTCTGCAACCAGCGTCGTTCCCGTGGCAAGCGCCGTGAGGACTTGGGTTTGCGTCTCCCCGGACGTCGTGTCGAGGGTCACCGTGATTTGGCTTCCCTTGAGCACGGCCTCGGACATTGTCGCGGTTATGTTGATCGGGTCGCCTTCTTTGTAAGATCCGTCAATAGTCGTCGACGTGAAACTTTTGACTGTTGGCCTCTCGTTGTCGCTGAATGTGATTGCCGCATTCGCCTTGGCGTCACCAGTGGCGACGTTACCACCCGCGTCAACCATAAAGCCGGCGGAAATGTCGATTGTATCGGCTGTCGCGCTCGCCGTGCCATCCGCTTTCGCGGCACCAAACGCCGCCTGAGAGGTAAGCTTCGCAAGTCCCGTTGAGTTGAGTTTCATGTCAAGTTGCTGCGCGCTGATCACCTTCACGTAGTCGAAGTCAGCCGCCTCAAAACTTACGTCGGGGGATGTACTGTCGCCGTCAAGGTCCCAGGAGAACCGATAGGCGCTCGACGTCGAATTATACCAGCCAAGCTGATCCTTCACGTCGGTGTCATTGTCGACATCTAATGTATCAAAACCAGTCGCATTCTCCGCCTTGAGCGTGATAATCCCACTCGCCACGTCATATTCCGCCTCTGTAACTTGCGTAGTCGGCGGCGTCGTATCGATGATGATACTCTTATTGTCCACGAGATTATTACCCGATGGGATCACATCGCTGACCATCACCTTACCGTAGAGATCTTTCAGCGTCGTGAACGACCCAGCATTGATCTTCGTCACATTCAAGCCGCCGGGCACGTTTAAGCCCGAAGTAATTGGATAATCACCCTTGAGCGTTTTTCCCGTCGCGTCGCTGCTATTGTAGGTGAGAGTGACAGTCTCAGGATTTTGACTTGTGCCCGAGTTCAGGGTCACCACCATCGAGCTGCCCGGGATGACCTCCTCAGACATGGTCGCCACAATCGTAATTGTCTTATCCAGACCGTAGTCACCACTATCATTCGTGGCATCAAATTTTAAGACTGTCGGAGCACTCGGGTTTGTATATTTCGCTGTCAGTGTCGCGCCGTCAGCACCGGCCGGGTTTTCCGCGCGATCTCGAATGAACCCATTCGCTACGACGACCTTATCGCCAGGATTGGTCGCGTCACCCTTCGCGGCAAAACCATCCGCAGCCTCCAGCGCCGCCTTCTTATCAGCAGTAAGTTCAACCACTAGGGTCGCGTCGCCCGTATACTTCGCACTTTCAATATCACCCACAGCGAAAGTAATATTCGAAAGACTGCTATCGGTATCGTCAGCGTCAATATCCCAGGTGAGCTTGCTCCAGTCTAACTTTGTCTTAATTTCTTGGTCGGTGCCAACCCCAATATTCAAGAAGCCAGAGCCCGTAAACGTTATTTTCCCCGTAGATGGATCGTAACTCACATCGGAGAGACTGACGTTAGGCGCCTGAGTATCAATCACAATCGTTTTGCTATCCGCCAGATTATTTCCAGTAGGCAGATCCGTGTTCGGCATGGCATTGCCGTAAATATCTTTCACTCCCGTTTTTGTGAAGCTTTTTACGGTCAAAGCCTCCGATGTGTGACTCTCGTCGCCTTTTACTTCGTAACTGCCCGTCATTGTCATTCCGTCAGCAGAGGCGGTCATCGGGACAGTTGCGTCAGTTGTCCCCGTTTCCAGGGTCACGGTCATGGTACTTGACTGCGTAACCCGCTCGGAGAGGGTGGCAGTGATGTTTACAAATTTCCCGTCACCGTAGGCACCCGCGTCCGTCGTAGACGTAAATCCAGTGACAGTCGGCCCGGTAGTATCCGTGTAAGTGACAGCGGCATTGTCTTTCGAGTAGGACGTCCCCGTGAAGCTGCCACTTTCAAATACTTCCGCAATGTTACCCGCTGCGTCTTTCAGGAAGCCAGCCTTCGCATCCACTGCGTCCGCCGGGTTACTTGCGTCACCGTCCTGCGCAAAGCCAGTCGCGGAATGTAGTTTCGTCTTCCCATCCGCGGTCAAAGTGACTGTCAGCAATTCGTCAGTCGTGACAACAGCGGTGTCAATGTCAGCCAGCGCAAAGACCACTGGCGCATTTCCGCTACCGCCGTCATTGGCGTCAATATCCCACTCAAGCTTCGTCCAGTCGAGGTAATCTTTTACGCTATCAGCCCCTGGCGTTCCCGCCGCTGTCGCTGCGGCGGTTGTGATAACGCCTAGACCGTTCGCCCCCGAGAAGTTATCACCCGTAATAGACAGCACACCAGTTGTCGGATTGTACTCCACGCTGGAAATAATTGTCTTGGGTGGCTGCGTATCAATTGTAATGTTTGAGTTGAAGGCTAAGTTTTTGGCATCGGCAACCGCCGTTTCCGCAAATGCCACGCCATATACATTGTAGGTGCTCGACGCAGTAATTTGCGTCACTGTCAGGTCACCCGACGCCGTACGCCCGGCGACCACCGGGTAAGAACCAACCAATTCCGTGCCCGTTTGAGCCGCCGTCAGTGTGACCTTGTCCTTTGTTCCGCCTGAGTCTTGGCTATTGAGCTCAACTTCTATAGTGCTCCCCTTCAAGACAGCCTCGTTTAGGGTTGCCGTGATGTTCACAGTTTTTCCGACACCATAGGCGCCATCTGGACTGGTCGTGTCGATTTTTACAATTGTTGGGGGTGTTAGGTCACTATAGGTCAGTCCCGCATTCGCAACGGCGTCAGTTACGGAAACGTTGCCCGCCACGTCAGAGATAAAGCCTTGTTCCACATCAATTTTATCAACATTAACGGTGCCGCCGTATTGCCCGTCTGACCCCGCCGCCGCAAAGCCAACAGTTCCCTCAAGCGTCGACTTGGCCGTCGACGTCAATGTCAGCGTCAAAGTTGTCGCATCGGTCACCACGGCCGCACTGAAATCATCGGCCGTGAAACTCACGCTTGAGGCGCCACTGCCATCGATGTCCCACTTCAATTTAGTGAAATCGAGTTGAGCCTTAACGGGGTCACCATTGCTCACGCCAATCGTGTCGAAGTTTGTACCGGTCAGCGTAATCGTACCCGCGGTGTCATTATACACGGCAGAACTAATTGTTGAGACCGGTGGGACAAGGTCTTTGATATTCAATTGGCCTGTCACCTCAGTGATTGGACCATATTCATCCGCGATCGGCAGACCGGATACAGTGAGATAGAAATTTCCACCAGCACCCAATACGTCCGTCGCATTGATCGAACTCAAGTTCTGGATCAGCGTCAGTGTGCGGACGGTAATTGTACTCGGCAGACCATTTGATCCCTCATTTATCGTAAGGGTATTGGGATCTAAATTATTCACGTTGACAGTGACGCCCGATCCACCTGCCGGATAATATGTCACAGTTGCGGCGGGTGACGCCGCAGCAGCGCTGAATGCGCTAGTTGTCCCATCACCAGTCATGGAAAGCGTGAAGGAGACATCAATCTTGCGCTCACTCGCCGCCGTGTAGGTCCCGTCAGACCCGTCAATGATCGAGATTGTAATCGGAACACTGTTGGAGCCACTGATAACTGCCGCATCGTCAATTGTGAGGGTGAGATCCGGAGAAATGTAGCTGCTGTTCCCGGCCGCCGCGTTTTGGATGTTGTTCAGATCTAATTCGACAGACCCCAAACTTAACGCGCCACCACTCGCGCCCAGGTCGACATTTGTTGTTCGCGTCGCCGAGGAGACGGACCCCAGATAATCAGTGACAACCGCGTCGGCGCTTGCGTCCGTGGAAATGCGGACCAATTCGTCAAGATTGACCACAGTCATGTTGCTCGCGCCATCGGTGTCGTTTTTCGTTGTGTTCAACGCCTTATCGCGAATGAAGCCAGTGGCGACGGTCATGGTGTCACTGTCAAAGCCGGCCGAGTAGCCATCCGCGCTCGCCAGAGCGGTCTTCTTTGCAGATGTCAGGGTAATGGTGATGGTTTCCGCATTGCTCACCACTGCTGAGGCGATGTCTGCCTCAACGAAGGACACACCCGCCGCAGACCCACTTCCATCCAGGTCCCACGACAATTTTGTCCAATCCAAGTACGATTTGACGTCGCCTCCGATGGCCACGTCGAGCTCGTCAAATTTTGTACCCTGAATGACAACTTGGCCACTCACGCTATCGTAAGCCGCGCGCGCCACCGTCGATTCTGGTGCGATCAAATCCTTGACGATGACCGTCCCCTCGACCGACCCAACAGTCTGCTCAGTTTCATCGTGCGACGCAAGCGGTAGACCCTCGACTTTCACGTGAAGTGTCGCGCCCTCGCCAAGTATTGATGTCGGGTTGAGAATGCTAGTTTTATCTAGCAATTCCAATACTTTAAGGTTGAGGCTCGACGGCGATCCATTGGTGCCAGTCGTGAATGAAATATCGTTGCTGCCAACATTTGAAATATTGAGTGTCGTCGCACTCGTGGCGGTCCCGTGATAGTAGTCAATGCGCGCCGTGCCACCCGCCGCCGCGGTTAGCGTCGCGACGCCGTTTGCGCTCTCGAGAAGCAAGTCGAACGTGATGACAGCCTGCCTCTCACCGGACACGCGAGAGCCATCAGATCCCTCCGTAACGGTCAAGGTCACAGTGCGCGTCTCGGGCGCAGCCAAGACGGGAAGCGTATCTATGGTGAAGGACAATTCTGGCGATCTGAAGGAGCTTGAACCGGACGTTGCCAATGCAGCGTTATTTGCGTCGACGTAAACTGTTCCAAAATTCAGAACTTTGTTCGTGTTAGTGAGGTCAATATTTGTCTGAACTTGCTCTACACCATTGATGTAATCCGTGAAGACTGTATCGGAAGCAGCATCTGATGAAATACTGAATTGATCGACTTCATTTTCGATATCGTCGACTGTAATCGTGAAGTCCTGCGTCGATGCCGAATTGCCATCAGACGCCTGAACAGTCACTGAGTAACTTGTCTTGGCCTCGTAGTCCGCAGTAATGCCGCCCAGGAGCTTCAACACACCGTCGCTTGTAATCTCAAATTTGTCGTGGTCACCACTTGCGACGAGCGTGTACGTTATCGTGTCGCCCTCAGGGTCAACCGAAGACAATGTCCCCACTTCACCCGCCGTGACGTTCTCAGACACTGATGTACTACTTAGCGCAATTGTGTCGGGGGTATCGTTGAAGCCTTTGATTTTAATAGCTAACGTTCGCTGAGCAGACTCAGCGCCTGACGCATCTACGGCAACAATGCCAAAGTTTTCCGTCGTAATTGTTTGACCGGTCGTAAGAGCATTAACAATGTCAGTGCCGTCGTATAAGTCGTAACTGTACGCGCCCGTTTTGGCATTCACGGTCAGCTTGCCATACGCACCGGTGGCGATCCAATTGTCTGTTCCCGCGAGCTTGACAGCATTCGCATGGACAATTTTAAACTCCTTCGTATCTCCGGCATCTGGGTCACTGGCCACAAGCGTTCCAATCGCGTCAATACCAGTGTCTTCCGTGACTGTCGGCGAAGAAGGCTTGGCAAGGAGTGGCGCCTCGTTCACATCGTTCACAGCAATCGTGAATGCTTGGTTTGTCTGATCAGTTCCATCAGTTGCGGTGACCGTCACGCTATATGAAGTTTTCGCTTCATAGTTCGCAGGCGTAGTGCCTTTAAGCCTCAAAACTTGTGCGCCATTTAATGCCGCGACCTCAAAGAGCGCCATGTCTGCGCCAGCTGTTACACTGTAAGTGACAGCGTCCCCATCCGCATCAGTAGCACTTAAATTGCCAGCCGACGCCCCAACAACATTTTCATCTATAATTGGAGAGGAAATTATATCGTCATTCGCATCTCGCAATACAACACTGGCTGGGCCCTGGTTAATACCCGTGATCGTGAACTTTAGCGTTTCCTTACCAGTACTCGTTCCATCGCCCGCCGTGAACTCGAATGCTTCATCCGCCGTCTCGCTCGCGCCAAGCGCCTCGACTGCGGCTATCTGCGCCGCCGTCTGCTTAAGGGCATACTCATATACCCCAGTTGTTTGATTGATGGATAAGTTACCATAAGTTCCGACTGCAGTGACTTCTCCACCTGAGGCTGCGCCCGCGCCAGTAATGCCGTAGGTTATTGTCTCGCCACTCTCGGCATTCACAGCGGCAATCGTGCCTGTGACCGCTGCGCCGCCGTCGGTCGCCGCCTTCCCAGCCAATTCAGGCAGTTGCGGCGTGTGGTTTCGATCCGCAATCGCGAGGACCCCCTGAAGCGACGAAACCTCGGCGCCGCTTTCATCCATCAAGGGAAGTCCAGACATTGAAACGTGAAAATTACCACCACTCCCCAGAACGGACGTTGGCAAGATTGCACTCGGCAATTCATTTACTAAGGAGAGTAGCTTCACGGACAAGATTTGATCCGAGGACGAGTACGAGAAAGTGTTATTCGCGGCAACCGTCGTCGTTACTTCGGTATTATCCCCGTCAGCCTCGCCCTTACCGTTGTAGACTACAGTAATGGCGGTTTGAGGCGTGATGGCGAAACCACCTGAGTCTGTCATGAGAACTTTAAACGATAGTTCAAATGAGCGCTCATTCGCCACATCGCGCGTTGCGTCCGACCCTTCGGTCACTTTGATCTTGACGGTTTCCTCCTTCGATCCACCCGTGATCGTCGGAAGCTTTTCCATCTTCATTGTTAGAACTGGATCCACGAATCCTGCAGTATCAGACAATCCAGCGTTTAAGTTTACCAAGTCAACATCAAGGGTCCCAAAGCTGGCGACGCCACCGCTTATCGCAACGTCCACATCTTTCCGGCTCGCCTCAGTAGTCGTTCCCTTCACGTAGTCTGTGAAAACTGCATCTTCAGTCCCATTCGCCACGATTTGGAAGTTTTTAGCGAATGTCGCCTCGTCAATGTCAGTGATGTTAATGGTAAACTTTTCAGCATAGGATTTACCGCCGCTATCCTTTGCGGCAATTGTAATATCGTAGCTTGACTTCGTCTCATAATCAGGCTGACTGTTGAAATAAAGCACCCCATCCGTAATCGTGAATGAGGAGGCATCCGTCCCAGACAGCGTGTACGTAAAGGCCGTCTCGGCAGTCAAGCCACCCGAGCCGTCTGGCTTTTGGTCGGTTGCTGTCAGTGTCGCTATTGCAAGCGTTCCAGTGGCCTCTGACACGGAAGTCACTGGCAGGTCAATGTCCGTCGGGGCAGGGTTTGACTTAGCTGCAGTCACAGTCGCTGCTTTTGTAAACGTGACTGTTGCGCCGCCCGTGCCTGGGGTTGCCACTTCTTTGGTTGTCGCCTCAGCAACCTGCTCCACCAAAGCCTGAGAGACCGAGTAAACACTTTCAGACGCGCTGAAGTCATCCTTGGTGACCGTGTCGATCACGTCGTTGACGTTCTTAACCGCAGTAACAATCGTCGACTTAATCCCATCAAACGCAGTCGCCGTAACCTTCGCAACACCAGCCGTCGCGTAGTTCGCATCATTGTCAGGGTCTAGGCCCGCATCAATCACCGCCTGACGCGCAGCCGTCTGCTGCGCAGTCACAGCCGTCGCAACTTTGTCTGCAACCGCCGTCAACTGGGTCGTATCCGTCAAGTCTACTTTTGCAGTCGCATCACCGCCCGCAATCGCAGCCGCCTTTTCTTGAACAAAGGATGTCACAGCCTCCAACGACGCCTTGAATGAATTTTCCGCACTCACACCAGACGCTTTTGCAGCGGCGGCCATTGAGGTCACAACAGCGCTCACTTTTTGGCTGGTAACCTCGACGTCACGCGCAAGCTGCTTCTGCGCATCCGTCGCCGAAGCACCAACATCAAATGGGTTAAAGGAAAGGAGGTCTACGTCACCCGAAATCCCAAGAGCCGATTGCACTTCAGCTTCCGACAAATTTGATTCAACCATCAGCGTTGAGGCCATAGACACAACGCTCGCAGTCGCAGGCGCAGACAGCACGACATCCGCGAGAACACTCCCAGAAGAAGTATCAATCGTGGACGAGTCTGTCACGGCGACCAAGTTCACGCCCGACTTACTCACATCACCGGTCAGCGTGTAGTTACCAGAGGCATCTGTTCTCACAGAGGGTTCGTTAGCATCCCATACGCCGTCATCATCGTAATCCAAGAACGCGAGTGCATCTTTCAGTGGACCCTTAACAACCGAACCAGAACGCGTAAATGTCGTCGGCGCAGTGGCAACGCTTCCACCACCGCCGCCGCCGCCGCAGGCCGCCAAGATCAGCAATGCAAGAGGGCTGAGAATTACCTTCGAACCTGGTAATCTTTGCGCGTTCTTCAGCGTAAACTGTTCAGTCATCTAATAACTCCAAATTTCTTGCCCACGGAGCCGCGCCAGTGTTGCGAACGGCAGGATAGAATTGTAATTTCCTTGTGCGTTTTCAGTACACAGTTAGAATCTAGATTGCAAAAAATTCTATGTCTATGCAACCCTTTACATTGCGAATATACAATAAAGGTTGTGACAATTTACAACATTATTACAAAGGGAATTAAATCGGTGGATATAAAGATAGACGGAGTTGCCTACGACGAGAGTGAATTTAGTGCGGAAGAGAAGCGACTTTTAACTGAATTTCAAAATCTCAACAGTCAAATTCAACAATCCGCCGCCAAGCATGCCACCCTAACTCGTGCCAAAGCCATACTAACAGCTCAATTAAAAGACCGGCTGATTAAGAAGTCGGCAGGCCTAATCTGATTTTGGAGTGTAACAAATGCCAAACATAAAAATAGACGATCTCGAGTTTAATACCGAAGACTTCGATGACGTTGAACAAAAGCTTCTCTCAGATATTCAGCTATGCGACGCGAAGCTATCGCTTTTAAGTGAAGAACTCAGATTATTTGACATCGTAAAGACCCAATTTTCAGCTCAAATAAGTGCAGCGATCAAGGGTAAAACTCCTAAAACTGTCTAGGACGGCGCATCGTAAAATCTGAGCACTTAATAAAAGATCGCGTTGTTGATCGACACCAGGCTACTACCTTACTGACCGGCGCAACTTCAACGCGTTGTGTACCAGCAGGTGGTAGGTCACCACATACGCGGTGGTGAATGCAACAATTGCAACCACGGATGTACTCTTGTCATCAATCAGGTGATACCCAAGCGCGCAGGGCACCATGATTAACGGCCACGAGAGAAACGATCCAATTGGGTTTGCTTCCTTCTGGCCAATATCTTTGTGGGTCATCAAAACGACCAGGCGCATCAGCACGTGGTGATAATGCAGTTTGTCCGGACGCGAAACCGAGAGGCCTGTCATCACACGGCGCAGCAGCGCGAACAGAGTGTCGAGCACTGGCCACAGAAGTATTAACAAAATGCCCCAGGCTGAGATTTCTGGCTCGCGGTTCAGGAGCACAATCGCGTTCCAAGCTATTATGTGACCAATAGAGTAGGCACCGGCATCTCCCAAAAAGACCCGTCCATTCGGAAAATTCACGCACATGAAACCGATGAATGCGACGCACACGACGGCATTCATCACCACCAAATCTGCGTGCCCGTAGTTGTGCGCCACCAGTCCAAAGGTAACCATGATCGCAATCACCACTGCGCTTGAGAGACCGTTTAGTCCATCAATCAAGTTTATCGCGTGTGTCATCCCGGTTGAGGCGAAGACCGTGAAGGCAAACCCCACCAGCGTCACGCCCAAAAGTGTGTCAAATCCCGGCATATCTACACGGGTAATGTGCTGATTGAGAACCAGTATTGCCAAGATCGCAGACAGGGCTGCCACTCCAAGGCGCAGGGAAGGGGGTGTATCAGGACCGAGATCCTCTAACAAGCCGATGATAAAGATTGGGAGAGTGGTCCAGAGAAGTGTCCCAAAAAGATCGTTTCCAGAGAGCAGTGCCCCAGACAGGATACCAACGGCAATCGCAATTCCGCCCACACGGGGCGTCGGCACGTCGTGAACAGACTGGCGGGCAAACACATGGCGCTCAGCGCGCTTTGCGAAGGTTTCCCGCTCTCGGTGGATGAACATTAAGGCGAAGAGCGTACTCAAGAAGACCAGAAGGAGCACAAGCACATTCGGTATCATGTTGTAATCGCCTCAATTAAATCTCTTCTCTCTCAATTTCATTGTTAGCGCTATGCTATCTCAGAGGTCAAGGCGGTTGGATGAAAAAAATCATATGATAGGGTAAAAATCTCAAATTAATTCATCACGACGACCGTGGAGCAGTTAGAAAAGGTCATTCAAAAATCACTCTTGGCTATCTCGCACGTAAACGAAGTAAGTAAAATGCAGCGAGTTGAGGAGATCTCAAGATCAACGGAGTAGGAGCGATTTTGAGAACCTATGGCAGGTTTATCGGGCATGTATGCCATCGGCTGTCCATGTTTGCCGAGAAATATTTATCGAAACAGAAAACGGCAATCGGTACCGACCATAATCGAGTGACACAGAAGACTTGAACCCGATCAACCGGTTCGGTAGAACTCGAAGAATATTGCGTACGTTTATGAGAAGAATAGTCTTGCAATATCAATATTTTGATTCGGGAGAGAATTTGGGGTGAGCGAGCAAAGTCACATGGAGACGACGTCACGCGACAATGACGAGATCGATCTCCGGGAGTTATTTGGCGCGCTCTGGCGAGGCAAATTTGTAATCGCCCTGTGTGTAATTGCAGCAATCAGCCTCGCATCTCTCTACCTCAGAACTGCCGAGCGAAAATATACCGTTACCTACGTGTTTGCCCCCGTCGCCTCTGACGACACTGGCCCAAACCTCAGCGGCCTCGGAGGACTTGCCTCACTGGCCGGCGTCTCCCTTCCTTCAAGTTCAAGCGGAGATTTCAAGACGTTCAAGTATTTGCTAAAGTCTGAGGAGGTTGCATCCGCTGTTCTGAAAGACGAAGAACTTGTAAAACAAATATTCGCGTCGGAATGGAGAGCGGAGAGCGGGATGTACCAGCGACCTCCAGACGGTCCATACACGCCCCACATTCGAACGTTGAAGAAACTCCTCACGGGACAAGGCCCAATCGCATACGTCGCGCCAAATGCGGCTCGACTGAGCGATTGGATGCGGGACGCCTTTTCCGCTTCAGAGGATCGTGATACGGGTTTTTTAACTCTTTCGTCTGAGACGTCCAAGCCTGCGATGATGTTGGCAGTCATGGAGCGCGTGACGCGGGAGACAGACCGCCTTCTTAAGGAGCGCTACATCCAAAGTTCCGAACAAACGATGGGGTTCTATCAACAGCAGCTCGAGAGGGCGCGTGCCCGAGAGCACAGGGAGGCGCTTGCGAAACTTATTGCTCAAGAAGATCAAAAATTAATGCTTGCGTCTAAGGGAAGCTTTTTCGTGGCTGAGCCATTGACCAATCCATCCGTATCCCTCGACCCCACGTCACCCAAGGCATCCCTAGTGCTTGCCCTATCAGTTGTGCTGGGTGGCTTTTTTGGCGCTGCACTCGTCCTAATTCGAAAGGCGTTAAAGCCATGATAAGCCGTGTTGTTTCGATTACACTTACCCTAATCGTTTTTTGCAATGTATCGACACTTGCACAGGCTCAGTCGGTCGAGCAACTCCTACGGCTTCAGTCCAATCCAAGTCTGGCGCAGCAACTCCAAGATCAACTCGGAACCAATGGGAAAGAGCGAGGCACTCCAGAAGTTGGCGTCCCAACATCTGGAGAAACGCAAGTACTGAACACTGACGACGCACTCTCAGACCCAGGCCTATTGACGCAAAGCACTGCGCCTCAAAGTAGTGAGGAGAGCGTCACCCAGCGATATTATCGCATTTTGGCGGGGGAGATCCTTCCGATATATGGCGCACAAGAATTTGCGCAGTCCCAAGATCCAGAGCTCCTATTTTTTAACACGATGGGAAAGGATTATCGTCTCGCCGCAGGGGATGTGCTGCGCGTCACGCTGAGGGGGCTGACGGAAAGTGACGCAAGTTACAAAATCGGGCGTGACGGAAACTTAATTCTCCCAGCCCTTGCCCCATTTTCCGTGGCGGGTCTCACGATTGCCGAGGCGGAAATCAAACTCCTGGATGTTCTACGTTATGATGATGCGTCTGCTGCAGTTTTCATGTCTCTTGAGACTGCACGCCTCATCACTGTCCAAGTCAGCGGCGCCGTGAAAAATCCCCGCACAATCGCCGTTCCAGCCTACACGCCACTGAGCCGCGTACTTGCCTACTCGGGTGGCATTAAATCCACGGGCTCACTCCGTAACATCGTACTCAGGGATCGTGACGGAGGCGTCAGTGAGGTTGATTTTTATGATTTCCTGCAAAGTCCAATTGGAGCCAATGACCCGCTTGTAACCGACTCGTCACGGGTCTTTGTCGGCAATCAGGGAAACACAATCGCCGCAATCGGCTTCGTCGCGCGGCCGGGGATTTATGAATTGACCGAAGGTTTGGCCAGGCTGGCCGTTGAGGAGATCCTGGATCTGTCCGGAACCCGCATTATCCCGCCAGGCGTGGAATTGGAGGCGCTTTACTTTGATGGGAGCGGCCTCGCGCAGTCGCGCGCTGTTGCGCGTGACGGGTACATTAATGCGGGGGAAGTTCTCTCGATAAGATTTTTGCCTACGCGGCTGACTGACGCCATTAGGGTGAAGGGTGCCGTCCTTGAGGATTATCAAATTGCAACTGCACAGCCCATTGCAATTCGGGATGTCTTAAAATCCGGCGCGACCCTTACAGAAGACGCGAGCCGGGATTTGGCACTGATTGTCGGAGAAAATGCAGTTTCTCAAGTTATCGACTTGGAGCGAGCAATCGATGATCCGAGTATGACACTCTCCCCCGGTGAGGCTCTCTACGTATTCACGCCGAGAGATCTCCGCGCAATTGCGCAGGCGGATCTGAATGAAAGTGATAATGTCGTGTTGAGGGGCTTTATAGAGGCCGCGGCGGGAGAGCTCTTCTTGAATGGTGAGCGCATCTCATTCATTCCGCTTGGTTCGGATGAAAACTTTGGCGATGTAATTCGCCCCTTCTACCGGTTAACACCGAAAACAAGTTTGGAAATTGCAATCCTTGAAAACGATGCGGGCGAGGCAAGTGCAGTAAGCCTGCGATCGCTACTGCAGTCGCGTAGCCCCTTCACACTCAGCGAGGGTGACAAAATTCACCTATTTGATAATGAGTTCTTGCAAATTCGCGCAGAAGAAATTGCATCAACGAGAACCCTGCCGCGCACTTTAAATAGTATGGATGATGATGTTAGCCAGGCATCCAACTTCAAAGGCACAATGCTCGAGGATACTCAAGAGGAAAAAGGTAATTGGAGGCAGCTCTCTCAACTCTTTACCAGGGCGGGCGTGGTGCGCGTCTTAATTGACGGAAAGGTCAGAGCCTTCCTGCCAGGTTCGGACACAAATACACTTCGCGTCGCCCTGGATACCCTAGGAATGGACGACTTGGACCGGTTTTCTGATTTAGTTGTGATTTCAAAAAATAGCAGCACCGATCGTAAATTGACCGAAATTAGGTCGCTGGTGTCGAATAAAAAGCAGCCACTTAATGGAGATTTGACATCCATCGAGTTCTTTACAACTGGCGGCGAGCGAGACCTTCTCACAGAGGGCGAGGGGGCTGAATTTGAGAAGCTTCAGTCACTCGCGTTGAGCCTCTACGTAGACTATCAGTTGGAACAATTCGGGGTTGCCTCAGACATTGCGCAAGAGGAAAGCAATTTGGGGCGCAAGGTCGCATCGCCTGACGTCTATCCACTCTTCGCAATTTATGAGTATTTCGACCCAGGCGAGGGATTTTGGCAGCGCGTCGCGGTAAGTTTATCGGATTTAAAATCCGCATCATTTGCGTCACAGATTAAGCCAGGCGCGCGGGTCACGCTATTCACACGCGAATTCCTGTCGGATCTCCTCACCTCAGGCTCAGGCTCAGGCTCAGGCTCAGGCTCAGATGCGACGCAACAACTTATCGGCTTGCAAGCACTCGGCTCTGACCTCAACTCCGCAGACGTGAATAAAGCGGATCAACAAGCCCTCCTAAATGGGCTTCTGGCCAATGCAGAGCGCGCAGTCTCCGCGGAGGCCGAAACAGACGTCTTGACCCCGAATTTGCAGTTTATCCTCTCCGCCTCCCGCTATGTCGCGGGTGCCGTCGAGCGCCCCGGATACTACCCCGTTGCGGGCGCCGTTACGCTTTCACAACTGCTCGCCGCCACCGGCGGCATCACAGAGAATGCGGATATTTCAAACATTGAAGTGATCAAGCAAAAGGCCACCGACGGGAAAATTGTGGCTGACAAAATTATGCGCGTTGACCTCACAAAATCGGATGCGAGCGACGTGCGGTTGAGTGACCGGTATAGTATAAATATACCAAACCTCATCAACGAAGTGGCGACGGGTCTCATTACGCTCAAGGGTGAAGTTCAGCGACCCGGTGATTACTTATTTGCGCGCAATGAAACCCTGCATGACGTGATTGAGCGAGCGGGTGGATTGACTGAAGTCGCCTATCCGCTTGGTGCTGTCTTCACCCGAGAAAGCCTGCGGGAGAGCCAACGCGAGAGCAATGCCCTCCTAGCGGATCAGTTGGAGCAGGCAGTACTTCAAGTTGCGCAATCGGACATGGATGGTGTGGGAGAGCAGGTAAAGGCAGTGCTAGGTTATGCACAACGGTTAAGGCTACAAGACGTAACCGGCCGGCTTTCTGTTAATGTTATATTGAGCGACGTCTCCGCCCCAGTATATCTGCAGGCGGGTGACGAACTGATAATTCCTAAACGCCCTGCGCACGTGTCGGTTATTGGAAGCGTGCAGAAAGACACAGTCGCAAGCTATTCAGCTGGAAAGCGCTTGAGTTCATATCTGACAGCTGCCGGTGGGGCAAATCGGATCGCAGATTTAAAACGCACGTATATTTTGCTCCCCAATGGTGAAAGTACACCCGCCCGCGATGACACCATCATTCCACCTGGCGCTGTAATTGTAGTGCCCCCCAAGACCGATCGTCTTAGCGTTTTAGGCTTAACTGATCTGGTTTCAAGGGTACTTGGAAACATCGCAACATCCGTCCTTGCAATTAATAATGTTCAATAAATTTATTGCCGGATTCACTTTACTCCTTGTATTCGGCACAGCTTCTGCCGAGGAAGCTCAATCGAGGCTTGCATTGGATGTAGGAGGAAAGCGGTACAGCCAAGAGCTCAGAGACCCTATTGTCTGGAAGCCCGTGTCAAACGGGCTGACAAAGTATACTCTCACATTGCCGAAGCAAGGTATCGAGAAAGCCATTCAATATCGTGACACAGCGTCACTTTTTTACTTGTCTCGCGTAAATGATGACGGTCTATCTCTCAAAAAATATGCAGATGGATTCTTCGACTTTCGCCTTACTCCCAAGCTATCTCGCGTTCACTATCGTCATCCGCTCTCGCAGTCATGGTCATTAAATATTGGCGCCAAACTGGAACAGGATGACATTTTCCCTTTAGTCGGTGGTGAATTTCGCTCCATCACAAGCGCTAGCGCTTTGCTGCATAGTTCTGTTAATTTATCAAATTCAAAAGTTGGCGGTTTCATCTCACATACCAAACTCAATGAGCGTGAAAATCTTGAAAAAATTTGGGCGATTTCATTGAACGCAAATCAATCACGCTTCGCCTATGGACTTCGCTGGTTTAATTTTATTAAAGAAGAGGACATTTTGGTGGAGTTTGGTCTCAATAACAAAGACCCCTTATTTGGCTTTCAACTTGAGCGTAGTTTCAATGCTACGACAGCTTACGTAGGCATTTTAACGCAGTTGAATTCTAAAAAAGCCCAAGCCTTTTTGGGCATGAAATTTGAATTCTCCAATAATACAAATGTTAAACTTGAGAGTGAAAACTCTTTGATATCTGGGTCTGCTCAGTCACTCGGCACTCTGCGCCGCGCCGCACTCCCGAGCCTATGGCGATCTCGAATTAGTATTACAGATCAATAAACAAAACTTCTCCTTTTGGCGTACCTAGATCCAATTTTTTTGGTTTGCCTTAAGGACCACAGTCCATCGTGCGTTTAAGGTCATCTTCTATTGATTCTCAAATGGAGATTGTATTCCAGCCATTTAGTATCAAGAATAAACATATCTCGAGCAATTGTCACAAACCCGCTGGATGTTAGCATTTTCAGCCATAATTACCATGCACATTCTTCGCCTAAAACTCAGATAACAGAATGGTTTTCCACCGAGCCATTGATTTCTTGCACCTTAATTAAGATGGAAAGAAATGAGTAAAAAACTCGCTCGAATAGCAATACGCAAACCTTCATTAAAGAAGCCAATGTTAATTCCTGTATCGGTTGGCATGGGTGTATCTCAAGGACAGAACTTTTCGTCGAAATTATATCATTTCATGCCTAGACGCCTAAACTTTTTAATCGCCAACTACTGAATAAGAAGCCCCCAGGGTTTGTCAAATTGTGCTAAATCTTATGCGGCAACCAAAAAGATGCTCTGATCTTGTTTTGATTTGAAAAGTGTCCTCCAACAACCTCAATCAATGATGGCCTTACACACTTCGCCTTAACAAGACACGTTCGTTTTTAGAGCGTGTCTAGAGGTTTATATTATTCTATGTTGTGGTAATTTATTAGCACTGCCAAACTAAGTACTTATCAAAAGGAATGAAAAATTAACTTAATTCAACGCTAGCACCTAAGCAAAAAAATCGTACTGCTAATTACCAAAAACGGTTTTATCATGAATCTTCACATTTTATAGCAGACTACAAGAATGTAACAAAAAACTTATAAATCCCAAAAACATCTGATTACATATTTTGCGGAGAAAAATAAAACTTTATTCACAGTAATTGAACATATGTTTCTCAAAGTATCTGCGAATATTCATCTATCATGTCACGTACCGATGAAACCGTTTGCTTAATTGATTGATCCTTATCATAAACAGGCATCATTGTTCCACACGCGTGATCGACCAGACCGAGGTAAGATTTTCGTGTCAACTTATCAAACGAAGACTGCAACTTAGTTTGATCGGGTACAAATTCGAGCACTTGCTCCAATGTTTCATCTCCTTTCCAGGGAAACACACCATGCAAGCTATTATACCATGTAACACCAAAGGTTATCGCGGGCACTCCCAGCAGAGCTGCCTCGTATCCAGCGGTACCAGTCACGAGAGCAACGCATTTGGCGTCTTTAATGAGCTGTAAAGAAGAAAAATCATGTGTGATATAGCGCACATTAGTCATCGCACTCAATCGGCGATGAAAGCTTTCACTACGCATGTGATATGTTTGCTTTGGGTTTTCCTTCACATATATTACCATGTGATCTGGGATTATAGCACTGATTTCTTCGATAGCTAAAAGCTGGTCTCCAAAAGCCAAACCAATCGTATCTGTCGTCATTTCCGGTTGTAGTCCAAGAGGGAAATAAATGTATGGCAAACTTAGATCGACTGTCTGATGATGTGAATTGCCATGAGAAATTAAGCGGTATCTATCTTTCATGCCATGCAAACGAAAAATGTTTCTGAAAAAGCGTTTATGATAAAAAAAGGCCAGTGTGGATACAGACATGAGAATAACTTTTAATGTCTGTAGAATGACTGCTTTCCAATATTTTTTTGCATAAACTTTCTCAATTTCAAAAAGCATGTAGAAGGGCTGTTCAGGAACATCTGGCAGCGGAAGCGGAAGATTATGACCACTGAAAGTATTGAACTCTCCAAAGTCTTCTATATCAGTCATTGCCCAAATTCGATTTGGGAAATTATTACTCTGGCATAATACCAGTGTTGGAATATCGAGTAGTTTCGCCACTCCATATAAAATTACAAATGCACCTTCATGTGGAACATTCGAGAAGATGACTAACTCAATTTTATTGCGCGATAGAAGATCGTAAAAAAAGTTGGCAGCCATATAGAAATAGTTATCTAGCGTATTCCAACTTCGCAAATTAGAATATTGTAAAAAATTATTACGAAAAAAATGCCTACGGAATATGTCGAAGGTAGTCTCTCTGAGTTGCTTCTTTAAGTTACCGGAAAGCTGGACGCCTTTAATTGGAGAAAATTCAAATGCTCGCACGTCAGAATGCATATATGTTTCGATGCCAGCACTAAATGGTACACTATCCTTGTTGAACGGTGCTCTTATCCACACTGACAAATCAAAGCCCTGATTTATGAATTCTTCGCACTCCTCATCAGCAAAGCCGGATAGAAGAATATTATTTAGTTGTACCATTGCTTCCAGTCACCTTAATCAAATTGTTGAAAAGTGGAAAACGAACCTGGGCCGAATTGCTGTACAAAATCCCTCTTTGAAAAGGCCAATGTTGAACTCCTTTTCCGTGGGCTTAGGTATTTCGCTAAGATAACGCCTATCGCCAATTAGATACGATTTGACACCTAAACGCTTCAGCTCTTTGATTGCTAACCACTGAACTAAATGGCCCAAGGGTTTATCAAATTGCGACCGATCATATGCTCCCACGGAATATACACCCTGGTCTCGCGTGTGTGAGAATAAGCCCCCTCCAACCATTTTTCCATCATCATCGTAGAGTGCGATGAAAAACGCATTCTTCTTCATTATCTGCAAGAATTGCAAATTCCAGCTATCATCTGATCGGGTTTTTTGATTGCCTGCAGCTTTAAAGTGGAGCAACTTAAATTCGTCCCAATCGCTTTCACATATTTCATCCGATCCTAAAATCCTTGAAGACCAAATCCTATTTGCTCTGTTAATAAGCGGTTTATAACTTTTTCTAAAACCAACTCTGATAGAGTCTAAATCATGCGTCAAGTTAACATAAGCTTCATAATTGACGCTCATTGAATCAGCTAACTCAGCACAACTTGAGTGCCACCCATTAATGGAATCTGTCATTTTTTCACTGTATGCATGACATTTAAACTCATCAATATTCTGTAATGATGTATAACTTTTCAAAGATTTCAAAAATGACTTTGAAATGCGTTTACATTCTGTACTAGAGAGATTTTTAACAAACTGTATTGGCTCTAGTGAAAAGCCTGCCGTAGACGGCAAACCAAGAAATCGTTGGTTTTCTACCTCGCGCAATAATACAGGCGTAATCCCACAAGGTTCGCCATTTTTTTTGTAAAAAACTATACTTAGATCGTCTTGGGAAAAATTTGCGTAATAAGACTTCTGATAACTAATATTAAAATCTGATTCCATAACACTCTGAGAAGCTAAATGGCGACGGACATAATCCCAGTCATCATGCGCCACATCCCGAAAGCGGACCTGGATTCCAAAATTAGCAAATGTCGAAATATAGATTTCACGTGACATTTGTTGAGCTCGAAAAACTTAAGTGCGTTTTCTCCATCAACAAATCAATCAATAATTTCCCTACTTCTCTCTCGTTAACCTTATTATCAAAATCTTTCACTAGTTTAAAGTAGCCTTTATCGATATTGCCTTTATGACACCTTTCGAATAGCGCTCCCGCAGCGCGCGAAAGGTTTTCAATGTTGATTTCTTGTTGAGATATTTCTTCCAAATTCACTTCAAAGTTAAATCCCGTGACACCAGGCAGGCTGTTGAACCACGCATTACCGAAAGTTATGGCAGGTACACCCATTTGAATGGCTTCCCATGCTGCGGTGCCGGTTACCGTCGCAACTAATTTACTATTTTTTATCAATTCTTTTGTATCGGCATCTGACGGCACCATTGAAACGCGTTCTAGTCGATTTAGCCGATGAAAGAACATTGCCCCACGTGCAAAAGGTCCTTGTTTTGGATTCTCCTTTACTAGAATCTTCCAACCGTTTGGTAGCAACCTTTGTAGATGTTCAATCATTAATAGTTGGTCGCGGTACATACCGCCCAAAGCGGACGTTGTCATCTCTGGTTGTAGATGAAGCGGCACATAAATATACGGACAAGAGTGGTCGATCACATAATTTTCATAACCAACCAAATTCTCCAAATAATCCAAGTAATCTATGTAGTTGTGATCAAAAAATTTAGCAAAAGGGTCCCGCCACTCTGGTAAAATCTCAACTACTCTCTTTACTCTTTTAAGTATTTGCACAGCATAATTTGGGTCTAAAAACGACTTAGGAGATCTTATTGCTATGTGAGCAAGTACGTTAAACGCATGAACCAACTTCAATCTTCCTCTTGGTCCTTTTTTTTGCCATCTTTTTTCCATATAGTGTAATTGTGATTGGCCCGAGGTGCTTATCGAATAAGTTGGCGCATTATCAATCCTCAAATTACATTTCCCAAAATCTTCGATACGCAGCATTGAGAAAATCTGATTTGGAAAAAATTGAGTCAGAATTATAACTTTAATATCCATAGATATACATAAATCGTAAATCAGTGTGTCAATCGCCAAGTGTGGAATATCAAAAAAGATGGCATGTGTCACTTCACTTTCAATTATTTTCTGCGCAATAGCGTCACT
>Ga0181595_10000840_pt1 | contig 34326 bp, 28 predicted proteins | sample 041ome_7_FD_145604 | JGI IMG/M metagenome (GOLD analysis project Ga0181595, IMG submission 145604) | Coastal salt marsh microbial communities from the Groves Creek Marsh, Skidaway Island, Georgia - 041401AS metaG (spades assembly) | ecosystem: Environmental > Aquatic > Marine > Intertidal zone... | reverse complement strand
ACTTGCTCCCCTTACCGGTCCACGGATCAGACAAACCCCCTGAGTGAATATGGGAGACAAAAATTGGAAGCTGAAAAGCAGGTTTTGCAGGTCACAGATCAAAACCTGGTGGTTTTGCGGATCACGATCATCAATGGAAATAGCCCCAAAGGAAATCGAAGTCCGCATGAACGAATTCTTTCAGCTTTGGCTAATGGGCAGAGCCCAACTTTGTTTACTGATGAATACAGACAGCCCTGCTCTGCAGATAATGTAGCCCAGTTGACGGTAGAGCTTATTGAAAGGCCCAATTTGAACGGTCTCTTTCATTGGGCTGGAGCAGATGAGGTATCAAGGTATGAGTTGGGAGTAAAAATTCTCGATCGTTTTGGATTTCATCATGATAAAATAATCGCTGCATCGCTTATGGATTCTGTGAAAAGCCTGGGGCCTCGTCCGACCCGGTTGACTTTTGAACTGGCTCCGTTGGTGAACAAAGTCAAAACGCAGCCAGCCACCCTTGAGCAGCAATTAGAGGAGATGCATCTTCCGATTCACTTGTACAGATGGTACAGAGAGAATGTGGATGATCCGTCCTGCTACCATCCACGATTTTAAAATGAGCTTATTTCATCTCCCATTCCGTAAAGAGAGTGCCGCAGTAAACATGGCAACGGATATGTGGTTATTATCCAAGGCAGCATTATGGGGAGGGATAATTTTTCGCAGATATGGATGGGATAACCCTGAGATTACTTTTGGATACGGTCAGAAAGCAGACTGGGTATGTGACGAAACCGGCAGCAGTATAGACTCGATTACGAGACGGCCAACGGGGGGAGGTGTCGTACGGCATGGTACGGATCTCACCTACTGCCTGGTTGCGCCACGGGGATCTCCAACTGAACAAATGCCACCGATGCAATTTTATGGTTTCATTCACGAAAAATGGGCAGAAGCACTTCAGGTTCAAGGGATTGAGTGTTCATTGATGCCTTGCCCTCAGCAATCAAAGAGCAACATTCCTGGAGACTGCTTCAAAGAGCCGGTGGGAAGAGACCTCATGGATAGTTTCGGCAAAAGAAAAATTGGAGGAGCCGCGATGAAGCGCACCCGCTCCGGGATGTTGCTTCAGGGAACTCTCGAACTGGGTGAATGGCCAGAGCTTAATCATTCGGAAATAGAAGCATGCTTTTTGCGCTTATTCGCAAAGGATATTAGCGAAGAGCTTTGCCCCAAGCAATGGCCTACTGTGCTCGAGAAAGAGAGAGCGGCTCAGGTTAAAAACTTTCAATCCCTGATGTGGAACCAAAAGCGAAAAAGTTTGGGATGAAAATTATTTCACCAATGTGAGAACATTTTCCACATGACGGGTTTGGGGAAAAAGATCGAAGGGTTGAGCTTGAATTGCTTTATAACCAGCTTCCACTAACACCTGAGCATCCCTGGCTTGCGTGGCAGGCTCACAGGAAACATAAACAATACGATTGGGTGAAAAAGCGATTGCCTGGCGAAGAAAGTCTGAGTCACATCCACGCCTAGGCGGATCAATCACTAATGCAGTTTTACCTGAAAAGCCTTTGATTTCCTCAAAGATGGAACTGGCATCTCCCAGAAAGAACTGGGCATTTTTTATGTTATTAAGCTGGGCATTGGTGCGGGCACCCTCAAAGCCCTCTCTGCTTACCTCAATGCCAACCACCTGGTCAAAGTGGGAGGCGGCACTTAGCCCGAATAGTCCACCTCCACAATAAGCATCCACCAGAAGTGAATGTTGATCACCATCCGCCTGCTCGACTACATATTCCACAAGTTTGGGAAGAATGAAAGGATTGTTCTGAAAAAACTCCCCGGCTTTGAAGTGAAAGATCAGATCCCCCACTTTTTCACTAACAAATTGTTTGGGGTCGGTAACCACTCCTTCCATCACTTCGCGCAGGAGAAGAGTGCCCCCCCGCTTTTTTCTGTGTGCTTGCTTAAGTTCTTCCCGGGCACGGGGTAATGTTTCGTTGATGGGGTCTGTCGCAATAGGGCATTGAGGAACATCTACCAGCATTTTGCGGGATCCTTGTTTGAGAAAACCAACGGTAAGTTCCTTGTTATTTTTTCCGCCCTGATAGTGGGGAGTTAATTTGGAGCGATAACCGTAGGATTTTGGGGAGGGAACCACTCGATTCACCCCAACCGAAATTCCTCCTAGGCGGACAAGAGAATTTTCTACTTGTTGCTGTTTCCAGACCAACTGAGACTCATAGGTTAATCCCTGATACTGACAACCACCACAGGTGCCATAGAGTTCGCATTTCGGCGAGGTGCGGTCAGGTGATGAAATAAGGATTTCGATCAAATCTGCCTGCGAGTAATTGGAGTGGTTTCGATAAATTCTCACCTTTACTTTTTCGCCGGGCCAGCAGAAAGGAACCTGAATCACCCAGTCATTATCCCTTCCAATTCCCACGCCCAGGTTCGTGATATCAGAGATCTCAAGCTCAAGAATATGGTGATAATGGTAGGGGTGAGGATTAAAGCCTTTAGGTTCAGGATTCATGCACTGTTCTTCGTAACGGGCTCGCCCTTTATCGGCAAAACCCTTTTTCTTAAGGAAGATGAACTTGTCCATTGAAAGTCCCGCAAACCCGAGGATTAAAGATTTGGTAAAACTCCGCGATTCTCCCCGTTACAGGAAGCAGAGAAGCAGATTTTTTGTGGAAGGTTTTGCAGACCTGAAAGTTTTATTGGAGGCGGGTAGAAAAGTGGAAGAAGTTTATCATGCACCCACCATGCTGAAGAATGCTGAAGCTAAGGAAGTTTTAGAAAAATTATTAGAATCCGGGGTTCAAGTGTTTGAAACCTCCCCGCAGGCACAGCAAAAAGCATCCTACCGGTCTGTGGCCAACGATCTGGTCTCAGTGATGGAGTCCTGGGAAACAACGCTTTCCCCAAATGCACTCAATCAACCTGGCCCAGTGGTTGTTTTGGACGAGGTTGAAAAACCGGGTAATCTGGGGGCAATTCTTAGAAGCGTGGAAGCATTTGGTGGAGCAGGCGTGATCTTATCTGATCCCGTGGTGGACTTTTTTAATCCCAATGTGATTCGCTCATCCCGCGGTCTCATGGGAAGTTTGCCTGTTTTTGCTGGTAGTAAGACAGAGGTCTACGACTGGCTGAAAAATACTGAGCGAGAAATTTTGGCAACTAGCTCCCGGGCAACTAAATTTCTGGGAATTGAGAAAATACCACGCTCGGCTGCATTGGTTTTTGGAAGTGAAAAAGTTGGACTAGGGGATTTTTGGAACAGTTCGGTAGAAGCTTGGTTCAAGATACCTATGCAGGGAACAGCTAGCTCCCTCAACCTTAATGTCAGTGTGAGTTGCTTCCTTTACGAATATAATCGTGGGTGAAAGGCAAAGGGCAATTTGGTCATAAAGTCTTCAACCAGGGAATGGTTTTTTCCATCGCCTCAGCCATATTGAGTGGGGGATTGTACTGTAAATCCTGCTCCGCGGCTTCTCCAGAAAACCAATGGTCATGAGCCAGTTGGCTGGCCACAAATCGGGTCATGGGAGGATCAGAAGTTAAAGGAAGGATCCCCCAAATTTTTTCCATCAGCCATCCAATACGATATGCATTTTTGTAGGAGACTGTTTTTTCTAGGTGAGGAAGCTCCAGTATTTTGAAAATATCATTGAGCCAGTCCCACAAATTAACCGGTTCATTCTGGCCGATGAAGTAGGCTTTTCCTCCCAGTAAAGGATTGTCGAGCATAGCACGAAAGGCACAGGTATGAGCATGTACCACATTATCCACATGGGTGAGATCAACCCGGTTTTCTCCTTTTCCGATCCTTTTTAATTTTCCCTGACGATGGCTACCGATCACTCTTGGCAAAAGATGGGGGTCGCCAGCTCCCCAAATAAGATGTGGGCGCAAGGCCAGCGTGCGCATCCGATTTGGTTGATCTGTGCTCAGAACCGCCTGCTCGGCCAATGCTTTGGTAGAAGCATAGGGTGAAAATTTTTCTTTGGAATAGGGCAGGTTTTCATTACCCCCCCGGATAGGATCGATGGAAAAAGTAACGCTGGGTGTGCTGGTATAAATAAATCGTTCGACTTCCTGCTGCTGGCATGCTTGAAGCAATTTCTCCGTGGCCACCAAGTTGGCCAGTCGGTATTCCTCATATTTTCCACCAATTCCTGCCTTGGCAGCGACATGAAAAACGGTGGTGAACTCCTTAAACCAACCTGCATCTGCCATCCCTCTCGTAAGATCATGACTATGGTAATAAAGCCCTGAAATGAGTTTGGATTTAGGGGGATTTTGCGTTCTTCCTATCACATGTACTTCATGTCCTTGTGAAACGAGGGTGGATGCTATGCCATGCCCAACAAACCCCATTCCTCCGGTAACCAAAATTTTCATACTGGAATACCAAGTTTTGGTTTGCGGGCAATGAGGGATGACCACTTTTTGGCGAGGTATAAGCGGTGAATTTTGGCGTTGTGCCGGGCATCAACAGGAATTTTTTTTTCAAACAAAATCCGGTTGATTTTAAATTGAGGAAAAAGAGTTTTGAGCTCAGCAAAAATTTCATTTCGCAGAGCATTTTCCCCGGCTGAACGGATCCTTTCTTTGCTTGGCTCAACGATGAGGCATGGCTCCTGATTAGGTGCCGAACCCAACCCAATCAATGCACAACGGTTCACATAAGGAAGCTCGTTCATGCCAGGTTCACAGCGTTCGGTTTCAAGGGGCCCACCGGGCGTAATCACACACTCAGCCTTGCGTCCAAGGAAACGGAGGTTCCCATCTTTATCCAAATACCCCAAGTCTCCCATGCGGTGGTTTTCATGATCTCCAATTTTAAAACGGGCATCGCAAGTTGCACCAGGCATGCGGTCATATCCAGCAGTAACCATTGGGCCAGATACACAAATTTCACCAACCATACCTCTTTCTAGTCCGGAATAATTTTCAGGAAAATCCGGAAGGGGAGGAGCAACGGATGGGACAATGGTAACTCTGGCACCGGGGACAGGTGAACCAACCAAAGAGCCCAGACCTTTGAGGGTAGAGTTTTTGTTTTTTATAATTCGATCACCATAAGTCCAGGAAACAGGCAAGGCTTCAGTGGCACCGTAGGGAACGATTACCTGACCTTGCGGAAGAAATGCTTGTAAAATCTCTACCAAAGATGGTGGCACGGGAGCACCTGCCAGAAAAAAGCGGTTCATTTTCGAAAGTTTGGTTCTTTGATTCTGGCAGAAGGAAGCGACTTTTTTTCCAACAACTGGCGAGGCAAAGGCAGAGGTAACACCATATTCCAGAATAGACTCCACTAATTTTGCTGGATTTGCGTTGGCTGGGCAGCGTGGGTTCATTTCTGGAAGAACTGAAGTGATACCCAGAGCAGGATTGAATAGACCAAAAATAGGCAGAGTGGTGAGGTCTGTTTCACCAGGCATCATTCCAAATATTGAACGCAAGGCATCGATTTGTGCATTGAATGTTTTATGCAGATATCGAACTCCTTTCGGAGAACCTGTGGAGCCCGATGTAAATACAATGGCGGCCAAATCATTTGGTTGAGCTTCGAAATTTGATGTAGAATTTTGTTTATCACCAGTACCGAATGAGCCAGGGCGTACAAGGCAGCGGTTTTTAACTGACTGAAATGACTTTGGCAGTAGACGGCTTAACCAAAAAGCCCTCGAAATTCCCACCATTGCCGAAGGTCTTGTTCTCTTGATGCAGCCCAAGAAGGATTGAATGCCCATGCCCGGATCAATAACCACCGGAATCGCTCCCAAACGAAATAGAGCAAATGCCCAAATGATTAATCTGGGTCCAGGGTTGACGAAGAGTAAGGTTTTTTCTCCAGGCTTAATACCAGATTGAACTAATTCCCCAACCGCGTAATCAACGGTGTGGTCAAGCTCTGCAAAAGAAAGTGGAGCGAAAGCAGTTTTTTTGGCTCCAGATACCAAGGCAGGAACCTCAGGATATTTCAGTGCCGAATCGGAGAGGTGACTGGCAACACTCCCGACCATACCACTCATGAATTACTCCTAAAGATTACTTTACATCAATTAGTCACTGTCCGCCAACCAGCGCTCCGCTTCAATTGCTGACTGACAGCCCATTCCCGCTGCGGTAATCGCTTGACGATAAACATGATCTGCACAATCTCCAGCGACAAAAACCCCAGGAATCTTGGTCTTTACCATACTACCATTGGATGGAACGAGATAGCCGTTTCCATCTAAGTCTAGAATGTCCTGAAACGGTTTTGTGTTGGGCAAATGCCCAATCGCGATAAACACTCCTTTACAGAAGATTTCCTGTAAATCCCCAGTTTTAAGATTTTTGGTTTTGATTGCTCGAACCCGACCATCCTCGCCAGCCAGAATTTCTTCAACAGCAGCGTCCCAGACGACATCGATTTTTTCATGAGCAAGTGTTCGTTCCGCCATAATCTTGGAAGCGCGTAACTCGTCCCGACGGTGGATTAAGGTCACTTTGGAGCAAAACCGAGTCAGGAATAATGCCTCTTCGCAGGCAGAGTCTCCTCCCCCGACGACAACCACATCCATGTTACGATAAAATGCACCGTCACAGGTTGCACAAGTGGTTACCCCTTTGCCCCCATACATCTCATGCTCGCCAGGCACTCCCAGCAGTCGGGGAGCTGCACCAGTCGCAATGATAACCACTTTTGCTTCGTAGGATTTATCACCAGCATAGAGAATTTTTTTGTCATCGGAGAATTCCACCCGGTCAATGAATGCGTTTTCTACACGGGCACCAAATTTGGTGGCTTGTTTACGAAGATTGGTCATTAAATCATAACCATCCACCCCCTCTGGAAAGCCAGGAAAGTTTTCCACTTCCGAAGTGGTGGTCAGTTGTCCGCCTGGTTGTTTGCCTTCAAGAATTAAAGGATTGAGGTTTGCTCTAGCGGTATAAATACCAGCTGTAAATCCGGCACATCCTGTTCCTAAAATAATAACATTTTCCATGATGGTTATGATTGGGTGTTTAAAGAATTAGTAAAAAAGATTTAGAGTCGCGATCATGGCAGAGTTTTTCATATTGGTCGAGTAGATGTCTTGGTTTGATTCACATTGCCACTTGCAAAACTTTCTTCAGAGAGGGGAATTGGATGTGGTCTTGCAAAAGGCGGAAGATCAAGGTGTCCCAAAAATGCTCACTGTGGGAACAGATCCGAATGATTGGGGGGATTATCAAAAACTAGCTCGGGATTATTCCGGGAAAATCTTTTATTCAGCCGGGTTGCATCCCGGATATGTGGATGCTCATTGGGAAAAGAAGATCTCCGGTTTACTTCAATATTGGCAGAGCAGCCTCATGCCATCAGCTCTTGGCGAAATTGGGCTCGATTATTTTCGTCTTCCCAAAGACGCGGAAAAAGCTAATCAAATGATCGATTGGCAAAAGCGTGCTTTTCGTAAGCAGCTCAATTGGGCCAGGGAGCTTGACTGTCCAGTGATTATTCATTCCCGGTCTGCCTTTGATGATTGTGTGTCTGAAATCGATAGCTCGGGGGTTCGCTGGAAGAGAGTGGTCTTTCACTGCTTTACTGAGGGCATTTCAGAGATTCAACAAATAATGGAAAGAGGGGGGCGTGCATCTTTCACCGGTATCATAACTTTTCCTAAAAACGAAAAATTATTGGAGGCAGTCAAATATCAGGGGCTGGAAAAACTGATGATTGAAACAGACTCCCCCTATTTGACTCCTGTTCCCTATCGTGGGCAGAAAAATGAGCCTGCAAATATTTCTGTTATTGGAGAGTACCTTTCATTCTTATTCGAAAAGAAAAGCACTTACATTGCAGAAATTACTTCACAAAATTCTGAAACCTTTTACAAAATAAGAGAATTAAGCTAATCTATATTATAGCCCAACCCTTCCCACCCTCCAATTTATTTGAATGAAAAATTTAAACCTGACTGATCAGCAAAGAATTGCCCGGGCCAAAGTTAGAATGAAATTAGTTCGCAAAAAGAACGAACTCAGGGATTTGGAGGAAGATTATAAAACCGGAAAAGCTGAGAAGTCCGATCTCGATGCATGCAAAGGGGAGATAGAGGTTTTAAAAAAAGAAATAGAGTCTATCGAGCAGTCCGGGCATACCGTATTTCTAAATGCCAAAGAAATGCTGGCACCCAAAAAGGATTTGGCTGAAAAAAAGAAAAAACTTTCAAATCGGAAACTTATTTTGGAGAGAAAAATAAGAATCACCCAAAAACAAATAGATAATACCGATACTCCCGAAGACCAGAAAGAGATTCTGAAAAGCCAGCTGGAGAATATAAACGTAGACCTGGATAGCCTTTTGGAAGAGGAGCAATCCTTAGGCTCTTACAATCATACCCGTTTTTTGGAGTCCCGGAAAATGAATGAAAAATTTGAGGGACAAGAAGGTAAAAAGAAAGATCTGGAAAAAAAGATATCTACCACTGAAGAGGAAATTAAAGAGGCGGAATCGAGAAACGATAATGACTATGTGGAGACTCTCAGCGAACAGCTTCACCTGTTTAGAATGGAATTGGAAGCGATAGAAAATTTTACCCATGACGAATTCTTAGAAAATCTAAAATCGCTTAAAGCAAAGAGGAAAAGCGATCTGGCTTAGGGTGAATTATTTGCTTTGCTCTGCAAAGATAGTAACTTTGGCTGGAGTACCTTCGACTAGGGATTTTGCCCGCTTTATCGCTTTTGCTGTGGATAAAGTTGGATTGTGACTGATGTAAGGGAAAATATTTCTTCGGTTGATTCTTGATAGCACTCCTGAGTTTTTGAGGATTCGAAGATTCTCTTTCCTGATTTCACACATCAAAACATGACATTCTTTCTCATGGAGTGATTCCAATAATTCTTCCAAAGCAAGCACAGAAGTGGCATCCAGGTGGTGGGCATTAAGCATTTTTAAAACCAACACTTTGATATTCGGATCTTCGCCGACGCGCCGAATTTGTTCATAAAAAAGATCGGCAGCGGCAAAAAATAGCTCCCCTTCTATATGAACAATAGAAACTTCTGGTTCAGCTCTTTTTGTCTTGGCGGAGGCTTCTGCAAGATTTCCTTCTTCGGTGTATCCGTATTCAATCATTTGGGGTTGGGCAACCTTTCTCAAGAAGAGAATGATGGAAGTAACCACCCCAGCAAATATTGCCACTTGCAAAGATAAGCAAAGCCCAAAAATTAAGGTGATAGCAAAAGCAAAACTGTCCGACCTTGATGCACCGGTTACTGTTTTAATTTGCCTTTTTTTGATCAGGGATAAGCCAATAAAAATTACCAGCGTAGAAAGGCTACAAATAGGAATTAAACCTACAAAATCGCCCAGCACCAGCAAGCCAATGACAATGACAGTACTTGTGACAAAATTTGCTACATTAGTCCGGGCACCACTATCGACATTTAATGTAGATCGGGTTAAAGAACCGGAAGCAGGCATGGCCGTGAAGAAAGCACCGCCAAGATTACCCATGCCTATGGAGAAGGTTTCCTGATTGGCATTTATTCTTGCACCTGCTCGAGCGGAGAGGGACTTCCCGATCGATAAACCTTCCAGCAGACAAAGCAAACATACTGCGATGGAGGTGGATAAAATTACTTCCCAGTAATTCAATCCAAGTTCCCAGTCAGGCAAATTAAAAAGATCTGTCCCAATCTTGAAAGAATCAAGCGTTCTGAATTCGTAACCAAAGCTTCCGAGCCAATATGCAAATATGGAGGTTAGGGTGAGCGAAATGGCTACATTGGGTAGTTTGGGAGCACGAAATTGAATCAAAAGATAAACCAGCGCGGTAAACAGGCTTAGGCCTATGGTTGGCAGGGATACATGGGTGAGATTTGTGAAAAGAAAAAATAACACTTCCACAAATGTGGATGCAGATGGTGCGTCGCCCGAGACGATACCTAAAACATGCCTAGATTGATTGGCAATAATCAGGCAGGCGGCTGCAGTTACATATGCCGTGATCACCGTTCTGGAGACAAATTGAACAACAAATGAAATTCTCGAAATTGCGGCAAGTATGAGAAATACTCCGGAACATAGCATAATTAGCGGAAGGAGCATCAGCCCTTCTGTGCTTGTCAGACCGTTTGGCTGGATAAGTCCGGCACCTGCAAATGCTCCAAAAAGAAGTACCGCAGTGGCATTGGTGGGGCCAAGCGTTATAAATTTTCCGCCGCCCCATAAACTTCCCATGAAAGCAGCGATCGCAGAGCCCAGAATGCCATACTGTATAGGTAGACCGGCTACCAGTGCATAAGCCATGCCCTGAGGGATGGCTAAAAGTGCGACATTGAGACCTGCCCGAAAATCGTCTCCCGAGAATTCGAATTTGTAACCTTTTACAACGCGCAAAAAATTAAACTGAGGCCAGAAAACATTAATGCGGTTGTTTAACATTTTAAGAAATCAAAATTTTCTCGGTTGGCAGATAGGAGCTAATTCGGTTTGGGAATTAAAGAAAATGATTTTTTTGCGGTCATCCATACAAGCTGTTTTTGATCAAAATCAGATTTTAATAAGGCAAGCTTCTTGCGGATATCTTCCAGTTTGGAGACGGCTGGCTTTTTAACGATAGATGTTCGGTGTTTTTCCATTTGATCAATCGCTGATTTTTGAAGTTCCTTTTTTCTGGATATCAAACTGCTAACTTCCGATTTTAATGTGGCGATGGCATCGATAACTTCACTTTCAAGCTTTTGACTGGTGGACAAAATTTTATTTTCCACTTCTTTTCTAGTGAAATCATTGAGTGCGGAATCCTTCGAGAGAGACTTCAGCTGGTTTAATACATCTGATAATTCTTTGACAGTCCCAAAGTCAGAAATGGGACTTATCTTCAAGTATTCCTGGGGATTGAGCTTTTTTCTATGTATCGAGTCGATTTGAATTAAATGGCCTTTTAGTTCCTCAATATCTTGATCAACCTGAAGGATCTCTGATTGTATCGCCATGACCTCAATGCTATCTTCTGGTGCTTCCTGCAGTTCCTGATGGATGATTATTTTTAAGTCTCCAGCTTCTTTTTTAAGTTCAGCCATTTCATCAAGAGCCTCTTTCAGAAAAGGGAGCATGGGTGCATCCATTTTCTCTAAAGCCAGTGCCTTGGGATAATACCTTAAGATCATCTTTGCCAGAAGATCTGCAGCTTTTTGCGAGTGTCCCCTGCAGATTATATTCAACTGCTTTTCAGAATTTGGAATAAGCGAAATGAGAGACTCCAAAATAGATTCTTCATTAAGATTGTGAAGCTCACTCTGAAATGCACTAAAAATTTGATTTCTAAGATTTTTGGAAGCAATAATTTCTTGGAGCAAATTCCCAAGAAACCATTTTCCTTCCAAAACATTCTGATGAAGCTTTACGGAATTGGGGTCTGAGCATTCAAGCCAAATGATTTTTTCCGCGAGAGTTTCTTGACCCGGTCCATCATGATCTGATTTTTTACCGGTAGCAATTTCAGATGAATTAGCGGACTTTTTCGTCAAGATTCCGAGTTGCTGGAGAGATAAATCGCTTTCATCATCGATTTTATCTAAGAATGTGCCGTAGATAAAAATTCCGACAGTTAGGGCAATGATTGCTATACAATGCCATGGTTGCATTTACCTAAAAGATAGAATAATTTCCACATTTGCAACCGTTGGTTGAAAGACTTGTCAGTAACTTTTGTTGACTTCTGCCATCGAGCAAAGTCACAATATTATGGTGAGTGAAAATTACATTTCTTTTGATTTTTCTCAAAAGCTGGTGCGTATCCAGCGTGCTTTATACTCTTATATCCTCTGCTTGTTACCAAATCGAACAGATGCTGAGGATGTTTTACAGGAAACAAATCTGGTTCTATGCAAAAAATTCCCTGAGTACGATGAGACTGGCAATTTTCAGGCATGGGCTTTCCGGATAGCTAAATTTCAGGTAATGGCTCATTTGACCAGGTACCGACGAAGCAAAATTTGTTTCAGCAATGAATTGGTTGAATCTCTTGCCGAGGAGGATTTTGATCAATCTCAACTAAAACTTTCACAGAAGGCGCTACAATTATGTTATGAAGAGCTGCCTTCTCATATGAAAGATATTGCAAGGTTGCGTTTTAAGGACGAATCATCCCTAAAAGAGATCTGCAAAAAAGTGAATAGACCGATTGGTTCAGTTTCTGCGACTCTTCATCGCATCAGAGCATGGCTGCTACAATGTGTAAAACAAAAGCTTCCTGCTTTGGAGATTGAGTCAGAAATTTAAAAGAATTCAAAATTTTGTATTATTTTGGAGAATAGTGCTATTCGTCTGAGAACGACCCCACAAAATGCATAGTACTGAAGATCAAAAACAGATCCTAAAACTGGCGAGCCAATTGCTCGACGAAACTATTGATCGCGAGAATTTTATTAGGCTTGAAGAACTGCTCTCTTTCTCCAGCGAAAATCGGAACTACTATTTGGAAGTAATTCGGCTGGAGGCACTTTTGTGCTGGGAGCAGGAAGCTGACGTAGAGGAAATTACTTTTGAAAAGCCCAAAATCATTCCTTTTCCTTTCTACACTGCGGCACTTTCAGTAGCAGCCGTTTTTGTCGCTCTGATGGCTGGTTGGTGGGCGTTTAGCAATTTTGAGACAGGTAGTACAACCATCCCGATTGAATTAGCTCACCATATCTCACCTGAACTAGATGAACTTCAATCTGGAAATCAAATCCATTCAGAGAAGTTAGCATCTGCTGGCCTTGAAAGGCTGCGCCTTCCCAACCCTGAGTTTAAACCCATATCCGAGAGAGATTTGATCAAGGAATTACGTAAAGGGGTGGAATTGCTCGAACGCAAAGAGTTTTCTCACGAATTCGGAACTCTAGATATTGTTGGGCCAGTCAGAAGACTTTCCCGCATCGATCAATTATCCCGGCCAACGGAACGCGGAGTTTTGCCTGCTGTTGGTAATGATATGATTGCTCTCTCGGAGTTGCAGATCGATGTGGATTCCCAGTCTGCAGAACTCATGGAAATGATCCAAGTTCTCGACCTTCGGGATATTGCGACCAACATTGCAACCGGAGAAGTGCAATTGAATGCTGAGGCTATGGTCAATCAAAGTTATGGAGCTTGTCAGGAGGGTGCTGAGTTCGCGGTTTCTTTTCATGCATTCCGAGGCCGGGAACTATCTCAAAAAGATGAAATTGGTTCCTGGGAATCCTCTTTAAAATGCGATATTGATCCGCAAACCTGGGAATCTTTGATTTCAAGTGTTCAATTACCTTTGGGTACGGAATTTGTGGTTGTTTCCATTAATGTCCGCAAATCGGGTAGTGATGCCTTTGTTGCCAATACCTCCAGCTATTATTCGGACGAATTCCGCCTTTCCTTGCAGGAGGGAGAAAAGATGTTGGTTCGTACATTTTAAGATTCATATTGATTTTGTGGCGACAAGTTTTTGCAGCCTTGCCGTTGACTTTCTAACGGACCAATATTCATTGGTTTAAAGGTGAAATTTCCCTTATTTATTTCTTTATTCTTTTGTGCGGCCATAGGGCTATCTGCATTGGATTGGCCAACTTACGGTGGATCAAACAGGGATCACCGAACTGTAGAAAAAAAATTGCAGCTTGATTGGGAGGAGGAACCACAAATTCTATGGGAAAAAAAAGTAGGATTGGGATATTCCGCCGTAATTGATGTTAATGGTTATGCGTACACCCAAGGCTATGAAAAAAATTTCAATACGCTCTATTGCATTGATACTGCTACTGGTGAAACGATCTGGATGCATAAATACCCATCAGAACTGGGAGATAAATATTTCCAGGGCGGAAGCCGATCGACACCTACAGTTTACAGAGGAACTCTTTATCTCCAAGGGCACGGAGGAGAATTAGTTGCTCTGAATGCAAAATCGGGAGATTTGATTTGGAGTAGACATTTGGTAAAGGATTTTGATGGGATTCGCCCAACCTGGGGCTATGCAGGAGCCCCTCTTGTGGTAGGGGAAAAAATTATAGTGCAGACTGGGTCCTCCAGAGGCTCATTACTGGCATTGAACCGACTTACTGGAAGCGAAATCTGGGCCAATGGAAGTGCAGGTGCAGGCTATGCCAGTCCGTACACACGTAAATCCGCACCAAATCAAATCGTTGTATTTAACCAACGGGGTTTATCCATACACCAAATCGTGAACGGTGAGGAAATGCTGCATTATCCACATGTAACCAGGTATGAAGTAAATGCGGCCCAGCCACTTGATCTGGGTGAAGAAATCCTGGTTGCCAGTGCCTACGGTAAGGGTGCTGCTTTGGTAAATCTCAAAGATCGCGAGCCAAAGTCGGTTTGGGAGTCAGATGGCATTTCCTGTCAAATGGCGAGTCTCGTTCATCAGGACGGATATGCGTTTGGTATTCATGGACAAACTGGCACCCGAGCCAATCAGGCGACTCTCTTTTGCCTGGATCTCAAGATTGGGAAAAAAGTGTGGGAGGAGAAAGGGTTTGGTGTAGGAACCTTAATTTTAGTGAACCGAACCTTGGTCGTTTTAAGCGACCGGGGGGAACTTGCATTTCTCAAGGCAGATCCAAGAGAATTTCATGAAATAAACCGATTTCAGGTGCTCTCGGGCAAAGACAATTGGATTCCCCCTTCCTACGCCAATGGACGCTTGCATTGCCGCTCGAGCAAAGGGCAGTGGGTATGTCTGGATGTAACAGACTAACATGATCTCAAGGAATAATTTGCAAAATTTCCTTTTAGCTACCTTATCAAATTTAATGAATAGCTAACTTGGGTGTTTGACTTGGGTGTCACTTACTTTAGCAAAATAGGTGTGTCATCTATCTCCGCCCCCAGAATAATGAATCATTCACTTATCCATTCATTGGTACTGCTAGTTTTTGTGCTTTTGTTTAATGGGTGTATTCGTGTGCTTCCCAAAAACGAAGAAAAAATAACTTTCTCTAACACGATTGAATTGGAGGTTTCTTCTTCTGATTGGCTATTTTGGAGAGGACCAAGTGGGGCGGGAGTTTCAGCAGAGAAAGGCTTGCCTGTGGATCTGTCCCAGTCTTTGCTTTGGGAGACCGAAATTAAGGGAGGTGGGGTGCCGGTTGTCGCTGGTGATCGACTTTATCAATTTGGTTACCAGGGAGAAAAGGAAGATTTGCGCGAAGGTTTATTTTGCATCGATCTTCAGTCGGGCGAAATTTTGTGGGAAAGGGTCAGAAGTGATTTTTTGAGCGATATTGTCTATGACAGGTATGGGGTGGGCGCGGCCTGTATTGATGCTGAGACCGGTAATATTTTCTATCAAACAAGTGCCGGTCTTCTATTAGCTTATTCACCCAGTGGAAAATTATTATGGGAGCGGTCCATGATGGAGGAATTTTCCCGTCTCACATTTCCCAATGGGCGAACTGGTGGGCCCTGTGTGGATGAAGGGTTGGTTATTTTACATGCGATCACAGCCAACTGGGGAACCAATGGGCCGGCAAGAGACAGATTCTATGCATTTGATAAGACAACCGGGGAATTGGTTTGGACATCCACCCCTGGCACAACCCCTAAAGACAGTTCATTTGCACCTCTTATTTTTGAAGATTTGGAAGAGGGGAGGCGGGTTTTTTACAGCGGTACCGGATGCGGCCATGTGATTTGTATTGATGCCCGCACCGGTCAGCCACTTTGGCGATTCAAAATGTCTCACGGAGGAGTAAATGCCGGAGTAGTCATTCATGAAGACACGGTCATTGCCGTTCATGGAAAAGAAAATATAGATAGCTCGAGAATTGGTAGGATGGTGGCGATAAGAAAACCATCCACGCTACCTGAGAATGGAGAACCCATCTTGGTTCTAGATAACGATTATGAAGCTTGGAGAAACGATGAGATTGAGTCCTTTACCAGTTCCCCCGTATTACATAATAACCGGGTGTACACCTCCGTAAAAACAGGAGAGTTATTTTGCAACGATGCACATAGTGGTGAAACCCACTGGAAATTAAAACTGGCACCTGATCAGATCCATGCATCCCCAATTTGGGCTGATGACAAAATTTATGTGCCCCTTTTTGACGGCAGTGTCTATGTGGCAGAAGATCATGGAGATTATGCGGAAATCCTTGGTAAAATTCAATTAGATCATGCTTGTCTGGCATCTCCATCGGTTGCTCAGGGAAAAATCTTTATCCAGGCAAAAAACAGACTTTATTGCTATGGGAAGCAAACAAGCTCATCACCCTTTAAACCTAAGCCTCCCAAAAAAGCACCAAGCACCAAGCAAATTACTTCCTTGCAGATTATTCCTTCTGAATTTGCCATAACTGCAGGGGAAAAGATCAAGTTTCGTGTTTTTGGCTTGGATGCAAATGGTCACCGAATCAAACAATTGGGGGAGGGATTAGAGTGGGAAAAATGGGTTCCGCCAACGGCAAAAGTCCAAGCAGAACTTGATGGTAATCTTTCCACCGAGGGTGCGGGTAGTCTCTTCACTTTACCAAGTGCTAAACTTTCTGCCGGTGCCATTCGGGTAAGTTATGGAGAATTAAGCACGATAGCCAGGGGAAGAATTCTTCCTGTCCTGCCTTACGAGGAAAATTTTGAATCAGGTTATCATTTTAACCAGACAGCAACAGATGGAATCTCTTTTTCATACCCACCTTTACCATGGTTAGGTGCTCGGATGCGGTGGCAGGTCCAGGACTTAACGGGAAATAAAGTAGCCGGTAATACTTTGGACCGTGTGCTTTTTCAACGAGCAATCAACTTTGTAGGTTCGTGGAAGGAGAGAGATTATGTGGTTGAGATGGATGCTATGGTAGATGGCAACCGGAGAATTAAATCCACGGTAGGTGTTATTAATCAAAGATATATTATTGCTTTGGTTGGAAACTCAAATCAACTTCAGGTTGTTTCCAATTACGATAGATTCCAGCGTGCGGTCTCCTTTCCTATTCAGCCCAACCAATGGTACCGACTCAAAACACAGATTGATTTGCTCGATGATGAAGCAGGATTAATCCGAGCCAAGGCATGGCCACGCGAAGATGAAGAACCCGATGAATGGACGCTCGAGGTAAAGCACTCCCGTCCTCACATCCAGGGTGCTCCAGGGATTTATGCACTTTCACCACAAAGTAAAAAAAAGGTATATTTCGATAATCTGCAGATATACAAAAAACCTGAGTAATTTCTTCTGTAAAGTTTGCACCCTATGAAGCTCATCAAAGCCTTAATTTTTTGTTTATGCGCAATTTTTGCAACATCCATAGCTTGTGCAGATGACTGGCCAGTTTGGGGAAAAGATAAGAGCCGCAATATGGTATCTAAAGAAACCGGTATATGTTTTGACTTCGAACCGGGTGAATTGAAAGCGGATGAAACGGTTGATCTGAGCACCACCAAAAATATTAAATGGGTTGGCAAGCTTGGTTCCCAGGCATACGGAAATGTTACTGTAGGGGAGGGCAAAGTTTTAGTTGGGACCAACAATGAGTCTGTTCGGGATCCACAGAAGCAGGGAGATCGTGGAGTGGTGATGTGTTTTGACGAAAAGTACGGAGAGTTTGAATGGCAATTGGTAATTCCAAAATTAGGTGCCGGAAAAGTAAGTGACTGGGAGTATATTGGGGTCTGCTCTTCTCCTGCCATTGAAAACGGAAAAGCTTATGTTGTCACTAATCGTTGCGAAGTTGTGTGCCTAGACCTCAAGGGACTCAAGGATGGAAATGACGGCGTTTTTCAGGAGGAGCAGGTTTACATCCGACCCAAAGGGAGTAGCGATCCTTTAAATCCCAAGCTAGATGCTGATATTATTTGGCGATATGATATGAGAGATGAGTTGGGAGTTTTTCCCCACAATGTTACCAGCTCTTCTGCCCTGATTCTGGGTGATCGCTTATTTGTGGCCACATCCAATGGGGTGGATTGGTCTCATATTAATATCCCCAGTCCGCTGTCTCCAAGCTGGATTGCGTTGGATAAAAATACCGGCGAACTGATTGGTGAGGATGGCTCCGGTGCAAGTGAAGAAGCATTACATGCAGCATGGTCTTCTTTAGCATACGGCAATCTTGAAGGAAAAGATTATTTATACTGGGGAGGAACTGATGGCTATTTGTATGCCTATGCAAATGAAACCAGGCAAAACGACGAGGGCTTTGATTTATTTAATCCTCTTTGGAAAATTGACTGTAATGAACCCCATTATCGGGTGGATAAAGAAGGAAGAAAAATTCCCTATGCCACTCCTCCTGGGCCCAGTGAACTGATCGCAACACCCGTATTATATGATAACAAGATATACTGTTCCATTGGCCAGGACCCCGAGCATGGGGATGGCGTTGGTCGTTTGTCCTGCGTGGATGCTAAATCAGGGGTTCTTGTGTGGAAAAACACCGAGATTGGAAGAACCATATCCACTCCCTCTGTTGCAGATGGATTAATCTATCAGGCAGAGTATGCCGGCATTCTCCATTGCCTAGATGCTGAAACAGGAGAGGTTTATTGGACTTATGATTCCTACAGCCGTATTTGGGGATCAACCTTGGTCGTTGATGGCAAAGTTCTTCTAGGGAATGAAGATGGGGATCTTTTAATTTTTGAACATGGCAAGGAGGAGAATGAGCCTAAAGCAATCAATCTGGGTGCTCCAATTTACAGTTCGCCAGTGGTTGCCAATCAGACGCTTTACATCTCTACCCAAACCCATTTGTACGCCATAGGCAAATAGGCACAATTCTCCTGCGATGAAACCCAGTCCGGCACAACCAAAAATGGGAATTTTTTGGTTATTCTTTTTGCTAATGCTTTTTCTACATCAGGATTTTTGGAACTGGTCGACGGAAGCCATTTCATTTCTTGGTATGCCAATAGGTCTTTTTTATCATGCGATCTTCTCGGTCGCATGTTCCTTATTGGGTGCATGGGCAGTGATTCGTGCATGGCCTGCAAAATGGGAAAAATACGCGGATGTTAAGGACGACGACAAGCCTGCAGCCAATCAGCATTCAGTTGAATGAATGTTTTAATCATTATTTGTTGCTACCTAGCTTTGCTTCTTATTTTGGGGTGGGGGAGCGGTCGTCTATTCAGGGGAACCAGCCGGGACTTTTTTGTCGCAAGCCATAGCATTGGACCTTTTCTACTGCTAATGAGTGTTTTTGGTACTACCATGACTGCGTTTGCTTTGGTTGGTTCTACTGGAAAATCCTTTGAAAGAGGGATCGGAACCTATGGATTAATGGCATCCATCAGTGGATTGGTTCACATGGCAATTTTCTTTCTCATCGGTATCCGTTTATGGGCATTGGGAAAAAGGCATGGTTATCTTACTCAGATCCAATTCTTTCGAGCCCGTTTTGGGAGTGATGGATTAGGTTACCTGCTTTTTCCCATACTTGTGTTGCTGGTGGTTCCCTACCTGCTGATCGGTATCATTGGTGCAGGAAAAGTAATTGAGCCCGTAACTGCGGGGGCTTTCCCGGATCTCTTTACCCATCCCACCATTCCAGCTTGGGCTGGAGGAGTTCCTCCATGGTTGACGGGATTGGTGGTATGTGCAGTGGTCTTAACCTATGTATTTCTTGGTGGATCGAGGGGAGCTGCCATAGCCAATGCCTTTCAGACTCTTGTATTCATGGGCATGGGAATCGTTGCCTTTTACTTTGTTGTGCAATCACTGGGAGGATTGGAGCAGGCGGGCAAAGTGCCTATGCGAATCACCGACATGGGGGATGTGGTTCAGGATTATCGATACGACCAAGCAGAAGGCCAGTTGGTTGCCAATGTACCACCCAAAAAAATTGGCAAGGTAACTAATTTTACAAATTCTGATTTAACGGATAAGCACCCTCATCTTTCCCGAGACACTGTCAACATAGAGTTCAAAAAGAAAAACCCCAAAAACGGAGAGCTAAAACCATTTGAGCGTGAAATTGGGATGCCTTTCATAACATTTGTTACTTATCTTTTCATTCCCTTAAGCGTGGGAATGTTTCCCCATCTTTTTCAGCACTGGTTAACCGCACGCAATGCAAAGGCATTTAAGCTCACAGTTATTGCTCATCCCATTTGTATAATGATTGTCTGGGTGCCCTGTGTGTTGATCGGTTCCTGGGCAAGCGGTCTTTTACCTCCCGGCATTCCTCCACCAGCTGTGCTGTCCTCAACCTTGAATTTATTGGTGGGTGACCCGATATTAACCGGTTTACTTACGGCTGGTGTATTGGCGGCGATCATGTCCTCCTTGGACTCCCAGTTTCTTTGCCTGGGCACAGTATTTACCAATGATATTGTGATGCATAAAGCGGGGGAGGAAAAATATACTGACAAACAGAAGTTGCAAATTGCCCGCTGGTTTATTGTGGGAATTGTATCCATTACTTATGCCCTCGCCATGTTGGTCAAGAATGCCAATGTCTTCGATTTGGCTATTTGGTGCTTCAGTGGATTTGCTGCACTCTTCCCCCTAGTTTTCGCATCTTTATATTGGAAACGGGCTACCAAAGCCGGTGCATTTGCCTGTATTCTAAGCGCTTTAGTAATTTGGTTGTATTTTTTCCAGGAGTCCGGATATGGTGGAGAATATTATGTGGGTCCTGGAATTGTACCTGCTGCGATTTGCTTTCTTGTATCAGCAACTGCCTTGGTTTTGGTTTCCTTGTTCACCACTCCTCCGCCAAGAGATACGATTGACCGGTTTTTCCCTTCGCAGTCTTGATTGCGAACCATGTCCAAAGTAGCTAGATAGAGTTCTAGTTATGGCTATAGAAGAACAAATTAAACAGGCAGCGGCCGAGCTAGATAATCATGTTGGGGAAATGATCCAATGGCATTTCTCTCCTGACACGGGATGCCCCTTTTGGCTCAACTGGGCAAAAGAACAGCAATGGTCTCCCTTGGATGAGGTTCATACATTTGCGGATCTTTGTCAGAATTTTCCCCATTTTCAGGATGAGTGGCTAAGAGATCTTCCCAATGAGCAATGGGTACCCAAAGCATATGCGGGTCGCCCATTCAATATTTTTGAAACTGGTGGAACCACCGGTATGCCGAAGCAAAGAATTGGTTGGGATGATTACCGCACCGACTACACAGCTTTCTCGGATACTTTGAGTGATGAACATTTTCCCCGAAATGATTACTGGATGATGGTTGGTCCTACGGGTCCTCGCCGGTTGCGTCTTGCGATTGAGCATCTGGCCAATGTGCGCGGGTGCTCATGCTTTTTTGTAGATCTTGATCCCCGGTGGGTTAAGCGTTTGATCGCTACCCAGCAATTTGACCATGCCCGTGCATACATGGATCATGTGGTCGAACAGGCACTTACCATTTTAAAGCACCGTAAAGTAAGTGCTTTGTTTACCACACCAAAATTATTGGAAGCTTTAGCCGAGCGAAGAGATCTTGTGCAGGCTGGTATCAAAGGAGTTTTCTGTGGGGGTACCACGATGGATAAGCAGTATGCCCGTTTTCTGATGGAAGAGGTTTGCGAGGGGGGTAAAATCGGTTTTGTTCCTACCTATGGAAATACATTGATGGGGCTTGCCCGGCATCGTCCTTTTGGTCCGGAAAATGATTATTCGATTACCTATCACGCACCACAACCCCGTGCGGTTCTTCGTGTGGTAGATGCAGAAAGTGGTAATCCTGTGGAGTACAATACCTGGGGCAGGGTCGAACTCACCACCCTGACCAAGGAGTTTTTTATGCCTCGTTTCCTGGAAAGAGATGAAGCCATTCGTAGAGAACCCTGGGAAGAGGCTCCCTGGGATGGAGTGGCAGAGATTCGCCCATTTGGAGCCATGGAAAAGAAAATAGTGGAGGGTGTTTATTGATGACTGAGTCTACCGTGCCCCACCTTCCTTGCCTGCGCCTAGGCAAGCCTTACCGTAGCCTAAGCCAATCAGAGGTAATCGATTATCGGGATGGTTCCGTCCGGGCAACTCTCAGTCAGGTAAATGCCGGGGTAATGCGTAGAGACCTCAAATCGGTGAGCATTGCCCGCGAGGCTCTGCAAAAATTTTCCACTGTAGAGTTAATTGAAATTTGCCGAAAAGCCGGAGAGGCTTTTTTGCATGAGACATTGCCGCTCGGGGATGATTGTATTCAGCAAAGCCCAACTGATTATTTGGAGACTTTATCCTCAACCAGCGGACTGCCCCACAACATGGTCCGTAAGAACATGCAGAAAATTCATTATGCCATGTGCAATATGAAAACCATTCTCAACGGTTTGACCCGGGGGTTGGATCTTGAGGTATTGGATCGTGGATATGGGGAACAATCTGGATCACCCGTATGCTTTCATCCTACCACGCAGGCACTCGGCCTGGTCATGCCCAGTAATTCTCCAGCCGTTAACTCACTTTGGCTCCCCGCTATACCCCTGAAGATTCCTGTTATTATGAAACCTGGCAAGGATGAGCCATGGACACCATACCGCTTGATGCAGGCATTTATTTTCGCAGGTTGTCCCGCCGAGGCATTTGGTTTTTATCCAACGGATCATGAAGGGGCTGCGGATATCCTAAGGCTTTGCGAAAGGGCGCTTATTTTTGGGGACCAATCAACCACCGATCAATATGCAGGCAATCCAGGTGTTCAGGTGCACGGACCAGGATTCAGTAAGATTTTGATCGGGGATGACGAGATCGAGAATTGGCAAGATTACCTGGAAGTTATGGTCTCTTCCATTTCTGAAAATGGCGGACGAAGTTGTATTAATGCCTCTGCGATTATTGTTCCTAAGTATGCCAAGGAAATTGCCGATGCACTTGGTAAAAGACTCGGACCAGTAAAGCCCTTGCCAGTCGATAATCCAAATGCACTGCTTTCCGGTTTTGCGAATCCTCAAATGGCGGAGTGGATTGATTCTGCGATTGAAGCGGATTTAGATGAATCCGGTACAATTGAAGCAACGGCTCCATACAGAGATGGTCCCCGTTTGGTACGGGCAGAAGGGGGTACCTATTTGCGTCCTACCATAGTTGCTTGTGACTCAATTGATCATCCCTTGGCAAATCGTGAATTTCTTTGTCCTTATGCGAGTGTGGTTGAGGTTCCTCAATCGGAAATGCTCAAGAAAATTGGCCCCACTTTAGTGGTTTCCGCCATAACAAAGGATGAGTCATTTAAGCGTGAATTGCTTCTGGACCATCGAATCGATAGGTTGAATGTGGGCCCGATTCCAACCATGAAAATATCCTGGGATCAGCCTCATGAAGGGAATTTATTCGAATTTCTATACAAGCGTAGGTCCATTGGCATAGCAGCTTAAGTGTACCAGAAGTCCAACCCATGACAGAAGTCACCTCTGAAGAAAAACTAGGAGCCCCTTTTTATCAGTTAGGCGATCCTTTAAAACAAAGACTGGAGTTTGGAGCCAAGTGCTCACAGAGGGTAGGGGAGTTTGCCAAAGCTTTGGGTAGTCATGCCCTCGTTGTGACAGATCCAGGAATCATGGCCGCCGGACATCCCCAGAAGATATTGGACGCTCTCCATCAGGCAGGAATCAAAACTTTTTTGTTTGATGGATCGGTGGAAAACCCGAGCGACTCAACTGTTCAGGAATGTGCTTTCAAAGCAAAATCTATGGGGGTGGATTTGATTATTGGCGTGGGAGGTGGAAGCTCTCTTGATACCGCAAAAGGTGCAAATTTTATTCTGACCAACGGCGGATCCATAAAAGATTACTGGGGAGTTAGAAAAGCAAAAATTCCATTGCTTCCTATGATTGCGATTCCCACAACTGCAGGGACCGGGAGTGAATGTCAGTCCTATGCCTTAATCTCAGATGATCAGACCAATAGAAAGATGGCCTGTGGGGACCCTAGTGCACTTCCAAGAATTACCCTGCTCGATCCCGAGCTTACACTATCCCAGCCCATGTCTGTTTGTATGGCCACGGCTATGGATGCCCTGGCTCACACTCTAGAATCTGCAGTCACTACCAAACGCAACCCATCTTCCCACTATCATGCCCTGCAGGGTTTTTCTTTGTTGGTTAGAAACATGGAACAGGTGTGGCAAGGCCCGGATAATCTGGATGCCCGCGGGGCAGTTTTGTTGGGAGCGGCTCATGCGGGTGCCGCGATTGAGCGAAGTATGCTTGGTGCGGCCCATGCTTTAGCAAACCCCTTGACGGCAAAGAAGGGTGTCATCCACGGCCAAGCTGTGAGTCTTACTCTGCCTGCTGTAATGGCTTATAATCGTGAACATTCTAGCTCTCTCCATATTTATGCGGAAATGGCAAAAGTTGCAGGAATTTCTGAATCTGGCAGTTCTGATAATGATGCCTTCGACCAGCTCCTTTCCAAGGTTATTCGATTAAGAAAAACAGCCGGTTTACCTGAGCTACTGAATGCCGTTGGCTGTCAAGATTTGGACCTCGAAGAATTGGCACAGGATGCATCCGAGCAATGGACTGCTGCTTTTAATCCCAGAAAAGTTGGAGCTCCCGAACTACTTAGGATCTATCATTCGATTAAGGATTATGCCAACAAGTAGTCGAATATTGGCCAGGCTTTGGCCAGTGGCTTTAGTTTTGTTTTCCGGATTGGCTTGGGCAGATTGGAAGAATCACCGAGGTGATCCATCCTTGCAGGGAATTTCATCAGCTCAATTGGGTGATGAATTGAAACTGGAATGGACTTTTGAGGCAGGCAAATTTCTTAAATCATCACCCGTTGTTTCAGCAGGTAAAATCTTTCTTGGTGGTCCGACTGGTATTTTTCATGCACTTGACTTCAAGACGGGCAAAGAAATATGGAAAGCAGAAGCCGGAATAGGAGTGGATGCACCAGCCCTAATTTTCAGGGGGAATGTTTTAATCGGTAGCAAGGATGGCTGGCTGATTTGTTTGGATGCATCTACCGGAGAAAACAAATGGACATACGAAACCATGGGAGAAATTGTGGGTGCCCCTAACCATGGTTTCCTGTCTGAAAACAATAGGTCAGTCATTCTGGTAGGTAGCTACGATAATTTTGTTCACTGCGTGGATGCGATCACTGGTGCATTGGTTTGGAAGTTTGAGACTCTCAATTACATCAATGGAACACCCGCCGTCTGGAATAATGAGGCAGTGGTTTTTGGAGGCTGTGATGCCCAGCTTTACATAATTTCTCTATCCGACGGTAAATTAATCAGACAAGTAGAACTGGGTGCACCCATTGCTTCATCTGTAGGAGTGAAAGACAATCACGGCTATGTTGGAAATATGGACAAAACGGTTCATTCGATTGATCTGGATACAGGTCAGATTGGTTGGAGCTACGAACCCAAGAATTTCCCCTACTTTTCATCGCCAGCGTTGACGGATAATCTAGTGATTATTGGGGGTCGGGACAAAGGTCTGCACGCCGTTGATCGAGAAACAGGTAAGCAAAAATGGAGATATTCAGCACGCGGACGGATTGATGGATCACCAGTGGTTGTGGGGAACAAAGTCATTATTGGATCCATGGATGGTAAGCTTTATCAGATGGATATAAGCACTGGTAAAGTCATGACTCAGTACGAGATTGGTGCCTCGATTTCCAGTACCTGTGCGGTTTCCAATGGGTGGATTTTCGTTGGATGCGAGGATGGAAGCCTTTATGCCTTTAGCACAGGAAAACCTATGCAATGACCGAGCTTAGAATTATTAAACCTGACCGGGAAACATCAGATGATACCAAGGCAGGAAATTACTTCATTGCCAATTATCCCCCTTTCTCATTTTGGAATGAAAAGGATATTCCCTGTGTGGATTCCCTGCTAAATAGCCCTTCCTCGGGTACGGCACCCCTAGGTCTCTATTACCATATTCCGTTTTGTAGAAAGCGCTGTCATTTTTGTTACTTTCGTGTCTACACCGATAAAAATTCCGCCGATGTCCGCCGCTATCTCGGTGCTACCATGCAGGAACTCGAGAGATATGCCGCCTCAAATTACATCGCTGGAAGAAAGCCCAAATTCGTTTATTTTGGAGGTGGCACCCCTTCTTACTTATCTGCTCAGCAACTGACAGAACTGACTGACCGGATGAAGAAAATTCTTCCCTGGGATGAGGCAGAGGAAGTAACTTTCGAGTGTGAACCGGGTACCTTGACTGAAAAAAAGGTTCAGGCGATTAAGGACTTTGGGGTAACCCGGTTAAGTCTTGGAATCGAAAATTTTTCCGATCATATTTTGGAAATTAATGGCCGGGCTCATCGATCGGGTGAAGTGTTTCGTGCCTTCCAATGGGCAAGGGATGCAGGGATCGAAAATATTAACATCGATTTGATCGCAGGCATGCTGGAAGAAACAAACCAAAACTGGGCTGATTGTATTGAGCGTGTACTGGAATTGTCTCCGGACTGTATCACTATTTATCAAATGGAGGTTCCTTTCAATACCACCATTTACAAAAGCATGAAGGAAGCCGGAAAGTTGTCTGCTCCGGTTGCGGACTGGCCAACCAAAAGACGATGGGTAGCAGAAGCTTATTCCATGCTGGAAGCGAATGGATATACTGTTACCAGTACATGCACCGCGGTAAAGAACCCCCAGGAAACCAAGTTCCAGTACCGCGACCAATTATGGGGCGGAGCTGATATGGTCGCCTTGGGAGTGGCATCCTTCGGACACTTGGGCGGGATCCACTATCAAAATGTTACCCATTTTGAGGATTATTGCTCAACTTCTGAAAAAGGAGATTCTCTGATTCGCCGAGCCCTGCTCACCACAGAAGAGGAGAGGTTTATTCGCGAGTTTATTTTACAGTGGAAACTTGGCTCGGTAGATCCAAATTACTTCCGGAAGAAATTCGGAATCGATATTGAGACTAGGTATGAGGATATCTTAAAAGGCTGGGTAGATCGCCAGATTATTAAGAAAAATACCGATACATGGGAGCTTTCCCGTGAAGCCCTGCTTCGGGTAGATTCCCTTTTGCATCAATTTTTTCTTCCTCAGCATCAGAACGCCAAATATGTGTAAGTCATTAATCTGAATTACTTTTATGGCCGACCCAAAGACAAGTTTCCCTGGATTACTTCATCCCTTGAGTATGATGCGTCGAGCACATGGTCTTCCCAGTTTGGATTTTAAGGAAATTGAATCTCAGGAATTACCAGAGCCTTACAAACAATTACTTGCCCATGAGGGGGATATGACCAGCCGGTTGGAGAATGCCTATCGATCATCCATTCGGGTGAACAGGCTTCGTTCCTCTAATGATGGTAAAAATTATTTTCGGGAAGTTATTCTTGAAACATCGGACTCTCCGCCCCGGGCAGTAGAGTATGGTGCGATCGAAATTCAACTCTCCAACTTGCCGGATTTTGCTAAAGAGGAAGTCATAGTAGGGGAAAAGCCGCTGGGGGGTATCTTAAACGAAGGAAGAATTCCCTATGCCTGTGAGCTTCGTGGTTTTTTAAAAATAATACCGGATGCGTCCATTGTTGAGGCTTTCGCGATGGAGACACCTATGGAATTATTTGGAAGAAGTAACAGCATCAAAACCCGATCAGGTGATACGATTGCTCTGATTGTAGAGGTTTTGCCACCTTCCTGAAATGGTTTCCATGCTTGAGTTTCTTGGGCAGAGAAATTGAATTATGTTAACTCATGATTTCTTTTAAAACCAATTACGATGCTATAGTTGTGGGTGCTGGCCCGGCCGGTTCAACTACGGGTGCTCTATTGGCGGAGAAGGGTAGGGATGTATTGATCGTGGAAAAGGAAAAATTCCCCCGCTACCATGTAGGCGAGTCTCTCATGCCCTTTTGTTATTTTCCTCTGGAAAGACTCGGGCTGGTTGATCAGTTGATGGAATCAGCAAACCCCAGAAAATATTGCGTGCAGTTTGTGCGCGAGGACGGGTTTCTCTCCCAACCTTTTTATTTTTTCCAACACTTCGATCATCCATCATCTACTACCTGGCAGGTTTGGCGGGAGGAGTTTGACCAGATGATTCTCGATAAGGCCCGGGAGAACGGTGCTTCTGTGCTCGAGCAGACCAAGGCGACCCGCCTGATAAAGGAAGGGGATCGGGTAACAGGTATCCGTGCGAGCTCCCAAGAATTTGGAGATCTTGAATTATCCGCACCGGTGGTCATCGATGCATCAGGCAGGGATTGCTTTGCCGCACACAAGGAAAACTGGATGGTCCGTGACCCCGAGCTCAAAAAGGTTGCGTTGTGGACCTACTATAAGGGTGCGAAACGCGACCCGGGTCTCGACGAAGGGGCAACTACTGTGGCCTACTTACCCGATAAGGGTTGGTTCTGGTATATTCCCTTGAGTGGGGATATGGTTAGCGTGGGCATCGTGGCCGAGCGGGATTATTTGTTCAATGGATCCACCAAGGATCGTGCGGAAATTTTCCAGCGTGAGGTCCAAAACAACGAATGGATTAAAGATCATTTGTCGGTGGGTGAACAGGTGGGTGAATATCGTACAACCGGTGAATATTCTTATCGGAACCAATACTGCTCCATGGATGGCTTGGTTTTGGCAGGTGATGCGCTCGGCTTTTTGGACCCAGTTTTTTCTTCCGGTGTATTCCTTGCCCTCAAGAGCGGGGCGATCTTGGCAGATGAAGTGGATTTGGCTCTATCCACGGGGTCTGTCACCGCTCGATCTTTCGATGGCTACGGAAAAAAAATGCAATCATCGATCGAGACGATGCGCAAAATCGTCTATGCCTTTTACGATCCGGACTTCAGTTTTGGTGACTTGGTCAAACGGGGTGAGCATCTGCGAGGTGCCCTAACGGATTGTTTAATTGGCAATGTGGACGATCAGGACTTTAAAGAACTCTTCGATTCTATGTCTGATCTTGCCCGCCTTCCAGAACCCGTGGGTCACGGATTGCCTAAAACCTCCGCGTGAGGATTGCTTTTCTTACGCCCGGTACGGGCAATTATCATTGCGGGGTATGCATGCGGGACAATTCATTGGCTCGTCATTTAATCGATCACGGTCATGAGGTTACCATGTTGCCCACTTATCTTCCTCACCTTTTGGATGAGAAGAGTGCGGGTTCTGAAAACACACCGATTTTTTTGGGCGGGATCAATGTCTATTTGCAGCACAAGTTCCCTCTTTTTCGCAAGTCGCCCAAGTGGTTGGATAATTTATTTAACCATGAATCATTGCTACGCTGGGTAGCGGGGAAGAGAGGAATGACCTCTCCGCGAGAGCTTGGTGAAATCACGCTGTCCACCCTTCGAGGAAAGGACGGTCCGCTTGTCAAAGAAGTGGATAAAGTGATCGACTGGTTTAAGCAGTATGGTCAGCCAGATGTACTCATCCTTTCCACCATCTTACTCGCTGGGGTGGGCCGGGCAGTTCGGGAAGAATTAAATATTCCCGTGATTGGGTTTCTGCAGGGCGAGGATGGATTTCTTGATTCCTTATTGCCTGAGTATCGGGAAGAGGCCTGGAACCTTATAGGCACGGATGCCAGGGAACTGGATGGCTGTGTTTCGCCAAGCCATTACTTTGCTGGTCATATGGGTAATCGATTAGGCATCCCTGAAAATATGATTCAATATTTTCCTAATGGGATATCTCTAGACGGCTACGATGTAGTAAATAGCAAGCCGGAACAGCCAACCATCGGATACTTCGCCAGAATATGTCCGGAAAAAGGATTGGACCTTTTAGTCGATGCCTTTATCGAGCTGAAAAAGTCAGACCAGCATAAAGAATTAAGACTGGCGATCGCGGGTACTTTGCCATCTGAAAACATAATTTATTTGAAAGAGCAAAAAACCAAAATTTCCCGGGCTGGGCTCAATGATTTTGTGGATTTTGAAACGAATTTGTCTCGTTCACATAAGATTCGTTTTTTAAAAGGACTTTCTCTTTTCTGTGTACCGGCACGATTCCCCGAAGCTTTTGGACTCTATGTGATTGAGGCAATGGCCACGGGTGTGCCTGTTGTTCTTCCTGACCATGGATCCTTCCCTGAAATCATTCGGGAGACGGAGGGAGGCATACTTTATGGTAAAGATGAACCAAGCGGGCTAATTCATGCATTGAGTACCATGCTTTGCGATAAACTGCAGGCAAAACAATTAGCACAGCAGGGCAGGGCAGCGGTTCACGAAAAATATTCCAATGATCGATTGGCCAGGGAGTTGGTCGAGAACATCCTCGCTCCTTTAGTTCCAACCAAGTAAAAAAGAAAATTATTATGGCATCTGAATATTCCATTTTTCGACGGGTCGAGTTTTCTGAGACTGATCTGGCAGGTATCATGCACTTCACCAACTACTATCGCTGGATGGAGATCTGCGAGCATGAGTTCCTACGTAGTGTTGGACTATCCGTGGATATGGAGGATGAGAATGGACGCTTTGGTTGGCCCCGGGTCAAAGCTTCCTGCCGGTTCAAAAGACCCTTGAGGTTTGAGGAGGAAGTGGAGATCAAATTGATTGTTACCGAAATGCGGGATCGTTCCATCACCTATGCTTTCCAGTTCTGGAAAGAGGATAATGGGGAGCGAGTAAAAGCCGCAGTCGGGGAAGCCGTCGCTGCCTGCGTTCGGTTCGACCAGGCAAGTGGATCCATGACCCCCATTATGATTCCCGAGGTGTTTTCCTCAAAAGTTAACGAAAAAAGCGATCAGATTGGAGCGGACCAAGAAAATCAATTTGCCTGATATCTGGAACCGATAAAAAGTATTCCCTATGCACTACTTACACTTTGCACTGCTAACCGTGGTTTGCTGGGGAACCTATGGGGTTTGTATGCACATTGGTTCCAGCAATATGGGAGACAAAGAAAACGGGCGAATCATGGCTTTTCTATGGGTCGGACTTGCTTACTTTCTTACCGCGGTAATTGCACCCTTAATCATTTTAAAATTGAAAGGGGGAAATATTGCATTTTGGAGCTATCCAACCAAGGGGTGGCAGTGGTCCTTAATCGCTGGGACATTGGGTGCAATCGGGGCACTAGGTGTATTGCTCGCCTTTGGTAAAATGCCCAGTCCTGCTTTTGTTCCAGTAATTATGTCGATCATTTTTGCTGGAGCTCCTATGGTTAATGCAATCGTGAGTACAACCAAGGAAGGCAACTGGTCCTTTGTTCGCTGGCCTTTTGTTTTGGGTATCGCACTGGCCGCATTAGGCGGATACATGATTACCAAGTATGCACCCAAGCCTCCTAGTGCGGTGCCCGTGGTGGATAAATCCAATTCCTGAAAAGTCTAGTTATCAAAATTCTAGGTATCCGTAGCTAGGATGGAAAGATCTTCACAGGCAGAGGAAAATGAAGCGAAAAGGTGGCAAATTTTTCAAGTTCACCTGAAAAAAATTTGCAGATCTAATTCCTTTCAAAAAAACCGTTTCCCCGAACTTTCGAAGTGGGAATCATGGTCTGGTTTTGATGATTTTGTCCAATCATGCCCACTGACAACGAAGCAGGAATTGGAACAAGACCAAGTCTCCAATCCTCCTCACGGTTCTAATTTCACTTTTCCATTGGATCAATATCTTCGCTATTCAAAAACCAGTGGGACCACAGGGCAGGGTATGGAATGGATGGATACTGCCGAGGACTGGCAATGGATGCTTGAAAATTGGAAGCTGATTATACAAGCCGCAGGAGTGGCCAGTGGAGATCGTTGTTTCTTTGCTTTTTCTTTCGGGCCCTTTCTTGGATTTTGGACAGCCTATGAAGCTGCCGTGCAAGCAGGGTGTGTATGTATTCCAGGCGGGGGATTGTCCACTGAAGTTCGCATACGATCTATTTTGGAGAACAGGGTGGATTATCTTTTTTGTACGCCAACTTATGCAAGACGGATGCTCGAGACTGCCAGAGAACAGCAAATTGATTTACAGAACCATCAATTAAAGAAAATTATCGTGGCAGGAGAGTGCGGTGGAAGTAGCCCGGAGATCCGTAAGCAAATGGATGAAGCATGGTCCTCGGATTCCCTGCTTTATGATCACTATGGAATGACAGAGGTGGGACCGGTTGCCTATGAAATTCCAGGGGGAAAGGGTGGACTAAGAATTTTATCTGATCGTTATCTCGCAGAAGTTATTGATCCGGAAAGTTTACAACCTTTGGAGGATGGTGAACTTGGAGAGTTGGTGCTTACTCCATTGGGTAGAACGGGCAATCCACTCCTGCGTTACCGGACGGGCGATTTGGTTCGGGTGCATCGTGGGCTGGATGATGGTGGATTCCCCGTTTTTGATTTAGTTGGGGGTATACTCGGCAGAGCAGACGACATGATTGTGGTAAGAGGGGTAAACCTATATCCGCTGGCAGTGGATGGCGTGATCAGAAAGTTCGGCCAGGTTGATGAATACCAGGTAATGATCAACGAAGTTCGAGGGATGAAAGAAGTGCTCATTCGTGTAGAAGCTGATGAGCCAACAGCGAAAGAGTTGGAAAAAGCAATGTATGAAAGTTTCTCGCTTAGAATACCCGTGGAAGTTGTTCCTGCAAAATCCTTACCAAGATGGGAGATGAAATCAAAGAGGTGGTGTTATCACCACGAATAAATTTATTTAAGAGATCTGTAATGAATCTGATAGTTGAAGCGAAAAACCTGAGTAAACAGTTTACCGGTCAAGAAGATGGAAATCACACTTCTGTATTTACCGATCTGAATTTCGAAGTGGAAGCGGAAACTACCCTTGCCTTGGTTGGACCTTCCGGTTCAGGGAAAAGCACTCTCTTGAATCTTATCAGTGGTTTGGATAACCCAAGCGGCGGAACCATTTTGGTGGATGGAAAAGATGTACATGCAATGAGTGCCGATCAATCCGCGCGTTTTCGAAACCAAACCCTTGGGTTTATTTTTCAGTCCCATCATCTTATGCCTGCTCTTTCTGCTCTTGAAAATGTTATGCTTCCTGCATTGGCAGGACATGACCTGCTCGAAGGTAAAGAGCTTGAGGATCGGGCAACCCAGCTTCTTGAGGATGTTGGTCTTTTGAAGAGAGCAAAGCATGTACCCACTCAATTATCCGGTGGAGAGAAGCAAAGAGTGGCGGTTGCCCGGGCCTTAATCAATCAGCCAAAATTATTATTGGCAGATGAACCAACTGGAGCTTTGGATCATGCAAATGCAGAAAATTTAATCAATTTACTGCAGGAGGTGTGCCAGAAGAACCACACTACCATGATCATGGTGACACACGCTCACTCTCTTGCGGATAAAATGCAATGCAGGTGGAACTTTGATCGCGGTACATTAAAGAAAGAAAGAGCATGAATATTTGGCGGATTATTTTCGCCAATTTAAAATTTTCCAAATGGCAGCATTTGGGAACCTGTCTTGGAGTTGCTTTGGGCTCGATGATTTTAGTGGGTGCATTGACCGTTGGAGATTCAATTCGAGGAACCTTATTGAAGAGGTCGCAGGAAAGGATTGGCTCCATAACCCACCTGATTGTTTCGCAGGAAGGATATTTTCTTTCAGATTTATCCGAGCGGCTGAAGAAGAAATTTGCGGATGATGGGGATATTGCTTTTGCACCTGTACTGAAGACAAGCGGAACCATTTCTTCTCCGGATGGAAAAACCAGGGCCAGTGGACTTACCGTTTTGGGGATTGATTCCAGTTTCTTTGAATTTTCTGAAGAATCCAGACAAGCACCTGAGTTTCCCAGCCAGGGTTTTTGGGCAAGTCCAGACCTGGCAAAAGAATTGGTGGAGGTTTTGGGAGACAGAATGATTTTACGGGTGGAGGAACCCAGTCTTTTTTCCAGGGACGCGCCCTTATCCGGGGAAAGAGATGCCAGGTTTCTAACATGGAACCGACCCTATCTTGGTGAGTTAAGAACAGAGTTACTGGGCAAGTTTTCCCTGGGATCAAATATGGAGCCTGTAAGGACGATTTTTGCCCCTCTTTCTATGCTTCAGGATGATATGTTTGTCCAATTTGAGGAAGACGAGGAGAGGAATCATTTTGCAAACCTACTTCTGGCAAAGGTACCCAATCAAAAAACGCGAAAACTCAAAGATTTACTGCATGAGGTATGGGATCTTAATGACAGTGGGTTGAAGTTTAAAAAGCTCTCCAAAGAAAATACTTGGGCTCTTCGCTCAAGAAGTGTGTTTTTGAATGATAAAATCGCGGAAACGGCGAAACGGCTAGCACCGGAAATATGCGGTGAATTTACTTACTTGGTTAATGCAATTCGTAAGCCAGAGAATACTGTTCAAGGAGATAGTAAATTGACCCCTTATTCCATGGTTACGGGGGTGGATATAGAAAGCACCCGCTTCCTCCCAGCTGGCTTTCAAAATGATCAAATTGCGGTTAATCAATGGCTGGCTGAGGATTTGAATCTGAGTCTGGGAGATAAGATATCTTTGGAGTATTATGTGGTTGG
>Ga0181595_10000834_pt1 | contig 34467 bp, 44 predicted proteins | sample 041ome_7_FD_145604 | JGI IMG/M metagenome (GOLD analysis project Ga0181595, IMG submission 145604) | Coastal salt marsh microbial communities from the Groves Creek Marsh, Skidaway Island, Georgia - 041401AS metaG (spades assembly) | ecosystem: Environmental > Aquatic > Marine > Intertidal zone... | reverse complement strand
AAAGATGATCCTTGGTTCCACTCCAGAGGCTATTCAGATACTTTTGCCCGTGGATTCATAACACCTGATCTAAAAACAGAGTTGGCTGAAATAGTAGTAGCTGCGGAGTCTGGGTTTCATCTACGTATTTTATTAGTTGACCTTATTGCTCGCAGTACTGAAATTAATAACTACAAAGATTTGTTATCTGACCTTTTAACATCACCAAGACATGAGCTTGCTATTCGCTCTGTTGCCAGTAATGGGTTAGTTGAATCAGATATATCTGCCAGCGATGTTCGTAGTATTTACGGGGAAATACTGACTGAAGCGGAGCCAGAAATTGCCTTGATTGAAAATATCATTTGAAAGAGAGTGAGATAAATAACACCAAAGAAGTAAGATAATTATGGGATCAAAGGGGATATAGAAGGATCAAACGAAACAAAAAATGAAAAACCTTTTCAAAATACGCAACAACTACTCTTCTGCGAATAAATCCGGTTGAATCTCTGCTACTACTCGTTTTTGAACCCGATTGACCAACTTGTAAATACCTCTAACAGACATATGCCACTTTTTAGCTAACTGGGCGTGGTTGCGTCCGTTGAATTCATCATATATCAGCAAGTCGCGTTGGGCCAGTTTGAAAAGGAAGTTTTTAGGGAAACAAATCAACTGACCGCCCCAATGCTCGGCCAAAAAGTCGGCTGCTGCAATTGCGCTCTGTTCTGCCAAGTCTTCAGCTATGCCGTTGTCTTCCAATATGGTTGATACGTGGGTGACTATATCGTCTAACAGCTCGCTACGCAGCGCGCTCATACCGGTTTTTTTATTTGCTGTCATTTGGCACCTTCCCGTAAATATTGCCGCCTAATAACTTCATGCGTTCTTCAAACGCGGCCTGTTCGGCCTCTTTAGAAAGTGTTGCCTGGTGTTTGATCTCAACAGTGGTACCAGTGGCTTTTACTGCTGCTTCACCTAATTTGGCTGCCAGTACTTTCTTTAAGTAGTTGTGGTTGGTTAACTGCTTTGCCGGAGCGTTATGGCGGCTGGCATGCAGTGCACTGACAGTATCCTGCAGGGCCTCAGCCAATACAGCGTGGTTGGTTGTTAGGGCCAACGTGTCTGTGGCCAGGTTTAATGCTTTGGCGTTACTCAAGTCTTGTTTTGGTGGCCGGAACATAGCCAGGTATGAAACCAGTGCCGGACCCATGCGGTAATTCAGTTTTGCCATGACGCCCAGCAGCTGGCGGCCAGCTTCGTCAGCGACCAGTTGATCCAGGTGAATGCTTGAATGGCAGACTGGGCATCGGAACAACTTCATGGTTTGGCTCCGTGAATCTTTTCCCACTTTGCTAAAAGCTGGAAATAGCTGATCTGCGGGAACAACGAATGGCCTTGCTTCTGCAGTGCGTTGAACATGCAGCGGCGGCACCACTTTTTAAGTGACTCCAGCACCGGAATAGCCTGATCCTGTTGCAGCCATTCCACCTCATTAATACCTACACCGTTGTTCAGTTCGGCGGTCTGGCGCTTCACGAAGTTGTTTAACGCGGTTTCGGTACCATCTTTAATAAAGCCGTTGCGGTGCATGAATATCCAAATTGCCCGGATTACACTGCGCTCGTCGGCATCTATAGGGGTTTTAGGGCTTAAACGCCCTGATTTTGGCTTACCAACCTTGGCAGGCTTGGCTTTGAAGCCCAAAGCCGTCATACCGTCCATCACTCTGATCAACTGGCTTAAATTCATGTCTTTGCAGCTGTTATGTTGGCCATAGTGCTGCAAGTGGGCACGGTAGCTTTCTTCTGCCATGCCCAGGTCGGTTTTGGCTACATGGATCAGGCCAATCAGTCGTTTTTTATCTGCACTCACTAGGTAAAACCTCTTGCTGTGGATCTGCATCCTTAATTGATTCAACGTAAGCATTTAAAATGTTCTGCAGAGCTGAAATCTGCACAGGAAAAAGCACGATGCCGCAGTCAATTAAGTGGGCAACCAAGTGCGCGTGATAATGACGAACAGCAATAGTGCCTGCAGATTTGATTTTTTTTTCTAAATCGATTTCACGTTTCGTTTTCGCTTTTGAGAACTGGGATAGCTCTAAAAAAAGGTGGTCTATAGTGCTTGTTTCCACGGTTTTTACCTCTTGCTGCTCATCAGTACCCAGCCACAACGCTGGATAGACGCCCCATACTGATGGGCGTTTCGCTTATTGGGGGATGATTAACCAGTTATCGCCATCAACATTCGTTACAGCGAACTCCTGATCAGGCAGCAGCTTTCTGCCAAGCGCTCTGACTGCACCAAGAGCACCAGCAGTGTTAGTGGCTTGCTTTCCATTGACCTTGTTTGTGATGTAAGTGCCGCTTCTATACCGACAAACCACTTTGATTGGCTCAGCTAAAGCAGGCTTAGCAGGGGTGACTGGCATACGCTCCAGCATCCATGCTTTTAGCGGAAACCTGTCGCCTAAGTTCGCGTTATCGCGCACTTCGCAAAAGCGCCATCTTTCTGCTTCAGGCCAATCCTTTAAAACAGCAGCTTGCGCGGTAGGTTCGTCTGGTGCATCAACAAGTGCGCAAATGATTGCATCACGGCCACTGTAACCACTGCACCACCAGCCCATAATTGCTTTGTTTGGTGGGTACGTAAGTGGGCGATGGTCTTCGGTTGGCTGATGCCATGAAATCCACTGAAACAATGGATTTTGACGGCGTTTCTCTATTTCAAATTGTTCTCTGGTGCACACTGCACGCTCCGGTGCAGATTGCTCTGGCGTTGAGTAAAACCAGCCGTCTTTAGTATTCCAAAAAAGGTAATCAAACACGCTGCCCCAAGTCACCAGTTCGGCCACTGCGTTTGCAATTGTTTTCATTTCAGCACCTCAGCCTGGTTAAATACTTCGGCTTCAGGGCAGGAATCTTCTTCCAGCTCAGGGACAGCTATAAACACGCAAATTTCATCCCGTGGCAGATCCGCTTCGCAGTGTTCCTTCATTTCGGTGAGTTCTGACGGCAGGCCAGTGGCAAAAGCGCCAACGGCTGCGCCAATTAACGCGGCAACGACCATCAAAACTATAATCACCATCAAGATAAATTTGCCTAAACCGTCCATATAGCCGTACTGATTTTTCATAACGTTCATAATTCAGTTCTCCTAAGTTGTGGTTAGCGCTTTGCTTCGCGTTCCAGGTGAATATTGTTCAGCGCCTGCAGTGCAACAGCGGCAAGTTGTGCTAGTTCACCTTCTGCAGATGTGCGGCCTTGGTTGTTCTGCAGCCAGCCCTGTTCTGCGCGTTGCAGCAGGTTTTTCAGTACCAATAAATGTCCTGGTACCGACTGGCTTTTAATGTGATCGGTGCCCCATTTTTTGTTCTGGTGCACAACCTCTTTTGCAACCCTGACTAAGACGTCAGGGTGTATGTTCATCATGATCGGAGTGGCCATTTTTATTCGTCCTCAACCGTTTCATTAACACGTTCAAGAAGATCCAAAAGAGGCCTGACTCCTTCTATTGCCGCCTCTTCATTCATGTTCTCAAAGGCTTTTTCGGCAGCGTCATAACCATGGTCCGTGTCAACGAAAGCTATCTTGGTTTCACATAACCCTAAACCTTCTGGCTGCATGGTAAAAGTGATGCAAGGACTGTCTTCAGTTGCGCCGTCAGTGCGCAGCATTACAAGAAGTTGTCCATGTATGGTTTCAAATAATTTCGCAAAGGTATTCATCGCTTAGGCCTCTTCAATAGGGAAGTCGGAGGTTTCTATTGCTGTGGTATCTTCACCTGTTTCCTTCGGGCATTCGCACAGTTCTGAAAAGGCGTAAGTCAGCGGGTTTGGTGCGTCTTCAGGGGTAACTGAATCGCGCTTTACTTGATGAAGAACGCCTTTGCAACTCACAATTGCCGAAAGTGGCTGAAGCTCCACTAATGTTCCTTTAGCGGCTTTGGCCCGCACTTCTCTGCCGTTCACAGCAGTTATCGTAAAGTTCACTTTGTCACCTAATGCCATAGTGACCGGGCCTTCAATTCTTTTCAGTTTGCCGCATACTGGGCAGTGGTATTTATCGCGTGACATGGCTTAGTCCTCGTCAATAGTGAATTGGTGGTTTTGGGTTAAAACCAGCTGAACCTGTGTTTTTGGTCGACCATCCATAAAGCTGCCTAACCAGGTCGGCAGGTGATTGTCTTCGTACTGGTCCAGGTACTGCAGCGAGTCAATCACCAACCTGGCAAAGGTTGGCGATTCGCAAGCAATGCGGTTCAGCAGGTCGTTGTCGTATTGGCTATCAACCAGAGCTGCTGGCAATTCTTGCACTGGCTGATGCTGGAGAATAGAAACGGCGCTCATAACGACACCGCTGATAAATCAAGGGGGATCTGGCGATATAGATCAGTTTCACCAATGCGCTCATACACCCGAATGTAAGCCTTGCTGCTTACTACCTGCAGCGACTCGCTGATGGCATCCATTGCCTGTATCCAGCGTGCGTCCTTAATATCCAACTTGCGTAGGGACAGTATGCGAGACACACTTAAATTGCCGTCGTTGTCGGTTTTAAATGCGTGATCAATGATGGCTTTTGCCTCTGGCCGTGCTCCCTGTGTCCATTCAGTGACGCACTGATAAATCAGCTCCTTCGCTGCCAGGATGCGTTCATCAAACTTCATGCTGTCCTGTATGGCCCGCATGACTTTGTACTGGCCATCGTAGCTATACAGCGTAACGTTGCCTTTTTTACCACCAACATCCACCTTGTATTGCTCCAGCGACAAAGCAACAAAGGCTTCAATGTCACCAAAGGCGCGCTTTTTAAATTCAGCCAGGCATGCACTGACGGCTAACGATTTACTGAATAACTCTTTAACCAACTTGTCGCGTTCCCTGTCGATCGGGCGTATAAGAGACTCGTGGGTTAATTTGCCTTTGGCGTCTTTCCAATACCCCTCTGGCGTTGGTATGGCTTGCTGTTCTGTCATGGTGTTACTCCGTTTTAGCGATGCGCCCTTGTGCTGCACCTGCAACACCGGCATTAAGTTGAGCCTTGCGGCCTTGCACTAACCCTTCAAAAAATCCACCCATGTCACGCTTGCGCTGTTCTGCAGAGCGGTTCTTCACTGTGGTTAAGTCGGGATGGTTCTTTTCCTGATAAAGCTGGATAAGTTGCTGCTCTTCTTCGGTAGGTACCAGAGCCTCAACTTTGCGATAGACAGATGTGATCCACCCTTCAGCGAACAAGTCAGCTCTGTTGATTTTGGTTTTTTTTAGCAGGCGTTTATTTAATCCCGCCTGAAATTCTTTACGAGCTTTCACCAGTTGAGGTGCCAGCACTTCATAGCAATAGGTACCAATTTCAACCCTGTCTTTCGGGCCATAAAACGTGATACAGCTGCCAATATCCCTGCGCCAGTTAATGAAATGGTTAATGCCAAACGCCTGACAAACCGTGTAGGCAAGAAGCGATGCCCATTTAGGTTGTTTTTGGGCATTGTTGGCGCGTTTTGTGTGCTGCTCTGATATTTCGTGCAGGGCCACATCGGTTTCATTGAGCTGGTACTCACGCATAAGCGCTTGAGCCTTACGCAGAGCATTCGCCGCTTCGTGTTCGCTGCTGGTGGATTTGGCCAGAGCTAACAACTTTTTGATTTTATCCAGGGCTTTCTCGTTCATGCCTTAAAGCCCCCAATAGCAAACACGCCAGCGCCCAGCATTTCGGCATAGGTTGCATCGCCCATCACCGAACCACAGTCGGGGCATTTTCCGCCACCTGTTTTGCCACAGCCGCTGCAGGGTCTGCGGTAAAAGCCAACTTCATTCAGTGCATGCTGGTATCTCGTTGGTTGCAGCAAGGTGCCAATGCTGTTGTACGTTACCCAATAGCCTGATCCTGCAGTGCCAACTGAATAACCAACACAGTTTTCAGGCGCTTTTTCCCAGGCAATAACTGGCATAGTTTCCGACTGGTCATCCTCCACCAGCTGCGGTTGTTTGCTGCCAAGAACCCACAACAGCGCATCCATCACACCATCTTCGTAGGCTTTATCTGGCTGGTTGGTGCCGTACTTTTCGCGCAGGCTGGCAGCCACTGCAATTTCCATCAAAACCGCTTCTGCAGTAGGCGCTTTGGCTGTATTTAAAACTGACGTCATAAAGCCCCCTTAACCGTTCACAACTTCGGCGGCCCAGGTGATCAGGCAACCGGCAAATTTAGCTACATGGACCTGCTCGGTGATGCCGAACTGGTGGCGAATACGCACAGGTGCGCTGCCTTTCACTGGCTTTGACGGTGGCTTAATAGTGATCAGCGGGCGGGTGTTGCCCATTGCCACATCAAGCACCTGAAAGCCGCTTTTTGTTAACTTGCGAACTCCGGTGATTGCAGCAGAAAGCTCTGCCATCACCTGCTGATTTGTTCTCACATCACACCTCCAGAATGAGTTCGGCTGTTAGTTGCGGCGCACCAAGTTCAGCTGCCAAATTCAGCGCTGCAGTTAGCACGTTGTGAATGGCCAGCGGGTATAACACGCTGTGTTGGCCAGTAGAGCCAGTCAGTTTGGCGCGCAGCGCTTCAATGGCTGCACTGTTCATCACATCAGCCAGTGGTTTGCTGATCAGGTTAAAACGGTGCTTCAGGTAACCCTCCAGCTCGTTATCCAGCGGGTTTAAAGTCACCACTTCACAGCGTTGAACTACTTCACGCACTTCGGGGTTGCGCTCGTCCAGGTTCTCGGCCAGTTCGCTCTGGCCGATCAGCACAATGCCTAACAACTTGCTGAAGCCGTTCTCCAGCTCAAAGAAGCGTTTAAGGTGCTTTAACGTAGGAATACTCAGGCCGTGCGCTTCTTCTATGATCAACAAGTGGCGGTTGCCCACGCGGTGCGATTCTTTCAGCACGTTGTGTACCTGACGGAAGCGGGCTTCAGGGCTGCGCTTAGGGCTTACACCTGGTGCAACAGTGGCCATAATGGCTTCGGCTATGTGGGCAGCTTTTAAGGTTTTGCCCTTAATGTCGTTGCTTTCCATGCCAAGTACGTAAGGCTCAATAACCAGTACTTGCTGGCTTTCGCGGGAAATCCATTCAATCAGGTCACGGCGCAAGGTGCTTTTGCCTGCACCTGATTCACCAACCACAGCCATAAAACCGCCGTGGCGTGCAGTGGCGCGCAGTGCTTCGCGCACATAGCGGCTGTCTGGTGTTAAAAATACTTCGTCGCTGCTGCGTACTTCATCAAACGGGTTACGTGCTAAGCCAAAAGCTGTTCTGGCGGCTGGTGTTAATTGCTGTTTACGTAGTAACATTAAAAGGTCCTCCACGGACGTGTGTTGTTGGTTGGGGCTGTTCTCAGCGGCCCCGGCCTCTTCTTCCAGCGCCTGGTGCGCTTCACTCAGAGCAATGCCCCGTTGCACCAGAAACTGATAAATCTTTTCCTGCAGCTGAATTTCTTCGGCATTTTTTGGTAGCTGGTTATGGTTCACCAGTTGCGCAACAGCAGCTGGGCTTAACACCAGATGGCGGGCTAGTTCCGCCTGACTGGCTTTGCAAGTAATCAGTAAACTTTTAAGCTTCAACATCATTCATTCCCTACCACGCGCAAGGCGGCTACTGGTTTAGTTAGCTGTTGCACTATGCTGTCCAGCTGTTCTTCTTTAGCGCCTTCAGGGAACCGTTGTTGCAACCAGGCAAAATGCTCTGCAGTCCAATTGGCACCCATGCGGGTGCGCAGACGCATAGCGAGTTGCACTGTGGTCAAAGTTGGGGTTTCCACTGTCGGGGCTTTCAGTTCGTGTGCAGTCCCTTTGCGCGGCATAAAGGTAGGTAGCTGCGCGTCGTCCAGCCCTTTGTAAGGGTTAAACTTGCCGTCCAGTGGCAGAGCTTTGGCTTTACGGGCCGCCTCAGCTTCGGTAGCTGTGCTGGTACCCGTCATGATTTTTTCTATTTCGGCTTTGGCGTCCTGTGCTGGTGTATTGGCTTTTCGGGCGTAACCTTCGCCAGCTTTCTGAGCTGTAGTTGCGTAGCCCAAATTGTCTTTTTTAACTTCTGGTACCACGAAAAATACTTCGTTACCTTCAACGTCGCGCATCACCACCTGAGCGGCATCGGTTCGCCACGGGTTGCGGGTGATCAGAATCTTTTCACCAACCATCACGCTTTGAACACCACTTACGTCGTATTCAGCACCGTTAAAATTAACCCGCAACTTGGGTGTTACTTTGCGTTCTTGAGGGTTAGCAACGGCCAGTTCGCGGCATACTTCAGCGCTCGGGGCTTTTACTAACTGCTCTTGAGTGATCCGCATCCATACGCTGCTGCGTGTGGCGTTGGTGCGTCTATGCACAGCTTTGGCGTTAAACACAGCGCGCCATTGTGCGGCCAGTGCATTTAGTTCAGCTAAATCCGCCACAGGGCGAAAGCGCAAACCCGCTTCAAACTTACGCTCAATAATGTTACGGGCGTTTTCAACTTGCCCAGTGGCCCGTGCATTACCTGCAGCGTGGGCAATAGCATTAATGCCTAAGCTTTTACATAGGTTTTGCGTTAAGGCTCCGGTGTTAGCGCTGCCTGGGTCCATGTAGAGGATTTTTGGTACGCCGTGCATCATGTCGGCACCACCACGCTCTTGCATGGCGTTGATAAACACGTTGCACAGGTTAAAGCCGCTTTCAGCGCCCATTACATATTCAACGTAAATCCAGCCAGAAGCATGATCGGTGATTTCGTACGACCACACCCTGTCAGCCATAATACGGGCGACGTTAGCTGGCTTGTTTTTGTAGAACTTGGCAGCATCCATGACGTGCAAACCGTTAGAGCCTGCACTGGGCTTCAGGTAATACAGCACACACAAACTGGCGTCGATTTGCCACATATGGTTTGGGTGATCTGTGGCTATTTCTACATGAGGCTCAGGCTGTGCCAACTGATCTGGATGCACTCCATAAGTACGCATAGCACGCGCTATAGCGCTGTAGCTCAGCGGCAGTACTTCGCCGCTGCCGGTATCTACACGCTCAGCCCGCAGCATGCCATTGTCGCGCAGATGATCCACCGCATCATTCAAGCTATACAGGCGCTTTCTGTTGCTGCGGTAGCTTTCAATCATCACACCGCTGATCAACCTGGCTTCTTCAATAGTCAGGCTGCTTTGGTCAGCATCGGCACGGCGTTTGCGGGTTTGGGTTTTTATGGTTAGCTTGTCGAGCAGCCGGTAAATGCTGCCTGTTGACTTGCCCAGTTCGCGCGCTGCATCGGCAATTAACTGCTGCTTTTCGCCGTGGCCAGCAGAGCGCACCGCCTGCGCCAGTGCTGTTATGCGTTCGTTAATAACCGGATTCATGCTTACTGCTCCTGACTTTGCTGGGTAGCCACTAAGGCTTCCGCTTCTTCAAGTGCGCCTGGGCGTAACCAGTCAGGTTCTGTGGCAGCTAAGTCGTTTAGTTCGTATTCCTCACGCAGGGTACTAATGCGGCTTTCAATTAAGTTCAGCATGCTGGCCATGTACTGGCGTTGGTCGTCGCCAATCTCTTTACCTGTCTCCGCAAGGGCTTGCATGGCAGGGGCAATTTTGCCGACCAAAAGCGCGGTGACTTCCGCAAACATGCCACTGGTTTCTATGTGCAACTGCTGCATTACTTCGCTGGGCTTTTGGGTTTGAATGCGGCGGCGGATTTTCTCCAGCTCCAGCTTGGTTTCGTCCAGCTCTTTGCGGCTGTTAGACAGCAGTTCGCCTTGGGCTTCATAGTCGGCTTTCACTTCGTCCAGGTCGGTAATCAACTGGCGTTTTTCAAAAGTGTGCTTGCTGATAATCTCTTCAGCTAAATCCACAAAGGCTTCTTTGTCGCCAGCCTTCGCTACTTCAATCAGAGCTTGTTGCTGGTCTTCTGGTAGCTTGCGGTACTGGCGCATTTCACGATAACCAATGCCCATAGCTGTTAGGTTGTTAAGTGCGGTTTCACCAAATGCTTTCAGATTTACTAAGTCTTCATTCACCTTTGAGTAAGACATGCCAAGCGCTTGGCAAAAGCCTTCAAAAGTTCCGACATCGGAGATTTCAACACCATCAGGAGTTATGCCCTTTTTGCCCTTCAAAGACCGATACAGCTTGGTTTCTTTGATGTACTGCAGTTTTGTTAAACTTACGACGTCGGAGAATCTCGCCAACGCGTTAGCCATTTGCACCTGACCTAAGATCTGGTTAGCTAAGTCTCTGTCATCATTGTTTTGGCCAAGAATAGATGCTGTCTTTTGCAGCTCATTGGCTTTTTCAATGTCATAAGCCATGTCCAGTTGTACTTCAGTTTTATTTTGTTCGTTATTTGAGGTCATGATTTGTCCCTTAAAGCTTGCAAGTGTTAATGCGCTGTGTCAGCTCTTGAATGCGATCTGCCGCACGGCCCATTTCGTTTGCATGTGCCACTGCGATTTGCAACATGCCAACGCTTAAAGCAAATCGACCATTATCAAGTTTGACCGCTAAACCAGCTTCGATAAGCGTGTTCAAGCAGCGGTTAATTGTTGTGGGTGTTTCCTCTAGCCCTTTGGCTAAATCAGAATTACTCAGGCCAACGAAGGTGTGACCCTTTAACGCTTTTAAAACAGTCAGCACTTTTAAGGCGCTGCTGCTAATTCGGTCATTACTTTTCGTAGTCATTTAGTCACCTGTTAGTTTGGTAGTAACTGAAAGCCGGTTTCTTTTTCCAGCGCAGATAGGATTTTTCGGGTAAGTGGACCCCAAGGCTGACGAGCATTACCGCTGGTGTGGCGATTCACTGCGTTCAGGGTGGTGCGGTAATTGAATTCATGTTCGATGCACCATCCTTTCAAAGTGGTGCCTTTTTTGTAGAGTGCCGCTTTGACTTGATCGGCTGTGGCAGTTTGCGTCATTTTGTAACTCCGTTATTATGTTGGGACTAATTAAGTTATCTTGGACTTAGTATGGTGCAGAAATCTGCACCAGTCAACATGATGGTGCCGAAATCTGCATGAAAAATTTAGAGATAGCTGAAAGAATAAAAACTGAGAGAGCCAGATTGGGCATGACGCAGCCAGAGTTTGCAGCTGCAGCTGGCGCAGCCAAAAGAACTTTGATTGAATGGGAAAAAGGGGCTACTGCACCAACTGCGGTGCAGTTATCAGCACTTGGAATCGTTGGAGTGGATTTACTTTATGTCCTAACTGGGGTAAAAACAGCTACTCATTCCATGCTTGCTGCGCTTAAATTAGGCACTGAATTTGGCATGTTAGCCTCATCTATTTCAGGTGACAAAGAATCAGCACATGCGATACAAGAGGCTGTTTTACAGCAATATAGAACTCAAATACTGAGTGAAGAAGAACAAACTTTGGTGAATAACTACCGCAACTTAGAGGCTGAGGCACAGGTTGTTTTGATGAAAATCAGTACCTTATTTCCACAACAGAAAGTAACGAAAGACACCTAATCAGGGAACCTATATGACGGATTATATAAAGTGTAAAAACTGTGGTGGCAAAGTAAATGATGCACCGCCAAAGTGCCCTTACTGTGGCATTAAAGACCCTGTGCCTGGTATGGATGCCTCTCATTACTTTGGTATCGTAGCGATGAGCAGCATTGTCTTGATAGCGCTCTTTGGGCTTTACTCATGTATGCATGAAAGCCCAGAAGACAAACAGAGAAAAGCGGCTGCAGAAGCACAGGAAATTCAAAAGGCCGAAGATCATAAACGCAAAGGCTTTCATTGCCTAAGTGGTTGGGATGGTTCTAACTCTGATGTTGTGCGCTATGTTAAACAGAATCTAAAAGACCCTTCCAGCTTTGAGCATGTGGCAACCCGAATAACTCCAGTGGATGAAAGCGGTGCACATAAGTTGTTAATGACCTACAGGGCTAAAAACTCTTTTGGAGCTTTAGTTGCAAACTCTGTGGATGCTTCTGTTAGAAATTCAAATTGCAGTGCAACGATTTTGTAAGAATATTCGCTACAGAATAATTTTGTCCGCGTTCAAATTACTCAAAACTAAATAAAAGGCATTGTTGGTGGTGATCACTCACCACTAAGGATGCCTTATGAACCTTCAATTTTTGCCACGCTTTTGGCTGTGGGCGCTGCTTAGCGCACTGCTGCTGGTTGCTATTGCCTTTGTTAATCCAGTCAACTTACCAGTGGTGCTGTACAAACTTGCCCTGGTTACCCTGGGCGCAGTATTAGCCTACTGGGTTGACCGTTCCTTATTCCCTTATGACCGCCCCCATACCTACGCTGAAACCGGCGAAGACTTAATTCCCCGTGGTTTAGCTATGCTGCGCCGCGCCTTAATCGTGCTGGCCTGTGTGCTTGGCCTGACGTTGGGGCTGTGATTATGGATAAAAGACTGGCGGAGCATTTTGCAAAAATAGCTCAAATTAAAAAACCATCGTGGCGTGTGAATTTATTCATCTTATGTATTTTGGCCAGTTACACCGTTGCGCTTGTTGCTCTGTTTTTATGGGCTGGCAAGACCCATGCAGCAGTCCCACAACAGGCCAATGCCCATAAGCGCACCTTAATCCGCACTGCCCATGCCCATGCTGGCTTAGATGCGCCGGTATCTTTGTTCGCTGCCCAAATCCATCAGGAAAGCGGCTGGCGCATTGATGCCCGGTCACCTGCAGGAGCGGAAGGTTTAGCTCAGTTTATGCCAGCTACCAGCGAATGGTTTGCTTCTCGTAACCCGCGTGATTTAACCACATCACAACCGTACAACCCTGCCTGGGCCATGCGCGCCCTGGTGTTGTACAACCAGCATTTGTTTAAGCAAATCCAAGCCAGCAGCCCGTGCCAACAATGGGCCTTTACGCTAAGCAGCTACAACGGCGGCTTAGGTTGGTTAAACCGTGACAAAGCGCTGGCTTCGGCTTCAGGGGCCGATCCGCTGGCTTGGTTTGACTCCACTGAGCTTTACAACGCTGGCCGCTCTAAAGCTGCCTTTGCTGAAAACCGCCATTACCCCAAAGCCATTATTTACCGCCACCAACCGCTTTACGTAGCGGCTGGCTGGGGTGCAGGAGTATGCCATGTCTTTTAGTCGAATTTTGGTGCTGATCATCGGCCTGTTGGGGATGGTTTATTTCGGTATCAACGCATACCAGGACACGCTAAAAGATTCCTACGATGCCGGTTTTAAAGCTGCAGCTGACGCCTGTAAAGAGAAAAACGATGCAGCCTTGCTGCGCGCCAAAGACCAAACCATTACCAATCTGCAAGGGCAAATTAGCCTGGCAGACCAAACCGTTAAGAAGCTGAGAGCTGAAAAGGCAGCTAGTGCCAAAAAGGCTGCAGAACTTGAAGAGGAAATCGATTATGTCACCACTACATGGACGCCGCCCAACGCGGATAAGCCTGAAGCTCAGCCTGCTTGCATGTTCACTCATGGTTTTGTCCGGGTGTACAACAGCGCCTTCGGTGCCAGCAGTGAGCTTGCCACCGGAATGCCCGCCACTGGTGCTGCCACCGGAATTGATAGAGCGCCCCAAGCCGCTGCCACTGCTGACACCTCGTTGCAACCCAGCAGCATTGAACGGTCCGACATCCTGCGCCACGCCACTCAAGCAGGCCAGCAATGCCAGGACACCGCCGACCAACTGAATTCGTTAATTGATTACTTAGAAGAACAAGGAAAACGCCATGCAAATGCAGGTTGAGTTTTGGCAGTTGGTACTGCTGCTGGTGGCATTTTTGGGCGGATGTATCGCCGCCTTTAAGTGGTTTATGAGTTTGTTTCAAAGCCATATGGATAAAGCCTTTGAAGCTATGGGAAAGCGGCTGGATGGCATAGAAGAAACTAACAAAGAAGAGGCTAAGCAGTGGCAACGGGTAGAGCGCGAACTGATGGAATTAAAGGCGCATCTACCCGATCAATACGTCCGGCGGGAAGACTACATTCGCGGCCAGACCATTCTGGAAAACAAAATCGACAAAGTGGCTGTGCAGATAGAAAACATTCAGTTGCGCAACCAGCTAAGACAACAATAAGTGAGGCCGAAAATGACTATTGATATGGGAAAAATCCGACGCGAACACATGCGGTGGTTAATTCTGCTGACTTTGAATAATGCCCGGCCACTGGGCGCTTATGAAGGGATTGCGTTGTCTGTGGTGCAAAGTGAATACCAGGACGCAACAGCATTGGAACTGCGCCGTGAAGCCGATTACCTGTCTGATCGTAAAATGGTCGATATTGTCAAAGAGCCAAATGGTCGCTGGCATTTAGACCTGACACGGTTAGGCACTGACATAGTTGAATATACCGTAGACTGTGCGCCAGGCATTGCCCGCCCAGTTAAGTACTGGTGATTGCTATGGCCCGTAAATCCTCATTAGACCGTTTGCCGGACGTCATTAAATCATACATCCAGGGAAAGCTTGCAAAAGGCAATATGACCCTGGATGAACTGATAGCCGACTTGCAAAAGTGCTTCCCTGACGAAGCTGCAGCTGGCGAACTGCCAAGCCGCAGTGCTGTGGGGCGTTATGGCCAGAAGTTAGAAAGCCGGTTGTCAGCCATCAGAGCCAGCACCGAAGCCGCGAAAATTATTCGTGACCAGGTGGGTGACAAAGAAGACGCCCGATCAGAAGCATTGATTGCCATGATCCAGTCGGAACTGTTTGAATCCATCATGACGCTGCAAGAAGCCAGCGAAGAAGAAATGCCAGCCTCTGAGCGTGTTGGGCTATTGGCCAATGCCGCGAAAAACATAGCCACCTTAACCCGTAGTTCTGTAACCCTGAAGAAGTACCAGGCAGAAGCTGAAGAGCGTGGGCGTCAGAAGTTGCTGCAGGAGCAAGAAAACAATCTGCAGGAAATTGCTACAGCCAAAGGGTTTGATGATGAGCAGGTTCGGTTCTGGCGTGAGAAGTTCTTAGGGGTACGTCGCTGATGAGCGTGCCAAAGATGAATCAATTATCCAGTACTCTGCGCACTGTTGAGTGGGACGAACTACCTGCGCGAGTACGGAACATACCTACCAACTTTGACCCTATGGCTGACGGTGTATTGATGAAGCACCAGGCTGAGTTTCTGGCCATGCCACAGTCCATCATTGCAGTGCCAAAAGGTCGCCGGACAGGCATGACTTTCTCTAAGGCGCTTGACTCTACAATCACAGCTGCCAGCCGGAAAGAATCTGGTGGCGATAACATCTACTACATAGGTGATACAAAGCAAAAAGGCTTAGAGTTTGTTGGTTACTGCGCCAAGTTCGCCCGATTGATTGCTGAAGCTCAAGGCCAGGGGGTTTCCAGTATTGAAGAATTCCTGTTTGAGGATCAGGACGAAAAAGGCAACACGAAATACATCACCAGCTACCGCATTCGCTTTAGCTCCGGTTTTCAAGTTTGCGCATTATCATCCCGACCTGAAAATATCAGGGGCCTTCAAGGAATAGTCATTATTGATGAAGCCGCATTCCACGCCAATGTGCAGGACGTATTAGACGCTGCAACTGCTTTACTTATCTGGGGCGGTAAAATTGTTGTTATCAGCTCGCATAACGGCAAGAACAACCCATTTAACCAGTTTTGCAAAGATATTGAAGAGGGCCGATACGGCCCGGATGCGGCTGTCTATACAGTAACTTTTGACGATGCTGTGGCGAATGGCTTGTACGAACGCCGCTGCATGATGAAAGGTGAAGCGCCAACGGAAGAAGGTAAGAAGAAATGGTATACCGGCATTCGTAGTGCTTATGGTCCTCGTAAAGCCGCAATGCGGGAAGAACTGGACGCTATACCTCGTGATGGTGCAGGCATAGCTATACCAGGGATCTGGATAGATAACTCAATGCGCGAAGTACGCCCAGTTGTGCGGTTGGCGCTTGATGAAGACTTTGTTGATAAAACACCGGAAGAGCGTGAAATCTGGTGTGATCAATGGATAAAAGAAAACTTAGACCCGCTGATTAAATTATTAGACCCAACCCTACAACACATATTTGCTCAGGATTTTGCCCGGCATCGCCACTTTTCAATTATTAAACCATTGGCGGTCATGACGGATTTACGAATCTTTTGCCCTTGGGTTATTGAAATGAACAAGGTACCAACCCGCCAGCAGGAACAAATCTTATGGTACATCGTTGACCGGCTACCGAACTTCCGTGGTGGTGCGATGGATGCTACGGGCCCAGGCCAAACGTTAGCCGAGTACACAGCAGACAGATACGGCCATGAGGTAATACACCAGGTTAATTTAAGCCGGAGCTGGTACGGGATCTGGATGCCCAAAATGATTCAGTGGTTTGAAGATGGAGTAATAGACCTGCCGCGTGACGCAAACATTGAGCAAGACTTACGCGCCGTTGTTGATGTGGACGGCATAAAAATGGTGCCGAATGTAACGCAAAAAGACTTAAAAGAGCCTGAGCTTTATCGTCATGGCGACTCTGCAGTGACGCTGTGTCTGGGTTGCTTTGCCAGATACAACATGAAAATGCCTTTGCCTATCGACTTTCAAACCACTGGCCGCCGTGAGTCACTCAATGCCCTTGGCGATACAACTACACAAATAAATAACGACAGAGGCTTTGGCGTTGTCTCTGGCAATAACGATTACAGAGGGTACGACTAATGGCCAAAGAGAAAAAAGTAAAAGCGGTGATACCAGAAATGACCGAAGTGGCCACTACCGGTGATGGCAAAGACGTTACCCGTGGTTATCTCGACCCTTTGAGTATTGCTGCCCCAACAGACTCGGTATTAAAGGCCCGTGGTGGTGATTTAAAAATCTATGCCGAAGTACTGCGTGACGATCAAGTATCTGCCTGCTTTGCTCAGCGCCGCCTGGCGGTGATAGGTAAAGACTGGATAGTCGAAGCTGGCGGCAAAAGCAAAGCCGATAAGATGGCCGCCGATTACATGAAAGAACAGCTCGACAATGTGGGTTGGGACCGCGTGACAGACAAAATGCTGTATGGCGTGTATTACGGCTTTGCAGTATCTGAAGCCCTGTATGCAACAGATGGTAACACCATAGCGCTTGCTGATCTTAAAGTGCGGGACCGTCGCCGTTTTGGTTTTGATGGTATGGGCCGTTTGCGTATGAAAACCCAGGCGGAGCCAAAAGGCATGTTACTGCCTGACAATAAGTTTTGGCACTTCAGTACCGGCTCTGATCATGATGACGAACCCTACGGAATGGGCTTAGGGCATTGGCTTTACTGGCCAGCATTCTTTAAGCGCAATGGCCTGAAGTACTGGCTGCTGTTTTTAGAGAAGTTTGGTCAGCCCACAGCAAAAGGTACTTATGGGCCGAATGCCAAAACTGACGAAATAAATAAACTGCTGCAGGCTTTAGCCGCTATAGCAACAGACAGCGGTATTGCCGTGCCAGAGGGCATGCAAATAGAACTGATAGAGGCGGCACGCTCTGGTACCGCCGACTATATGTCGTTGTACAGCACTATGGATAACGCCATAGCCAAAGTGATCTTAGGGCAAACTGCCAGTACACAAGGCACACCAGGGAAGTTGGGAAATGACGAGCTGCAGGGTGATGTAAGAACCGACCTGATTAAAGCCGATGCTGATTTAGTCTGTGAGTCGTTTAACCGCAGTGTTGGCAAATGGCTAACTGAATGGAATTTCCCTGGCGCGATACCGCCTCGCGTTTATCGTCAGGTGGCGCCAGATGAAGACACAGCCAAACGTGCAGAACGTGACACCAAAGTATTTGGTCTGGGCTTTAAACCAACGCTTGAATATATCCAGGAGAACTACGGTGATGGCTGGGTAGAGAAAGAACCTGAGCCAGGCACTGGCAAGGTGATCGAAGGCCAGGAATTACCTGCAGCGACAGAACCGCAACCGGAAACCATTGATCCATTAGCTGCAACAGGTGCTGCCTCGGTGCAACAAACCGCTTTAAATGGCGCACAGATTAAATCTCTGTCGGATGTTATTGCCCAGGTGCAGGCGAAAACATTAGACCGCAGCCGCGCCAGGGCATTAATTGAGGCTGGTTTCCCGGCCATATTACCAGAGCAGATAGACAAGCTAATTGGAATCGCCGACTTTGCCGCTGCAGATGAAACACTGCCAGCCCCGGCTCAAATGGCTGAACAGGCCCGTGCCAATTCAGAGAAGGCCACCAGCGACTGGATTAACCAGGTGAAGAAATTAGCTGATGAAGCTGAAAGCTTAGAGCAGCTGCAGGACAGTTTAATGGCTCTTTACCCTAACCTGAGCTTAGGGCAGTTTGCCGACGCTATGGCCACTGCAACAGCTACTGCAAAATTAGCCGGTCAGGCCGAAGTACTGGACGAACAGGGAGCTAAAAACAATGGCTGAAGCCAGTTATGGTTCTGTGCCCTTTGAACAGCAGATCGCGTTCTTCCGGCGCAAGCTTAATATGCCAACCACCCATTGGACTGATATTTACAACGCAGAACATGACTGGGCTTTTATGGTAGCCGGTGTTACACGCGACACTATGCTGGCCGACTTTCGCACCGCTATCGAAAAGGTGATCGCAGACGGTGGCACCCTTGAGCAGTTCCGTAAAGACTTTGACCGCATAGTGGCTGAGAACGGCTGGGACTATAACGGTGGCCGTGAATGGCGTAGCCGCACTATCTACGAAACCAACTTGTTCAGTAGCTACAACGCTGGGCGTCAGGAGCAGCTGCAGTCGCAAACCGCAGCCTTGCCTTACTGGCGTTATAAACATAGCGACGCAGTAGAAAATCCACGCCACGAACACCTTGAGTGGGATGGCCTGATTTTGTCTGCAGATGATCCGTGGTGGCAAACTCATTACCCTCCCAATGGCTGGGGCTGCCAGTGTTATGTGGAAGGTTTAACCGAAGAAGATTTAGCAGCTGAAGGTAAATCAGGCCCGGACAAAGCGCCTGCAGTTAAAATGCTGCAGCGTGAAATTGGCAAACGTCACCCTGATGGCCCGCGCATTGTTGAAGTGCCGGAAGGTATTGATCCGGGCTTTGAATATGCACCAGGGCGCAGCCGGTTAGACAGTGCAGTACCACCTGAATTATCTGAGCCACCAAAGGGAATGAGCGCAAACGGCCTACCTAACACCAAACCTAAAGATGCACTGCCAAAACCACGGGCTTTGCCAGCATCAGCTGTTTTGGATAAAGCTTTACCTGACACAGCTTATGCTGAAGCATTTTTAAAACCCTTTGGGGCCACGATGGAACAATCCGTTATTTTCAAAGACGTGTTGGGTGATAGCCTGGTGATTGGTCGGGATCTATTTGTAAGCCGCAAAGGCGGCGAAATAAATGCCAACAAAGATGGTCGCGGCCAGTTCCTGGGCGTTATGGCCAAAGCTGTGATGGAGCCAGACGAAATATGGGTGCGTATGGAATACATGGCAGATCAGCAAAAGGCAGTGGTAAAACGTCGTTACATTGCAAGCTTCAAACTGCCTGACCAAACCGTTCCTGCACTGTCTGTATTTGAATGGGGTGCTGATGGTTGGTCAGCTATTAACACCACAGTGGACACCGACATTGATGATTATCGCGTTGGTGTTAGGGTTTATCGTAGGGAGTAAGATCCAGCATGGCAGCAAAGGTAGACATTACATCAGACGTTGCAGCAAAGCTGGCAGAGATTAATCACCGGCTACAGCATCCAGCTCCGTTGTTTGCGCAAATAAACGAATACATGATGCGAACCACCCGCGCACGTTTTGGCACCCAAACTGATCCTGATGGCAAAGCCTGGCAGCGTCTTTCAGCCAGGTACCAAAAGCGTAAGCATCGCAACAAAGGCAAAGTCCTTACATTCAGGGCGTACTTGCAAAGCACATTGCGGGGCCAGTTTGATGACTCTGGTTTAAGCTTTGGTACCAATAATGTTTACGGTGCCATTCACAACTTCGGTGGAGTGATCAAGCAAAAGGCCCGTAAAACTACTGTCTACTTTCAGCAGAACAAAGACGGCAGCATAGGCAACCGTTTTGTGAAAAGGAAAAAGAGTAACTTTGCCCAAGATGCCACTGTTGGCCCATACGAAATTAATATGCCTAAACGCCAATGGTTGGGCTTGAGCAGCGATAACAGCAGTTATATTGGCCGTTTAACAGTTAGATGGCTCAAGAACTCCGCATCCTCTTAAACGCGCTGTAGCGCGTTTTAAGAGGTCTGGGCTATAACCTTGCTTTGGTTAACCCCTTTAACCCCCTTGTAAACGTTTATAAATGCCTGTTTTAGGCATCCCCGCATATTTTGTCCGCGTTCAAATTACATTGCCGCCCCGATTCTGCATTCTGATGGTCACAAACCCGTTTTTGACTTTTCACTCTGTGGCCGAGGATGACATGCAACCATGAGCAAATTACTTGAGATTTTCCGTGCAGGTACTCACAAAGACAGCGAAGGCCGCGAATGGACTTTTACAAAAGAACAGATGCAAGCGTCTGTGGCTGCTTACGACCCAGTTATTTTTGCTGCTCCCCTGGTGATCGGTCACCCTAAAATGGAAGACCCGGCCTATGGCCTGGTGAAGTCAATCAGCCTGGATGGTGAATTGGTTGTTGCAGAGCCAATGGACGTAGAACCTCAGTTCGCCGCAATGGTAAATGAAAAACGTTTTCCAAAGATGAGCGCATCTTTTTTCCCACCTACACATTCAGCCAACCCAAAGCCTGGTGTTTGGTACCTGCGCCATGTTGGTTTTTTAGGTGCTGCAGCTCCGGCAATACCAGGCTTAAAAATGGCTGAATTTGGTGCCGATACCAACGAGCTGGTGACTATCGACTTTGCTGCAAGCAATGCCGACCAGGCGCTTTGGTCACTCAGCAAAATGGCCCGTGGCCTACGTGACTGGATGTTAGAACAGTTTGGTGCTGAAACAGCCGACAAGGTGGTACCAGATTATGTGGTTCGTGACATAGAAACCCAGCAAACCGAAGCAATGATGGAGCTTTCAAAAGCTTACCCAGGCTTTGCTGCCCCTGATGTATCCAAAGACAACCATAAACCGGAGGTGCTCCCTGTGGACCCAAACAAAGACAAGACAGCCGACTTCGCTGCCCGTGAAAGCCAATTGGCTGCGCGTGAGAAAGCACTGGCGGATAAAGAACTGGCAGCCAAACAGGAAGCGGCGGTTAGTTTCGCCGCGCAACTGGTAACAGAAGGCAAGTTGTTACCAGGTGAAAAAGATGGCCTGGTTAGCTTTATGGCCAGCCTTGATCAAGAGCAAACAGTCAGCTTTGCCGCCGCTGATGGTGAAGTGAAGAAACCTGCCAGCGAATGGTTGCGCGGCTTCTTATCAAACCTGCCAGCCCGCGTCGATTTCTCTGAGCACTCAGGCAAAGACAAAGAGACTGTGGACTTTGCCGAAAATCCGAAAGCCTTAGCTGCAGCAGCAACGCAGTACCAGGCTGAAATGCAAAACAAAGGCGTGACCATCAGTGCTACTGATGCGGTCAAGCATGTCCAGAAAGGTAATTCGTAATGAATATTCCAGGTTTAGTTACAGCACGACTGGCTGAGGCCGCTATTGCTGGCCATCGCATTTTAATCACTGGTGCTGCCGTGGGTGGCACAAAACAAGCGGTTGGTGTAGCTGCACCAATGATTGGCGTTAGCCCAAAAATCCCAGCTGCTACAGGTGCAGTTACTGATGTGATCCGCTCAGGCTTAGCGCCAGTGGAATATGGCGGAACTGCCGCAGACGGCGCTTTGCTTACCTCTGACGCTCAAGGTCGGGCTATTGCAGTCACATTACCTGTATCAGTCGCAACTTACACAATCGGCTTTTCTGAAGGCGGTGGTGTGCTCGGTGATATTGGTTCGGTCCACATTGTGCCTGGCTTTATCCCAGCACCTTAATTCATCGCCAGGCTAATCAGCCGGACTTTAGGAGTTACAAAGATTATGAGTAAAGCAGCGCCATTTCCAATTCAAGCCGAATTGACAGCGATCGCAATTGCTTACCGGAACACTCGGATGATCGCAGATGAAGTACTGCCGCGAGTGACTGTTGGTAAAGCAGACTTTAAATACATGCTTCACAACTTGGCAGACGGTTTCACGGTGCCAAATACCAGTGTTAGCCGTACTGGCCGTGTGAACCAAGTTGAGTTTGGTGCCGAAGAGAAGACCGCCAGCACAAGTGATTACGCATTAGATGCGCCAGTACCAAATGATGATATTGCTAATGCCCCACCTGGCTACGACCCACTGGCCAAAGCCACAGAGCAAACCACGAATCTGATTGTTCTGGACCGTGAAGTTCGTGCCTCACAGTTAGTCTTCAATGGCGCTAGTTACGGTGTGAATAACAAGGTCACGCTATCGGGTACTAGCCAGTGGAGCGACGCAGACAGTAACCCATTGGTTGCGATTATTGACTCCCTGGATAGTTGTGTTCTGCGTCCAAACATTGGTGTTTTTGGTCGTCGTACATCGACCATTTTACGCCGCCACCCAAAGCTTGTGAAAGCTTACAACGGTTCTGCTGGTGAAGACGGCATGGTGCCATTGGAGTTCCTGCGTGATTTGTTGGAACTGGAAGCAATTCTGGTCGGTGAAGCCCGCTTGAATATTGCGCGCCCAGGGCAAGCGGTCAACTTAGCAAGAGCATGGGGTAACCACGCTTCATTTATCTACCGTGACCGTTTGGCGGATGCGAGCAATGGCACCACTTTTGGCTTTACCGCTGAATTTGGCAACCGTATTGCGGGTTCAACACCGGACAAAAACATAGGTATGCGTGGCGGTGAAATGGTGCGGGTGGGTGAATCGGTGAAAGAACTGATCACAGCCAAAGACTTAGGTTTCTTCTTTGAAAACGCAGTTAACTAATCGCATCAGTAACTGAGAACAAAGTGGGTGGCCTGAATGGGCCACCTGCAGGAGAAAAAAATGTATCTGAAGTTCAAAGTTAACCGCCCAAGGCTTGACCACAACGGCTCTTCTTATGGGTTAGGCGACCCCATTGAGCTGACAGCAGAAGAAGCCGAACAGCTGTTAAAGCTTGAAGCTGTGGTTGTTCCGTCAGCTGATGAAGAAGCAGCGGCATTAGCTCAGAAAAAGGCTGATGAAGAAGCAGCGGCATTAGCTCAGAAAAAGGCTGATGAAGAAGCTGCAGCATTAGCTCAGAAAAAGGCTGATGAAGAAGCAGCGGCATTAGCTCAGAAAAAGGCTGATGAAGAAGCAGCGGCATTAGCTCAGAAAAAGGCTGATGAAGAAGCAGCGGCATTAGCTCAGAAGAAGGCCGATGAAGAAGCTGCTCAAAAGAAAGCTCAGGAAGATGCTGCCGCGCTGGAAGCGCAAAAGAAAAAGGATGCTGAAGGTGCCAATAAAGGCGCTGCAAAGGCTAAGGACTAGCTCCGTTCACCTGCGAAGTTTCCGGTTGATAGCGGGTAATTACCTTTCGAACCGGCCCGAATTTTTAGGAGTAACTGCATGTACATCACATTGGCCCAGTTGGCACAGCAACCAGGTGCAAAAGAGTTGGCTCAGGTAGCCACCCCAGAGCATTTGCGCATGGTTGATTATGACCTGATGCAGGCCACGCTGACCGGAGCTGACCGCAGCGCCTGGACAACTGAAGAAACTGCAGTTGCTGATCTGGCTGTAGCCAGAATTAACTCCGCTATTAATGAAGCGGTGGCTGAAATAGACGGCTTTCTAAGCCCGCGCGGCTACCTGCCTCTGCAGAGCGTGCCAGATATTGTTAGCAGTTGGTGCCGTGCGATCACCCGCTACAAGCTGCACCAGAACCGGCTAAACGCCGACGACAAAGACCCAATTACACGCGCCTATACAGACTCGATGAAGCTTTTGAAATTAACAGCTGAAGGCAAATTTAGCTTGGGCCTTGAAGACAAAGTGATTATCCAGGGCGCAGGCATGCCGGAATTTACACCAGGGCAAAGCGTATTACGCGACGCACTAAAGGACTTCTGATGTCAGCCAATTTACCGTTAGACATCCAGCTGATTATTAGCCGGCTTAAAGAGCAAGTGCCAGCCCTTCAGATAGTAGAAGACGGCGTTGCTCTGGACAGTCTTGAAAGCTTGCGTAGTTTCCGAGCCAGCAGTGCTTATGTTGTTTTAGACAGCGAAAGTGGCGAGTCCGACCAACATCAGCACACCCAGCAAGTGACTGCCCGTTTTGCAGTGGTCGTGGCTGAAGTAAATAGTCGGCCTGATGAGTTGATGGCTGCAGCCAGGATATTGATAGGTGCCACCCGTAACGCGCTGATTGGCTGGATGCCAGCGAACAGAGAGTTTAGAAGCTGTGTATGGCGCAGCGGGAAAATGCTTGAACACGACCAGAGCGTGCTGCTTTGGATAGATATGTACGACGTCAATTACTTCAACACAGGAAACTAAATATGACCTCAGCTACAGCTGGCACTGAACAAGCCAAAGAAAAAGCAACCAAGGCTGATAAACCTGCAGCCAAAGTGGTATCCACCGACAACAGCAAAAACGGCTATTTAGCTGCTCAGCGCGCAGCGCGGGCTGAGAAAGCCAAAAAAGTACAGGAGTAAACCATGGGCAAAATATACGAGCAGGATGTATTAATTCTTGCAGGCACCGAAACAACATATGGATCGGGTTTAGTACTTACCGGCGCCGCTAATGCAATGCGCGCCAAAGTTAACCTGAAGTTTTTGGACGGTGACCAGGAAGACCTGGACTATGACGCTGGCCGTGGCGGTAGCAAAGGCGCTATGCAGCTGACTAAACGTGTGACCGGCGACATTACCACCTATTTGTCTGGTGTTGGCACTGCAGGTACTGCGCCTGCCTATGCGCCATTTTTACAAATGTGCGGGTTGAAGCCTGCAATTACTGCGGGTGAAAAGGTTGTATACACCCCAGTGTCGCAGGACTACGACAGCGCGGTGGCGCATGTGTACAGGGGCAAAATCAAGCACCCAATCCATGGTGCCCGAGCCAGCTTAGATTTAAGCCTGGGTACTAAGGCCCTGCCAAAGTTCACTTTTAATAGTTTTATTGGACTTTTTGTTGACCCAACGCAGGTTGCCAACTTTATCAGCGCGGATTACACCGCATTTGAACAGCCTATGACCAGTGACGCTGTGCTTGTCACCAAAATGAACTTGTTTGGTCAGGCTGTAAACATGAGTGAGCTGACGTTCAAGCTGGGTAATACCGTGGTGCACCGGAATGTGACCAACAACATTAGCGTTGAGATCACGAACCGCAAGCCTCAAGTGGAAATCACCATTGAAGAGCCGGAGCTGAACACCTTTGACTGGTGGGGCAAGCTGAGTACCTATGGCGATATGGAATATCAGCTGGGTGACGACGCTCTGGACGAAGGCCATATTTTCGAGTTGAACGTGCCAAACCTGCAGCTCAGAAGTATTGAGCCAACAATGGCCGACGGTATCAGCCACCTGAAAATTGTGCTGGATGTGGTACCAACGGCACGGGATAACGACTTTGAACTGATTTTCCGTTAGCAGAATAAACCCCGGCGAAGAGACAAGGGACTGGATCGTATGGGGCTGGATGCCCCACTTAAGTTGAAAAACCTTTTTAAAAATGATTAACCAGGAGTAACCCATGTTTCAAATTTCAGAGTTGGCAAAAAACGTTTTTAAGTTTCCGGTCTGCGCTCGCTTGGCAACAGATAAGTTAGACGAAAAAGGTAACACGGTTATCGCTGAGGCGTGGTTTATCGGTAAATTCCAGAGTGTTTCTGTTGAGGAAGGCACTGAGTTAGCAAAAAAAATAACTGCAGTGAAAACTGGCGATTACGAAGGCATGGTTGAAACCATTAGCGAACAGCTGAGCCGTGTTTTTCTTGGTTTTGAGAAGCACCCAAAACATCCAATGCCATTTAAAGATGGGCAAGAAGACGCAGTAAGTAGCCCTGAAACTATCAAGCAGTTGTTAAACAGCAAAGAAGTTAGTGATGCCATACAGGCTGCATATAACGAAGCCAGAAGACAGGATATCGCCACAAAAAACTCCAGGAAATAGCCCGCTGGTGGGCTACCGGCAGCCGGAAAAACCCGCAGGGTGTTGCTGAATCTATGGCCGCTGCGGGTGCGCCGCCGGAAATTATCCAGAAAGTTTTTAATGAAAGATCCCAGGAGCCAGAGGTACAGCCCTGCAATGTGTATATCGTCAGCCTGTTTTACAGGGTATGTACACAGTGGGTTTATGCCGGTATGTCGGCGGTACGTGTAGCACTGAACTACACGGCTGTTGAAAGCCGGGCAAATTCGATGCCGGGCTGGGCTGATTTATCGGTAGAGCTGAAAGACAAAGTATGGCGCGGTCTGTTAGTGCTGGAATCAACAGCGTTGGCAGCCTGGAGCGAACAAGAGAGGTAAGCATCAGCATGAGTGATAACAACGACCTGAACGTCGCAATACGCTTTACGACAGCTGGTGGTCAGGTTGTTGTTAAAGACATCAATAGTGTTGGTCAGTCTGCCAACGCTACAGCCCAGCAACTTGCAGGTGTAGGAACCGCCGGTACTAAGGCTGCTGCAGGATTACAAACTACCAGCTCTGCCGCCGAAGAAACCGCTACTGCAGCCGCCAATGCTGAGCGCTACACGTCGCTTTTGCGAAATGCGTTAGGTTTAATGGCCAGTACGGTTGGTGGCTTGGCATTAATTGATATATCAGACGACTGGGGCCAAATGGCTGCCAGGATAAAGCAGGCCACAGAAACTACTGGCGAATACGATTATGTGCAGCAGCGCATGATTAAAAGTGCTAACGATACATTCCGCTCAATCACTGAAACCCGTGAGGGTTTTATCAGCATGTCGCCTATTTTACGCGACATGAACTACTCGTTATCGCAAAGCATCGACATTACCGATTCCTTTAGTGCGTTGTTAGTTACCAATGCTGTTAGTGCAGACCGCGCTGCATCTGCGCAGGACGCTTTGGCAGGCTCAATTCAAAAGGGCCGGGTTGAGTCAGATGCCTGGCAAACTCTGTTTGGCGTCATGCCAACCATTTTGGACAACTTAACTGCGTCGACAGGCAAAACAGGTGCTGAAATCCGCCAGTTGGGTATTGAAGGAAAGCTAAGCATCACCGAGCTAACCAATGCTTTATTGCAAAACCAACAGGCCAACCTGGCTGCAGTAAAAGAAATGCCCACTACAGTGCGCGATGCACTGCAAAGCCTGGTTAACTTCACTAGCGATTACATTGGTAAACAAAACGAGGCTTACGGCGCAACTGCGTTTTTGGCTGAAGGCATTGTTGATGTGGCTGAGGCGCTAAGTAGCATCAGCACCGAACCATTGGAAGAGCTAAACCCTCAACTTCAAGCCATAGTGCAAACAGCTGAGTTGCTGGTCACTATAGTTGGCGTCGCTGGCGCAGCGGCATTCTTAAAATATGCCGGTAGTCAGTACCTGGTGTTCCAAAATGCGCTGTTAATGAATACGCAGTCTGTCAGAACTGTGTCGGCGCTGGGCTTAGTAACAACCACAGCTGGCACTTCAACTGTCGCTTTAAATGCTTTAGCAATGGCGCAGCGCTTAGTCTTAGGCCCTGTGGGGTTGCTGGTGGGTGTGCTTGGTACCGCTGCAGTAGCTTTCAGTGTTTACGAAGACGCTGCCGAAGAAGTGAAGAAGAAAAACGACGATCTGGCCGCATCGTTTGAGCGCATGAGCAACCAGGCGAAAGCAGCGACATACCAGGACGCAAGCCGCCAGTTGAACGAGCTGGCCGGACAAATTGAAGCTGCCCAGGCAAAAGTAGATGCTGCTCGTAGTAAAACAACAGTGAACATGTCGCAGTTTGGTGGTGTGGGTAGTCCAATTGATTCAGCAGAGCTGGCTGCCGCCACGCTGCTTTTAAGTCAGTTGAATGCAAAAAAAGCTGAACTGAATACAGTGATTGAAACGCTGAATAAGAACTTTAATGCAGGCTTGCCAGCACTTGATGACTACAGTGACCGGCTAACTAATAACTCAACGTCCACCACCGCTTTCAAAGATGAGCTGTTAAAGCTATACAACCAGCAAAAACTCAACGCTGAAGCTATTAGTGCCACTGGTGCAGTCCTAACAGGTGTTGACTTAGAGTTGTTTAAAGCCCAGTTCACAGAAGCCACAACACTGCCAGAGAACGCAGCTGCCGCTATCAAAGCCTATGCCGAGCAATACAAAGCCGCCACAGCCACCCTGAATTTAGACAATCATTTAAAGCAGATGCAGCAAGAGCTGGGCTTATTAGATGTGCGCTTGCAAAAAGGCGAAGCCGAGTACGAACTGCAAAAAGCCCTGGCACAATTTACTGGTGTTAACCCGGAGCGTTTGAAAGCTGCAGAGAACGAACTAAAGCTGCTGGAAAAGAAAAAGCTGGCAGTGACTGGTAAAGAAACTTTGGATGCGATGAAGAAGGAAACCGAGCTTTTAGGCATCCGTTTAACCCAGGGCGCAAAAGAGTACGAAGTGCAAAAGGCGCTGTACCAGCTTAAAGGTGGCGACCCAGCGATGCTGGAGGCCATAGAAGCCCAGGTGCGGGCGCAGCAGCTGCTGAATGAACAAATTACTATTACAGAAGAAATCACCAGCGGAGCCTTTAATGAATATCTGGAAGGCATCACTGCCATTCAAACCGCTGCTGATGGCGCTGGCCAAGTCATAGTAGAAGCCTTTGGCCGTGTGGCTCAACAGCTGAACGAAATGACCAAAGGCCAATTGGAATACGCAAAACAACTGGAAAAGCTGGATAAGGAAAAAGCCAGAGTTGACCTGCTAAAAGACAGTGCCATAAAAACCAAGGCGCTGACTGATATTGAAAGGGAAAAAGGCCGCTTAGAAAAAGAAAACTATCAGTCGCAGATTGGCCACATGGCTGGCATTACGGGTGCTGCTAAGTCAATGTTTAGCGAGCAATCAAAAGGCCGTCAGGCACTGCACAGAATGGAAATGACCTTTAGTGCTATTGAGCTGGCCATGTCGATTCAGCGTACTGCAGCCAATGCACTTGAAGCTATTACAAGCGCCTTTGCTGCGCCTTTCCCGCTTAACTTTGCATCCGGTGCAGCAATGATTGCGATCATGGCTGGCCTTGGTGTCTTTACCGGATCATCATCAGGTGGCCCGTCTGCACAAGACCGCCAAGCAAGTCAAGGCACAGGCACTGTCCTGGGCGATAGCTCAGCCAAGTCAGAATCAATTGCGAACAGTTTAGAACGCATCGAAAGCTTAGAACTGGATCAGTATGCCGAGCTGCGCAGCATTAATACGGCCATCAGGGATTTATCAGCGGGAATTAAAAACCTCGCTGTGAACCTTGTTGCTAGCTACGGCAATTTTGATGAAGGCAATTACCAGGGCGATTTAAGTAAAGACTACAACCTGCAGATGGACGATCTGTTATTGGGTGGTATCGCAGATAAGTTTTTGGGTGGCCTGCTTGGCAGTATTGGCAATAAAATTCTCGGTGGGCTTTTCGGTTCGACTAAAAAAGAGTTAGTGGACTCAGGTATTTCATTTGCGGCCCAAGAGCTGGGAGACATTTTAGCGTCTGGTTTGGTTGATGCCACGCTGTACGACACTATAAAAGTGACGAAGAAAAAGTTATTCGGGTTATCTAAAAAGACCTCAGAAAAAACCGAATATCGTGATCTGGATGAAGAAGTGCGTGCGGAATTTGGTCGTGTGTTTAGCTACATAGGCAACTCTGTGACTGATGCTGTAAAGCTGCTGGGCCTTACGACCACGCGCGACTTAGAAAACTTTGTGATCAGCCTGCCGAAAATCAGTTTTAAAGGTTTGTCAGGTGATGAAATAGAAGAAGAGCTGCAAGCTCTGTTCAGCCAGCAAGGCGATTTAATGGCCAAGTACCTGGTGCCTGGCATTGCTGAATTCCAAAAAATGGGTGAAGGACTATACGACACGCTGATCCGTGTTGCTCAGGAACAGGCAGTCTTTAATGCGAGCATGGATTCGCTTGGGCTTGAGCTGGCCCGCTTTGGCTCTGTTACGTCAGAAGTTCAGATCCGTGTTGCACAGTCGCTTATTGAACTGATGGGTGGTATCGAAGAATTCAGCAGTGCAACCAGCAAGTATTTTGAAGCTTTCTACAGCGAAAGCGAGCAAATGGCGGCGATGCAGAAGCAAATTGACGAGCAGTTTAAGTCGATGGGTTTAACTCTGCCTACTACACGGGATGGGTTTAAAGCCCTGGTTGATGGCCTGGACTTAACTACTGATGCAGGCCAAGCCATGTTTGCCGCACTGATGTCCTTAGTGCCAATGATGGACGAGTTTTACGACGCTGCAGAAGATGCTGCCAAAGCGGCAGAAAAAGCGGCAGAAGCTGAGCAAAAACTGGCTGCAGAGCGCAACAAGTTTAACAGCGATATTCAGAGCGAACTGGTGAGAATGGACTTTAGTCCGTTTGAATTGGCTATGGACGATTTAAACCAGTGGTACATGGACGCCAAAGCAGAAGCTGAAGAATTAGGTGCAAGCACTGCACTGCTGGCGCAGCTTTACAATAAAAAACGCGATGCGCTTGCCTCCGAGTATATGAACAAAAGCATTGCCAGTGCTGAAACTGCAATGAGTTCGTTGGTTTCTGATTATCAGCGCACTGTTGAGCAGTTAGGCCAGGCGTTGGCGCAAGTGCTTGACAGTATCAGTGCAATGGCTGGAACTATCCGTGCTGACATTTTAAACATCCGCAAAACGCTGCCTGAGTTTGACGCTGTGAGTTACTACGGTGATCAGGTTGCTGGGTTAACGGCGCAACTGGGAACCGGCACTGCCACTGCTCAGCTGGATGTGATCGGCAAGTTAAAAGCCGCCATGTTAGACCGCTACAGCGCTGAGCTTGAGGCCATGGACAAAAACATGGAGGCAATCAATGCCGAGCAAGCCGCCCGTGAAGAATTGTACGAAACCCAACTGGACCAATTTAACGCTCTAAAAGATGCCGCGCTTGCTATGAAGGATGCGGCGGCTGCACTGCTTTACAGCGACTTGTCGACGCTGACATCGGGTGAGCGCCTGCAGCAGCTGCAAAGCCAATACAATACCGCAGTGGCAAAAGCGCGTGGTGGGGATGCTGAAGCATATGGGCAGGTGCAAAGCCTGGGTGAACAGCTGCTGCAGATGAGCCGTGACTACGACCCATCCGGCTATAGCGCTGTGTTTGACAGTGTGCTGGGTACATTCAACGAACTGGGCGGTATGACGTTTGCTGAACCAACAGCGCCAGCGCCACATCCCGCCATAGCGGCTTATGAAGAAACCAAAATTGCCCTGGCGCGGCAAACTATTGCTCAGTTAGAGCTGTTAGCAGGACGTACTGATTCATTGGGTGCGTTGGCCACTTCCGAAAACACGGCTGCAGTAAATGCCTTAACTGCACAGTTCAACACATCCACAGCGGAAGTGAGTGCCCTGCTTGAAACGGAGCTTGCCGCTATTCGGGCGGAAATGCCTGCCCAAACAGATGCGGTTGTTGAAGCTCTGCAGCAGCAACTGGATGCGTTGCTGCTATTGGACACGAGTGTACGGGACGGTACGGTGCAAACAGGCACAGTGATGCGTGAAGTGGCGGATAATTTAGATGTCAGCAACAGCAGCTTGAGCACCATAGCAATTCAAGTGGCAAACCCGCCAGCGCCTGTAGTAGTGCCCGCTCCAACAGTTGATGTTGTCGTCAACGTAACCTACACCCCTCCGCCAGAAGGACCAGGTGGCCCAACGGAACCAAACGCAGTTGCTGAACTACAAAGACTACAGCAAATCGCCCTGGCAACTAATAGCGCAATACAGCAATTGACTGAAGCAAACGAAACAATGAGCAGAGAACTCGCTGATTCTAACGCCCAGCTGATGGCGTTGCAGAGGGTGAGCTGATGGTTGATTTTAATAGTTGGTTAAACGCCCAGGGTAATTTTCGCTGTGTGCTGGTAGAGCTGGATTACCGCGACGCTGGTGTTTTGAAAACGGCGTACTTTAGCAATGCAGCGTTTGTCAGCACTGCTACAGATAGCCCGGCGCATACATCATATGATCCGTTTGTAACCGGCACTGTTCAGTTTGAACGCTCTTTAAATGAAGTTTTTACTGGACGCAGCGTCAGTAAAAGTAGCGATATTGAACTGATTTTGCAGCCAGAAACATTGCAGTTGGTCAACAAAGCCGTGTATGGCCGCAGTGTCCGGATTTACCTGGGCGACAAAGCATGGCCAAAAGCCGATTTTATGCAGATTATCGCTGGTATCTGTGACGGCATTACGCCCGAGCAAACAAAAATCCGCATTAAATTCCGCGATGCTGCAGATGTATTTCAAACCTCTCTGCTTGCTGCCCGCTATACAGGCGGCGCTGCTGTGGATCAGCTGAAACCGCTCTGCCTGGGCCGGTGTTTTAACATTAAACCACTGCTGATTGATGCAGCGACACACACCTACCAATTCAATACAGTACAGTCTGCCGCTGTAACAGCTGTGCGCTTTAATGGTGCCGCAGTGCCAGAGGCTGACTATACCGTAGACCTTGACGACAGCACGATCACCTTTACTGTTTACCCGATTGGCGACGTAACAATAGACGTGGATGGCGCTGTTGTCAGTGGGCTATGGCTGCAAACAGCTGCGGATTTTATTGGTTACATAGCATCATTACGGGGCATTGCCGTCGATATCAGCGCGCTGCCAGGCTACTTGCTTGGCATGTACATCACTACTGAACAAACCGCAGAGCAAGTACTGGATGAAATTTGCAGCAGCGTAGGTGCCTACTGGCTATTTGATCGCACTGGCCAGTTTCAAGTGCGAGCATTTAATGGTGTTCCGGCACTATCAGCGGTGCAGCTCACGGCCGACCAGACTGTGTTTGGTACCACAAAAATTCGCCGGGTTATTAACCCTTTGTATGCGATCACATTGGCGTTTAAACGCAACTGGACACAGCTCAGCAGTATTGCCGGGGTAGTGCATGAAACGGATCCTGAGTTAGCTGCAGAGCTGGCTGCAGCCGCTAAAACAGCAACGCTGACCCAGCCGTCTGTGCTTGAAAATTATCCGCAGGCTTCATCTATTAATGTGACCTCACTGATTGTCACTGCAGCTGCTGCCAGTGCTGAAATATCACGCCGCCTTGCTCTCTCTGCAATCCCAAGATTTGTGTATGAATTGAAGCAATTTGCAGCTCCTTTTCAGTGGTTGCCAGGCGTGTGCGCCCAGTTGGATAAACCAGGGATTAATGGTGACCGGGCGGTAATAACAAAACTAATAGATGCCGCAACAGACGGCACTTGCAACGTGGAGTACTGGCAGTGAGTAATAACATCAGAATGTTAGTTGTAAATGATTTTGATGAAGCCAGTGTAGAGCTTGTCACCGGCTCTGCAGTTGCTACGTTGCCTGTGACCAACCTGCAGTTTTACAACAACAGCCGTATTTTTCGCGTCACATCCACCGAGTTTGTGCTTAAGGGTGACTTTACTAACATCCGACTAATTACTGCCCTGGTGCTGTGGCGCCATAACTGGACAGCAGCAGCAAAGTTCAGGCTTGAGCTTTTTGGCAATGCAGATCAGACAGGCAGTACGGTGTTTGACAGCGGCTGGGTGGATGCATTACCCCAAACTACTTACGGCGAGTGGGACTGGCGTTTACAGCCTGTTGTGAGTTCGCTGCTGGACGGCTGGGCAACAAAATACAGCCAGCTTTGGTTTGGCGACGTATTTGCCAGCTCCTACCGATTAACTGTGCAAGACCCGCTGAATGAATCCGGCCAGCTTGATTTAACACGCATTTATATGGGCAGGCATTACTCGCCTGACGTCAATTTTTCCTGGGGCAGCACCTTCGCATTTGGCAGCAACGAAACCCAGCAGCGCACCGACGATGGTGGGCTGTTCAGCAATGCAACCGCAACCTGGCGCAAAGTGAGCTTTTCGCTTGCCTATATAAATGAAGAGGACAGGCCTGGGCTGATTGCTGCTATACGGCATGCAAAGCTTAGCCGCGACTGGTTTATCAGTCTATATCCCGAAGAAGGTACTCACAAAGAGATCGAGCACTCGTTTGCTTGCAAATTCACTGCTTTGCCCCCCGTTACATCAACCAGTTTCAACAACAGCAGCACTGCTGTGTCTGTGGAGGAATGCTAAATGATTATAGAAAAATTGCCGGTGCCGGAATTTGAGTTACTGACTGAGGATGTCGGCTCAGAGTTTCAACAGAAAATGAATGCGGCAATGTTGGGGGTGAAGAACGCGATTATTGCTTACAACAATCAAATTGATTCCGGGTCACTTTCATCAGTGCGCTTGGGGGAAATGGAAAGTTTAATTCAGCAAGTTGAGTTCGATAGTAACAGTTCAATAGTTCAGGTGCTGACAAGCACCGATGCTGAAGTAGAAGTTGAATTTGGCGGCCAGACGCAACTTGTAGTGCCGTATGGGTATTTGCGCGAGCAAGTGGAGGGGAGTATTGATAGTGCCCTTGCATATGCTCAGTCGTCGGCGGCAAGTGCTGCGGCATCAGAGGCATTGGCTAAGTTTTACCC